>Ga0207511_100053_pt1 | contig 28090 bp, 27 predicted proteins | sample NitcycUWRSCHO22C_FD_188265 | JGI IMG/M metagenome (GOLD analysis project Ga0207511, IMG submission 188265) | Soil microbial communities from Arlington Agricultural Research Station in Wisconsin, USA - Nitrogen cycling UWRJ-SCHO22-C (SPAdes) | ecosystem: Environmental > Terrestrial > Soil >... | reverse complement strand
CAGGGCTCGTCCCTGCCCGCGTGGTATTTCTTTACGGCACCGGGCAGGGACAAGCCCTGCCCCTACAGGAGATTCTGTTGGTTGCGGCATGCTGAGGCGCCGAGTAAACTCAGTAAGCCTTTCGAATTCATTTCCAATAATGCCGCGAGGGACGGCGGCGTACCGCAGGCGAGATGCCCGCGCTCAATTAAAACGCGATGAAGATACACGAGTATCAAGCAAAAGAGTTACTGAAAAAATTCAATGTGCCGGTGCCGCGCGGCATCGTGGCGCGTTCGCCGGAAGAGGCCTATCAGGCGGCGAAAGAGTTGGCGACTGAGCCGGTGATCGTGAAGGCCCAGATTCACGCGGGCGGTCGCGGCAAAGGCGGCGGGGTGAAGCTCGCGAAGACCGCCGATGAAGCGCGCGAGTTGGCCGGCAAAATCCTCGGCATGAAATTGGTGACGCATCAGACCGGGCCCGAGGGCAGGGAAGTGCGCGTGCTGCTGATCGAAGAAGGTCTGCCGATCGATAAAGAGTTTTATCTGGGCATCGTTCTGGATCGCGCCAGCGGACGCCCCGTGTTTATGGCGTCAGCGGCGGGTGGGATGGACATCGAAGAGGTCGCCGCCAAAACTCCCGAGCAAATTTTTAAAGAGACGATCGATCCGGCCGTCGGCTTTCGTCCGTTTCAAGCGCGCAAGCTGGCGTTCTCGCTCGGCTTGCCCGGCGCTTTGGTTTCGCAAGCGGCGAAGTTTATGCAGTCGCTCTATGCGGCGTATGAATCGATGGATGCATCGCTGGTTGAGATCAACCCCTTCCTGCTGACGAAAGACAATCGTCTGATTGCCCTGGATGCGAAGATCAATTTCGACGACAACGCGATGTTCCGCCATCCCGAATTCAAAGACCTGCGCGATCTGAATGAAGAAGAACCGCTGGAGATCGAGGCCTCGAAGTTCGATCTGAATTACATCAAGCTCGACGGCAACATCGCCTGCATGGTGAACGGCGCGGGTTTGGCGATGGCGACGATGGACATTATCAAGTTGGCCGGGGGCGAGCCCGCGAACTTTCTTGACGTCGGCGGCGGCGCGTCCCAGGAGCGAGTCGAGGCCGCATTTCGAATCCTGTTGGCTGACCCGAATGTGCGCGCGGTGCTCATCAATATCTTTGGCGGCATCGTGCGTTGCGACATGGTTGCGCGCGGTGTCGTCGGCGCGGCAAACAATCTCGGCGTGAACGTTCCGGTGGTGGTTCGTCTGGAAGGAACAAACGTGGAAGAAGGCCAACGCGTGATTCGCGATTCAGGGTTGAACTTCACCGTCGCCAACGGCATGAAAGACGCAGCCGAGAAGGTCGTGGCGTTGGCCGGCTAGGTGGCGCAAGTTGCTAACTCGCGCGCGCAAATTTCAATTGGCGTTGCATTCACGGAGGGCTGGATGAGCAGCACAAACATAGCCTGCGCTCAGATTGATTGCGTCCTGGGCGATCCCAAAACAAATCTGCAGAAGATTGTCTCGACCATTCGCTCGGCCGCCGAGCGGGAAGCGAAGCTCGTCATGTTTCCAGAATGCGCGCTGACGGGCTACGCGTACAATTCGCTCGCTGAAGCCATCCCTTTCGCGGAAACAATCGACGGCCCTTCATCGCAAGCCGTCGCTGAGGTCTGCCGCGACACGGGTGCTTATGCGGTCGTTGGGTTCATCGAAGCGGCCGGGGACAAGTTTTACAACGCGGCCATGCTGGTCGGGCCGGACGGCGTTGTCGGTGGATATCGAAAGGTCCATCTGCCTTTCATCGGCATCGATCGTTTCCTGACGCCGGGCGATCGCCAGTTCGAGGTGTTTGAACTGCCGTTTGGGAAAATCGGCATGAACATCTGCTATGACATTAGCTTTCCCGAGGCTGCGCGTGTCCTGAAGCTGATGGGTGCGGAACTAATTGCACTGATCACGAATTGGCCCGAGGCGTCCTGGCGTTCGCCGGAGTTCGTCGCCAATACGCGGGCGCTTGAGAATCATGTCTACTTTGCCGCGACGGATCGCGTGGGCACGGAACGCGGATGGAAATTCATCGGCCGCAGCATGATTGTCGATTGCAATGGTGACACGCTCGCGCAGGCCGGCCCGGAGGACGAGGAATTACTGATTGCCGCGATCGATTTTCGGCAGGCGAATGACAATCACATCGTCAACGTTCCGGGAGAATACGAAATCGATCGCGCCAAGGATCGTCGCCCGGGCCATTACGGCCGGATCAGCGCGGCGACATCCAATCCTGCCAAAACAGCTGCTGCCGGTAATGACTGACGAGAATGACTGCTCGCAGCATCTTTCGCCTGGTCGTTCATTTTTGTCGTTTCGGACTCGCGGCGCTTTTTCTGTTTACCGCCGGCGCCAAGCTTTGGATTCTAAAAGATTTTGTCAGCAAGGTAGCTGAACTTCTTAGTTCGGCCCACATCAATTACGAGCGTTGGCAATGGCCGGCGACCATCGCCGTCATCGGCCTCGAAATCGTCATCGCGGCGCTCTTAATCATTCCTCGCACCGTCCGCATCGGTGCGGTCCTTTCGGCGCTGCTCTTGATCGGCTTTAGCTTGTTCGCGCTTTATTACGTTTACGCCTTGCACGGCGAGCCGCTCGAGTGCGGTTGCTTCGGCAACATCATTGGCAGTCAGTTGGGAGTGAAGACCGCGCTCCGAAATCTGTTGTTGTTGATTCCGGCGGTGATTGTCTTTTTGGGAAGTCGGAACCGCCTGCGGTAGCGGGCGGTTGGCCTGAATAGACTCGCGTCGCTGATGAAAGATCAACCGCCCGCTACCGCAGGCGGTTCTGACCTCGTCTCATCCGGGCAATTTCATATTTGGTGTTGTCGATTCGCTCAGCTGCGTCGGGATGATCGGAAAAAAGTGAACCGAGCAGATCTGATTCTCGTTCTTCGATCCGTTGTAGCTTCTGAAACATTGTGATCATTCCCTGCGGATCGAGTTTCGCCGCCGGCATCTCGCGCACGCCGAGGTAATCTGCTTCGCGCTCTTCCTCGCGCGAGTGAATCGTCAACATTCCGGCGCCGACCATCTGGCCCAGCGTAACTCCGAGGTCTCTGGCAATGCTGCCCGCGACCCCGGTGAGATCGCCTAACTGCTGCGCGATATCATCGTACTCTTTTGATTTCTTCAGCGTCTTGAGGCTGTGACGCGCGACGATGTGCCCGACCTCGTGGCAAAGCACGGCGCCCAGTTCGTTGTCGTTAGCCAGCCGCACCAGAGCCGTCGTCACATACACATGACCGCCGGGCAGCGAAAACCCGTTGATCTCGCGGCCCTGAATCACATGAAATTTGTAGACCAGGCTCGGACGCAGGCTGGCGTGCGCGCATTGCTGGCCGAGTCGGTCCACGCGGGTCAAGCCGTCGTCAGTCAAGTTGTACTTCTTGGTCACTTCACGATGCAGTTGCATGCCCAACTTGATTTCATCGCGTTCGTTCAGCAGGCCCGAGTTCGAATACCGAGCACTGCGAAAATCTGAATAAGGATCGTCGTATTGAGCTGAGCGACTCGCTGATAACGTAACGGCATTGTGAGCTGGAACGCTGAATGTCAGCGTGCTGAAGATCGTTGAGACGATTAAAAAGGTGATTAGTCTGTTCATTGATTCGCTGTATCGTTCACCCCGCATCATAAGCGAGCACAGGCGGAAACTGGAAGGACTATCTGATCGGTCGCTACCGATCGAGCGCCGACGCTGCTAACATGCGCGCCATGTCGACACTTTCATTCTGGGGCGCAGCCGGCACCGTAACTGGATCGAAGTACCTGATCGAAACTGGGCGCGCGCGCGTGCTCATCGATTGCGGATTGTTTCAGGGTGGTCACGATCTGCGAGATCGCAACTGGCAGGAGCCGCCTTTCAACGCGGCTTCGGTTGACGCAGTCATCATCACCCACGCGCACATCGATCACACCGGCTATCTGCCGCGCTTCGTCAATCACGGCTTTCGCGGCCCGGTCTATTGTTCGGCGGGCACGGCTGACTTGATGAAGATTTTGCTGCCTGATTCGGCGCGCCTGCAGGAAGAAGAAGCCGACTATCGCAACCGCCACCAGATCACGAAACACCTGCCGGCCTTGCCGCTGTACACCGAGCAGGACGCGCGCGAGACACTCAAACTGCTACAAGTCGTCCCGAATAACGGCGCGCCGGTTCGCGTCGTCAAAAACATCGAAGCTGAGTTTCGCATCGCCGGTCACATTCTCGGTTCCAGTCAGGTGCTGCTGCGCATCGATGGCGATCAAGAGCCGCGCACGGTGCTCTTTTCCGGCGACCTGGGCAAATATGATCAGCCGATTATCCGCGATCCGGTCGCGCCGCCGGCCGCCGACTATCTGGTCGTTGAATCAACTTATGGCGATCGTTTGCACGATACCGAGGAACCAAAGGCCGCTCTCGAACGAATCATAAATGCGGCGGCGGCCCACGGCGGCGCCGTTTTGATTCCGGCATTCGCCGTTGGCCGCGCGCAGGAGATCGTCTACTTCATTCGCGAACTCGAAGAAGAGAAACGAATTCCGATCTTGCCGGTATGCGTCGATTCACCCATGGCCTCGGCCGCGACGCAAGCCTACGCCCGCCGCACCGAAGAGCAGGACGATGAGTACGCGGCGGCCCTGAAGAGTAATCCAACACCGCTGCGCACTCATTCAATGTTGGCGTGCAACACGCGCGACGAGTCAAAGCGCGTTAACCAGATGGAGGGCTCACGCGTCATCATCGCCGCGTCAGGCATGATGAATGGCGGACGCGTGCTGCATCACGCTTTGCGTCTATTGCCCGATGAAAATGCGACCGTCGTTTTTGTCGGTTACCAGGCTGCGGGGACGCTGGGCCGGCGCGTGGCGGACGGCGAGAAACAGGTGAAGGTGCTGGGCCAATGGATTCCGGTTAAGTGCGCGATTGAAAAGATCGGCGGCTTTTCGGCCCACGCCGACTGGAAAGAAGTCGTGCGTTGGTTGGAAGAGATGCCGGCGCCGCCGCGCAGAGTGTTTGTGACGCACGGCGAATCCGGCGCGGCCGGCGCCATGGCCGCAAGAATTCGCGAGCGCTTCGGATGGCAAATCGAAGTGCCGCATTACGGTGAAAAGTTCGAGTTGATTTAGGGTTGGAAGCCCGAAGGGCTGCGAGAAAGTAGCCGGTGGTCATAGCGTAGCGAAGACCACCGGAAAGCATAAGAATAAGATCAGCACCCTGAAAGGGTGCAAGATTCTCGCAGAGACGTCTGGCCCCCTTTCAGGGTGCGCCTCGGGATCACTCGGTACCGGTGGTCTTCGCTACGCTCCGACCAACCGGCTACTCTCTCGCAACCCTTCGGGTTGCAGGGCAGACCTTCAACCTTCTTGACTGAGGTTCGTCAACTATATGGTCTGCGTCACGGTCGGCTTGCGGACTACGCGGCCGCCATCTTCAAAACCAATCCGTCGCTGGCGATTTTCTTATTGATGTTGACTTCCAACGTGCCGCGCAACTCTTCGATTTGTGAGAGCCATGAAGCGGCCTTCTCGCTGCGCAACTCGCCGGCGATCTTTTCGAGTTGTTTCAGGATGTCTCTGTTGGCAATGCTCTCTGCCGGCCGTCCCAACGCCAGCGCCCAGGCGTCACGTATCAGCGCCTCGAGAATCGAAAGGCTTTCTTCATAATCAGCGCGATCGCGGGCGGCCCCCAACGCTTCCGCCGAACGCAAAAGCTGAACGCGATTTCCGGTCACGGTCAGGGCCTTCAACACTTCAAACATCGCGTCACGTTTCTCGCGATAGTCGGTGAGGTCCGTCCCACACGCGCGACCGATGCTTCCTCTCGCCGCACGCGCCAGCAGTTGAGCGTCTTCGGTACCCAGATTCTTTTTCTCGATTAAAAACTCTTCAATCTGCTCAGCGGTTACCGGCGCGAACCGAGTGACCTGGCATCGTGAACGAATCGTGGCCAGCAAGGCCGTGGGGTTCGTGGTCGTCAGAATCAGATGGCTGGTAGGCGGCGGCTCTTCCAGCACTTTGAGGAGCGCATTGGAGCCCGATTCGTTCAGGTAATCAGCGTCCTCGATGATGAAGACGCGCGCGGCGCCTTCGAATGGACGAAAGTTCGCTTCGCGTTCCAATTCGCGAATGGGTTTCACGCGGATGATTTGGAGATACGGCCGGACCATCGCGACGTCGCCGTGTTCGCTCCAGATCATGCGTTCGCGATTATCGGTGGCGTCCGCAAAAGCAGGAAAAGTTGAGTTTGAGATTCGTTTACACGAGCTGCATTCATCGCACCCTTCGACGCCCGCGCGATTGCGACAATTCAAGGCCTTCGCGATTTCGAGCGCGAATAATTTTTTGCCGACGCCCTCTTCGCCGGTAAAGAGAAGTGAGCCGGGCATACGCCCGCTCGCGAGCAGCCGCCGCAGACTTTCCTTCGCTTCGTCGTTGCCAATGAGAGTTGAAAACATACTAGGTTCGAGGCACTTCGGTGTTCGCTACTTGCGTCTGGTCCATGCGTCCCCGTTCCTCGAGGAAAGGGACGACAACGTCCATGACCAACTCGTGTGTCTGCTGGGCCGAACCTCTGGCGTCGATGGTACGCACACGATCCGGGTTGGCTTTGGCGATTTCCAGATAGGCCTGGCGTACGCGTTCGTGAAATTCGACATTCTCGCTGTCGAGCCGGTCGCTTCGTTTGGCCGCCACGCGCTTTCTGGTGCGCAGGGTCGATTCAGCGATCGACAAATCAAATAACAAGGTGAGATCCGGCGTCAATCCGTCAGTCGCGAGTTGCACGATCTGCTGAATGAGTTCCGGCGTGAACCCGCGCCCTGCGCCCTGATAAGCGACAGTCGCATCGGCGTACCGATCAGAGATGACGATCTTCTCTGCCTTAAGCGCTGGACGAACCAAAGTCCTGACGTGCTGTGCGCGGTCCGCCGCGAAGACAAACAACTCAGCCAGCGGATCGACCTGCTCTTTCACGTCGAGCAACGCGGCCCGCAACTTCTGACCGAGAGTCGTGCCACCTGGCTCACGCGTCGTGACCACCTCAAGGCGGCGCGCTCGCAACTCGCTCGCCAGCAGACGAAGCTGCGTAGACTTTCCGCAACCGTCGATTCCTTCAAAGGTAATAAAGACACCGGCCATCTTGGACAGGGATTTAGTTAGGCCGGCGGTGGTTCGGGCTGATCCGAGGGGCTGTCTGCGGGAAGGGTTGAATGACGCAACTCACCGGTCGAGCGTCGGGACTGCGAGATTGTAGAAATCGCGTGCTTGAAGATCAATTGATCCTGCGAACCCGTTTCGAGCAATAAGGAAAATTTGTCAAAGCTCTTAATGCGGCCGAGCAGTTTCGCGCCGTTGACCAGGTAGATCGTCACCGTGGTTTTCTCGCGTCGCGCAAGATTCAGAAAACCATCCTGGATGTTTTGTGGTGCTTGCTTTGGGTCCACGAAACGATCTTCCTCGAGTCTGACTGGTTGTAGAAAGGACCCTGACAGTATACCAGTGATTCGAGAGTTACAAGCAATTATCTGTTACGCGCGCATCGGTGAGCAGCGTCAGAACTTCTTTTTGAACAGCCGGATCGTCGCCGAAGCCTGCAATCCATTCGACGCCGGGCTCGCGCCGGAACCACGTCAGTTGCCGCTTGGCGTAATGACGCACGTCGAGCTGCGTCTGTTCTATCGCACTCTCAAGCGAGCGTTGGCCTTTGAGATACTCAACGACCCGGCGATAGCCATGCGCTCCGAGCGCGCTGGAGTCCGGCGGCACTCCTTCGCTGAGTAACCGTTGCACTTCATCGACCAAGCCATCGGCAAAATGCTTTTCGGTGCGCGCGTTAATGCGGGCATACAGTTCGTCGCGCGCAGGATGCAAGACGAAGATTCTCATTCGTCCAGCCAGCTCAGGTGGAGAAGGCCGCACGGGCCGCTCGGCTGAGATCCTCTGACCAGTTTGCAAGTAGAACTCGATGGCGCGCTGTACGCGAGGCCAATCGGCCGCGTGGAGTTTATCAGCTTCCGCTGGGTCGAATTTCCGCAGGATGCGATGGAGACGTTCAGGACCACGATTCGTCCTGATGCGAGTCAGCCGCCGGCGCACGTCTTCATCAGTGACCGGACTGGGGAAGAGTGGTTGACGCAGTGTGCGCAGATAAAACCCGGTGCCCCCGACCAGCACCGCGACGCGGCCCCGCGACTCGATTTCATCGATGGTCTGCGTGGCGGCGCGGGCCCAATCTGCCGCGGTGAACGTTCGATACGGCGAAACAAAATCGATCAGATGATGAGGCACTCCATGACGCTCGGCGAGAGGAACCTTGGCCGTGGCAATTTCGATTTGCTGATAGACCTGGACCGAGTCGCAGTTGATGATCTCGCCGTCGAGCGCCAGCGCGACTTCAATTCCGAGCGCACTCTTGCCCGCGGCCGTCGGTCCGACAATGGCGATGATGTAGCGCAAATTATTAATTTGCGTTCGTTCGGAGCTTTCGCGTACGGGAGTAATCAATCTGTTGCTCGATCCATTCCCGCCGCTAAACGAGTCAAATCCGTCCGATGATAAATCGAATCGCGATCACGAGCCAGATGATCGTCAGCAGGAGAATCGCGCCAATGATTTGATTTCGCGACAAGCGCATTATGCGGTGCCTCTGCGCAGCCGCTTGGGCGGAAAGGAATTTGGTGTCGGAATCGGAAGATGTTCTCCGCGCGGCACGATCCAAAGTTCGACCGCGCGACGCTTTCGATAACCACCATTTACCAGGCTAATTCGGTTTCTTGAAATGCCATACAGCGCGGTCAGCCGCTTTTGCTCGAGGGCAAGACGTCTTGCGGCAACGAACGGCGGGTCCAATCTTACCTCACGCTCGGGTTCGTAAAACCCTTTGTCCACCAGACCAGGACGCGGGTTGTATTGCGCATAGACGATTACGCACGCGATAGCGCGCGGTTCTCTTCGTAACTCGTCGGCAAACGTTCCAAGATATTCCGCCGCGGCGGTTTGCTCAACGGCTACCGTCGGCGGATGTGCGTCGCTCGGCTCAAACCAGTATTCATCAAACTTTCGCGGCGAATCGAGATCGGGAAAATGGCGTTGATAAGCCTCTGGCCGCGGAGCCGGCGTTGTGCCGGCGGGGACGATCCACAACTCTTGAATCATGCAGTCGGCTTCACCGCCATCGACGGTGACAATTCTCTCGCGAGGCACGCCCCGAGAATTCACCAGATAGTCTTTGCTCCTCAAGGCCAAAGAGTTGTTTAGACCGGGTAAGTCACGGCGTGTGCGGTAAACCAAAATGAAGCCTTTGGCCGCAGGTTCGTTCTGGAGTTGGATCGCAAAATTATCCAGTCGAGCCATCAAGTCGGAAGATTGGATATCGCCGAATTCGTCAAACTTTCGAGCTTCGGGCTTGCTCTGTGCGATCGTTGGAAGAGATATCGTCAGGATCGAAAAGAATATCGAGAGAGCGATGGGGCGATGAGGATGCTTCACGATCAATAGAGCTTCGTCAGCTCAATCCCGGTGTAGTAGGTCTTCAAAATCTGCTCGACATTCAGTCCTTGCTTGGCCAAACCGTAGGCGCCGAACTGGCACATGCCGACGCCGTGGCCCCAGCCGCGGCCGGTGAAGATGAACGAGGCCACGCGGTCGGCCTCGTTGTAGATGCGATCGATGACGAAGAGTTGTTCTTTCAAGCCGAGCGCCGAGCGAATGCGCCCGCCGCGAATGTGCGCAGTACCTTGCGTGCCTATGACTTCCAGATCGATCACGCGGCGGGACGAACCCTGGCGGGCTATGCGCAAGTCGGTGATCGCGCCGATGCCCCGAACCGATCTTCCGAGACGCGCTTGCACGGCCCCGAGATTCATCTGCGCAGTCCAATTCGTGAGCGAAGAGAACCGATCTGCGGCGGCGCCGTTATTTGCCGGTTTGACTTCGAGATAGTCGACCTGGCCTTGCGCGCTTACGTGGAAGATGAGCGGCTCGCCGCCGACCAGCGCCAGCGACTTCATCTGGTGCAGGTTCTCGCCGAACTCACGAAACAGAAATGCTTCGGTGTTGACCGCGATCGGCATGTCCCTGCCTTTGTTGGAGCGAAGAATCATCGTGCCGTTGGCCGCGGGACGCGATGTCCCTTTCTGCAAAGCCAGCAGGTTCTTTGATTCGAGCAAGCGGGCGATGGCGTGCAACGCATGCGATCGCGGCATGGCTTCCTTAGGGCGCAGGGTTGTATCGGCGAATAGTGAAAGCTCGCCTTCGCGTAACAACATGGCCACGTCCGCACGATTCGGTGGTGGCACGTCTTCACCGTCGCGGAAGCTCAAAAGGTAATCGGCGTCGGCACTGTTCAGGAGTGTATCCGCGCGACGATCGGCATAGACGGTGGCCATTAACGCGGTGCTGAACGGCCCCACCTTCGTCGCATCGGCCGGAGCTGCGAACGCCGGGTTGTGCGCTGCCCGCGCGGCCGCGGCCAGCCAATCGCGCGCTTCAGATTCAGACATCCGGGCCGATAACCACGAGGTCGAGACCTTGTCGGTTGGCAAACTGAATCCATTCACCGCGAGCAACGCGACATCACGCGCATAAACCAGATCGCGTTCGTCTTTGATTTCGAAAAGATCACGCGAGCTTTTGATCGTGAATGGCGCAAACGCTGCTTTGCCTTCAACTGCGCATTCGCGGCCGCGCAGATACGGAATCGCCTGATTGAAAATGTTCTCGGCGTCTTCGGTGCGACCGCCGCAGGTCGACGTGTAGAGGGCGTTAATGGGTTCGCCGTTATAAGTCGCCACGACGCCGCGCGTTTGATCGACCGCCTGGGTGGTCAATGAAGTTTCACTCGTGAGCCCGCGATAAACCTGCGACCGCGTAGTCGGCAACAAGTCGAAACCTTCGGACGCAAACTGGCCACGGTTCTTCACGGCGTACGTCCGCGCGGCGATGGCCTGGGCCTTCAAGGCTTCCAGGGCCGGATAAGAAAGCTCATTCGGGACGACGCCGCGAACATAATCTTCCAGCCCGATCACGTTAACGACCGTCACGCTGCCGTGCGTGTTGGCAAAGACTTCAATCTTTCCGCGGTAGGGTTTGTCGTTGAAGCGTACCGGCGCGTTCTTTTCGTCACTCGAGGCGAACACCAGGGGGGCGCTCGATCGAAGTGATGGCGCGGCGCCGCGCGCGAACGCCACCAGTTCGCGACTGGGCGATGCCGCGCGCGCGGTGTATTTGAGTTTGCTGGTCGCCGCCGCCGTTGAGCCCGGCGCCGAGTTTGGCGTAGTTGCGTTGCCGGCAGCCGGTCTTTGAATGTCCTTGACTGAAACTACTTCGAAGCCGGCGTCATCCAGTTTCGCGCGGGCTTCTTCGACTTCAGCCGTCGTCTCTTTTTGAATAACGACTCTCCACTTGTCGCCGGCGTCGGCGATTAGCTGAGGCTGTTCATCAGCGCTCTGTTTCACCGAGTCGCTCAAACGTTGCGCCTCTTCACGCGGCAAGGGAAGCGCCAGGGTCATCTCATAAAAATGATTGCTGGGCGGTCGTGAAGTCGATAGGGTCCGCGACTCAACGCGCACGCGCGCCGTTTCCAAAGGTTGGTTGGCGTCCGGGAGATCTGAAGCGGCAATCAGTCGCGCCGTCGTGGAAATGGTCGCCGCGCCGGTGCCGGTCGAAAGCGCAATCCGCATCAAAGGCTCTTCGGACAGCGTCACGGTGCTCTCAGCCGCTTTCTTTACGACTGATTTCGATTCAGTGGGCCAGGTGCTTTTTTGTGTTGAGGTTGAGCGCTCGCGCGTCTCCTGGGCACAGACAAATTGGACCGGTGCTGACAGCACGGTTACAAAAAGCAACAGCGCCGAGATGAATCTGGGAACGGTGTTCATGATGAAGGACGACTTCGAGCCGGGGGAGCGGGCAGGCAAATCCATCTTACTACACAAACCGACTTTGGCGATCCAAAAATTGAAATCGATCGGTGCTAATCATCGCGTCCAGTGTCCAGCGCCGCAACAGCCAGCTTATGAAATTCGCGACGGACGCTGTTGATGTTCGCGAAGGGCAATGCACGCGCGTGAGTGCGATTGGTGAGTAAGATGAAAACGCGCTCAGCTTGCGCGTCAATCCAACAACTCGTGCCGGTGAATCCCGTGTGGCCGAAAGCGTCCGGAGGCAAGCTTTGCCCGGCCGTGGAATCTTTGGTGGCCGCGAGTTGCCAGGCAAACGATCTCGCCTCATTCAAATCGCGGGTCAGGTTCTGGCGAAACAACTCGCACGTCTCAGTGCTCAGCAACCGCGACTGGCCGGCGATAAACTGGTTCGCCATGGTGAGAGTTTCAGGGGCCGTCGAAAACAAACCGGCGTGGCCGGCGGCTCCGCCGAGAAAGTAAGCATTGCCGTCGTGCACTTCGCCCCAAACGGTCTGCTCGCGCCAGTTGCTATAGCGCTTCGACGAAAAATCGCGCTCGCACATGTCGCGCTCGTAAGCGTTACCGTTTTCGCACGCGGCGATGCCGGTGCGGGCCGCTGCCTCCGGGTTGAAAAACGTGTGCGCCAATCCCAGTGGTGTGAATATTTCTTTCGCAGCCAGAGCACTGAGATCAGATCCGCTCAATCGTTGGAGAAGAAACCCGAGCAGGATGAATCCGAGGTCACTATAAATGACGCGCTCATCGGGTCCCGCTTGTAATGACTCGGCAGCGATCGCTGCGAGAACTTTGTCCCGATTCTCAGCCAGCAGATACAACGGCCGCCAGGCCGGCAGTCCCGACGTGTGCGTCAGCAGATGCCGCACTGTGATGCTCGACTTGTCTGGCCGGTCGAACTCGGGCAGGTAGTCGGCAACCGCTGCGTCCAGCTTTAACTTGCCCGACTCTACATAACGCGCACACAACAGACCTGTGACTAGTGGTTTGGTCAGCGACGCGAGATCGTAAATCGTTTCTGGCGCAGCGGCGATTTGTTGCGGCTCGCGCACCGCATCGCCCAAAGCATCGGCGAACACAGGTTCGCCTTTTTCGGCGACGAGATAAACCGCGGAAGGGAAGTCGCCCGCCTGAATGCGTTCGCGCAGCAAAGACGAAATTGAGTTGTGACGTTTTATCGGAATGCGAGCATGTTAGCGCATTCATTCATCACGCCGGAAGGTTACGGTCAATGGCTGGTGCGACCGTTCTGTTGTTGCCGGACAATTTCGATGAGTGCATCAAGGTGTTTGTCAGTGTGGGCGATGGATTCTTAGGTGCGGCGTTGAGCCTCGGCAAGGCGAGTCATGGCAATAGCCAACTCCGACATGTTGTTCGCCAATTTCTGATCGGATTCGATTCTCACGCGACGCTCTCGACGCCCGGCTCGAACGAATAGTTTCGCAATTCTCTCAAGTCGGGCTAGACGAATTTCATGCTTTTCGTCGTTAGCAGCAACGCGCGCCAGCGTCTCAACGATGAATTCCATCTTGCGTTCCATCTGTTAGTCCGTCATCTGAGGTTCTCCACCGAGAGTGCGCGATTCAGATAATAACAGTGGTTGCCGTCGACCAAAAAGAAAATGAGTCTCGATAGTGGCCTGGATGGACTTCGCTGCCTTTGCGGTTTTTATCGCGCCGAAATCGTCGCCCCAATTCGCACCGTGTGCTCGTGAATCTGTTCCAACGTGCGCAGCGCCAGAGACAGCGCGCGGCGGCCGTCTTCGCCCGACACGACCGGCTGGCTGCGATTGCCGGCGGCATCCAGGAACGATTCGATTTGCGCGCGTAAAGGTTCGACTTCATTCACCTCGAGCACTTGTGTGCGCACGCCGGGCCAGGGGCTGGTGGCTGATTGAGCCAGATTGCTGATTGAGGCGTAGTTGTTGGCGTAGTCGATGACGACGTAATCGCGCGGCTGAAAGAAACGCATCTTGCGAATCTTTTCGGTCCCAACGCGGGACGCAGTGATGTTGGCGACGGCGCCGGTAGCGAATTCAATGCGCGCGTTCGCGGCATCGACGCGGTTAGTGAGAATCGGGATGCCGACGGCATGGACGTTGGTTACTTCGACGTCTTCGCCGACCAGCCACTGCACGATGTCGAGATCGTGAATCATCAAGTCCAGGACAACGTCGATATCGAGCGAACGAGCTGTGAATTGGCCCACCCGATGAATCTCGAAATAGACAGGCGCACGGACGTGCGGCCGCAATGCGATCATCGCCGGATTAAATCGTTCAGTATGCCCAACCTGAAGAATTGCGTTGCCCTGGCTGGCAGCTGCGATCATCGCGTCAGCTTCCGCGATCGTGGCCGCGATTGGCTTCTCAACGAGGCAATGAATGCCGGCCGCCAGCAGCCCGCAAGCAATTTCAGCGTGCGATTCGGTGGGAACTGCGAGGCTGACAGCGTCCACGTTGCCGATCAAATCACCCCAATCTGAACTCAACGCGACCTGGTACTCATTGGCGATTTCAGCGCCACGTTTTTGATCGATGTCGCAGACACGAACAAATTGAGAGCGGCCTTCGTGCGCCAGCGCCGCGTGAATGCGCGCGTGCTGCTTGCCGAGATGGCCGACGCCGATGACTGCGGTTCGAAGCATAGAAAGAGGTTAGAGGTCAGACGTTAGAGATCAGAATCGAGCGAGTAAGTTTTCGGCATTGTCCTAACTTGAAAGTCTAGCTATTCAAGCGGCGTTGATAGATCATCTTGTATTTCCACTGCGGCATATCTGATAGCCTTGTCGTGCAAGTTGAAATCATCAGCCATTCGGCATACTTTCGACAGTCAGCGGGACCTTGGTTTACGAAAAACAAATTTGGATCGACTGACCTCTGATCACTGACCTCTGACCACTGCCTTGTCGCGACTATACTTGCAACGTTCAATGCTTGCCAAGCGAGCCTGGCATCTCCTTTTTATCACTATAGCGGTGTTTTATTTTTGGGGACTCGGGTCGTTTTCCCTGGTCGGCCCGGACGAGCCGCGCTACGCCGAGGTCGCCCGCGAGATGCTGATGCGGCGGGATTTCATCACGCCGACGCTGGGCGGTTTGCCGTGGTTCGAGAAGCCCCCGCTGTTGTACTGGATGATGATGTTGGCGTATCGCGTTCTGGGTGTGAGCGAGTACGCTGCGCGAGTTGGACCAGCAATCTGCGGGCTGTTGACTGCGGCATTTATTTTTTGGCTGGGCCGCGCAGTCTCTGACGGTGAGAGCGGCGACGGTCCTTCAACCATCGGACGATGGAGCGCGCTCGCCTGGTTATCAAGTTTCGGCGTCATCGGATGCTCGCGGGCCGCCTCATTCGACATCGTGCTGACGATGACGATCACCGCAGCGCTGGTTTGCTTCTTTGTGTCCGAGACGAGAGCACGACAATCCGTGAAGTGGTTGTTCGTCGCCTTCTATGCATTCGCCGGTCTTTCACTCCTGGCGAAGGGGTTGATTGGGTTCGTTATCATCTTTGGCGTCATCGGTCTCTATTTTATTTTGCGGCGGGAATGGCCGCGCCCATCGTTCTTGCTTAGTTTGATTTGGGGCGTGCCGGCGTCCGTCGCTTTGGCGAGCATCTGGTATGGTCCGATGCTTGCGCGCCACGGTTGGACCTTCGTCGATCAATTCATCATTCAGCACCACTTTGCGCGGTTCGTCAGTAACAAGTTTCACCACCCGGCTCCGTTTTATTTTTACGTGCCGGTGCTGCTCGGATTTGCGTTTCCGTGGACGCTGCTACTCGCCGCAGGTCTGTTTTCCTCGCGCCGATGGAACTGGCGGGGAGAGACTTCGCTCGACCGCGCGCGAGTATTCGCGCTCGCGTGGATCGTGGTGCCGCTGGCTTTCTTTTCTTTTTCCGGATCCAAACTCGCCGCCTACATTCTTCCGGCTTTGCCGGGTGTGGCGCTGCTCGTGGGTGAACGAATTGCCTGTCTGATTAAGGCCCGGCGCGGTCAGAGAGTCTTGAGACTCACCGGCGTACTGCTGCTTATGTTCGTCGTTGCGGCGATTTGGTTTATGCATCGACAGTCAGACTTGAAACCGCTGATGACATTTGTGGTGGGGCTGCCGTTGATTGTCGCTGGAGGTCTGGCGGCGTTGCGACCGCATGTGCGTCAGTCATTCACGGCGATCGCGGTGGCGATCTTCGTTACCACGGCGATCGCCTTACGCGTGGACGCGCCAACCGTTGCCCGGACCCAGTCGGTCCGAGATTTATTGACCATTGCGGCCGCGCGCGGATACGCGAACTTGCGGTTGGCCCAGTTACATGAGATCGAGCGCAGCTCAGAGTTTTATGCGGCGGGCCGAATCGAGTACGGCGCGGACGGAGAGCCGATCAAATTCGAGGGTGTGCCGCAGGTCCTCGACGCTGCTCGACGGAACGGCGGCGCAGTTTTGTGCCTCATTCCGACCGAGTACGCATCTCAACTTCTCAATTATCAACCGGCAAATCCTGAGTTTGTCGGAGATAACGGACGCTACGCTCTGGTTGTTGTGCGAACGAATTGACGCGGTGGGTTAGCGAAGTGATTTATCGAAGAACTCAATCACCGGCCGATCGTAAGATTCTTCTTCTTCTCCGGTTGAGGATGGCAAATTGGCCCCCGTCAGCGGCAGATCGCTTTTGATTTCGGGCGGCGACTTCAGGCAGCGACCAAGGTCGACCGTTGACTGTCGCCAGGGATCTCCCGCGCGTCCTGCCAAAAGCAGAACGCGCACGTTGGTTAATGAGCCTGCCAGCTCGCATGAACTTTTCGTGGGGAATTTGCCGAAGCTATAAACTTTCATTCCCGTGCGCGCCAGGAATTGCAATGGCGACTCGAAGATCCCGCTGCTGATTTCCCGCGTCGCCGCTCGCACCAGATCGTCGGGCGAGGCCGGCGCCGAATCGATCACCACGGCCCGCACCTGCGGATTGCGGGTGGCCGCATCGAGCGTCGCATAAGCGCCGAGACCGATTCCGTATACACCGACCGTAGAACCAATTTGAGGTTTGCCTGTGGTCGAGCGCAGCGTGTGCAGGTAATCGATCGCGGCGCTCACATCGTCGCCTTCAACTTTTCCAAACGACGTCCAGTTGACCGGCGGATTCTCTCCATGGCCGCGCAGGTCAGGCCACAGCACGGTAAAATTTGTCGTCTCGTTGAGCTTGTAGGCGAGGTTCAAAAGCCACGACCGATCAGCGCCGTAGCCATGCAAAAGAATAACGGCGGGCGCGCCGTCGGTGCCCGTTATCAACCAGCCGCGAGCATCGGATCCATCGTGGTTTTTCCATTTAGCGTCAGCGACCTTGGCCACTGGGCCAGTGAGTTTCGAGAAACTCTGCGGCGTCATGCGGTACGGAGCACGCGGAGGCCGGGTAATGCCGTAAACGAGCCAGCCGCCAACCAGAATCATCACCACCAAAATCACCAGGACGATCGGCAGGAATGTTTTTAACACTCTGCGGACGACTGACTTGTGCGACGGCATCGCGCGGATTATGGATTAAGAAAGAGAATTTGCAAACCGGAAAACTGAGTTTGAGAGACAAGGACATGAGAGCCGATGTTAGCCTCTCGCTTATTGATTACCGCATAACTTCGTCATCAAACATCCGCTGCGCGGTCTCGTAATTCTCGGGTGTGTTCACATTGAAGAAAAAGTTGCTTGAGCCTTTCAGATGGGAAAAATCGCGGAATGGTATGTACCGCGTGCGAACTCGCTCGAGCAATGCGCGGGGCGAGTGCTGGTCCGCAGCGATCGCTGCTTCCGCCGCACGCAAACAAGTCTCGACGCGGTAGACGGCGCAGAGCGGTTGTGGGCGTTCGTCGTCTTGCATTGGCACCACCGCGTCTGAATCGTCTACGAGGCAAAGCAAACGCTCGAACAGGCTTCCGGTTACGAACGGAAAGTCGCATCCCACGATCAGGCACTGCTCGGATTTCGCCTGGCCGAGCGCGGCTTCGATTCCCGCGAGCGGCCCCCAGCCGGCCCGTAAATCCGGGATGTTAGGCAAATCTGCAAGTTTCTGATCTGGCCACCCGACGGTAATAACTCCTTGAGTTACGCGCCGCAGCGCCGCTGCGATCCGTTCGACGCTCGTCTGGTCGCCGAACCTGAGGCGCGCTTTATCTTCGCCCATGCGAGTGGACTTGCCGCCAACCAGAATGAAACCTTGCACATCCAACATCCGCATCATGCTATTATTTCCCGACTGATTTCGGCTATAGTGGCGAACGGTTCGCCCCGTCACCCTCGATTGAAATTAATCATGCAAGTCAACAGAAATATCCCAAGCGTTCTCGCCATCATTTTATTCTTTGTCAGCGTCTCGGCGCAGGCTCAAACCAAAGTCAAGCTCGATAAGAGCACGTCCTCCACACAGTTTTACGCAGTCGAAGACTTGCGACCCGGGATGAAGGGCGTGGCGCGCAGTGTGTTCTCAGGCAGCGAACCGGAAGAATTTCAATTAGAGATCCTTGGAGTCCTGGACGGATTCACGGGTCCGCGCCAATCGACAATCATCGCCCGATTGTCAGGTGCTAACGTGGCCCGGACTGGCGTATTTGCCGGCATGTCCGGATCACCGGTCTTCATCGACAATAAACTCGTCGGCGCGATCGCTTACAGTTTTCCGTTTGCCAAGGAGCCGATCTGCGGCATCACGCCAATCAAGCAGATGATTGACATCTTCGAGCGTGGTAACGACAAGCCGCGCACCACCGAAGCTCGCGTCGTTTCGTTTTCATCGCTTGCGAGCGCTGATTGGAAATTGTCTCTGCCCAAACAGCCGGTGAGTGCGACGACGCTCGTCGCTCCGGTGGCCACCAACTCAGCACTCGCGCCGTTGATGGGCCAGCAGATTCAGCCGATCGCGACGCCGGTCGTCTTCAGCGGCATCTCGCAGGACACGCTCTCGATGTTCTCGTCGCAATTATCAGCCAGCGGATTGCTGGCGGTCTCGGGCGTAGGCGGAGCCGGTAAGATAACGCCACTCGAGAGTTTCGATGACAAGACCCTGACGCCGGGCGCATCCGTGAGCGTGGCTCTGGCGCGGGGTGATTATTCAGTCGCTGCCGCGGGCACCGTTACGTTTCGCGACGGTGAAAAGATTTATGCGTTTGGTCATCCGTTTCTGAGCATCGGCAGCGCCGACATGCCGATGGCCGAGAGTTCCGTCGTCATCGTGATTCCCAACACCTACAATTCATTTAAGCTGACGGTTCCGGGACGGATGGTCGGTTCGATTTCACAGGATCGCGCGACCGGCATTTTCGGAAAATTGGGCCAGGACTCGCGGATGATTCCCGTCAAGCTCACCCTGCATACCAGCCGCGGACAGAACGAGCAGTTCAACTACGAGATTATTAGCGATGAGTACCTGACGCCTTTGCTCCTGAATCTGACCGTATTCAACAGCATCGCGGCACGTGAACGTTCCATCGGCGAAGCAACCATCAGCATCGACGGCTCGATAAACATTGCCGGCCAGTCGCCGATTGCGGTGCAGCGGCGGTTCTCAGCCGTGAACGCGGCGTTGATGGCCGCCGGTTCGATTGCGGCGCCGACGCAGACGCTGCTGAGCAGTGGCTTTGATGATGTCAACATCAAGGGAATCACGATCGAAGTCACCTCGACCGAAGAAAAGAACGCGGCGACCCTCGAAAGAATTTCTTTGGATCGAAGTGAGGTTGAACGAGGCGACAAGCTGGAACTACAGGCTTACGTGCGGACCGATTCAGGCAAGCAGTTTATCGAAAAAATTCCAGTGCAGATTCCGCTCGACGCGCCGTCGGGACCATTGACCATCATGATTGGCGACGGTTCGACCGTGCAGGAAGCATCGACGGCAAAATCGTTCGTGCCGCGCGAATTGAAGCAGTTGGTCGAGGCGATTAACAAAACCAGAAAGAACGATCGTTTGTATTTGAAGTTGTCGCGGCCCGCGCCCGGCGTCGTGATTGGATCGAATGAATTGCCAAACCTGCCGCCCTCGGTCGTGGCCACGCTGAACAACGAACGCACCTCCGGCGGTTACACGGCGCTGACGCTTTCTCCGTTGTACGAAAAAGAATTGCCGCCCGCTGATTTCGTGATCACCGGGCAGCAGACGATTTCAGTGATAGTGAAGTGATTAAAGGTTAGGACGCTTTTCGTCTGCGCCGCTGACGAATCTTCGCCGCGGTTCCTGCCAATCCCAATCCCAGCAGAGTTAGTGTGGCCGGCTCGGGTACCGCTGTATTTGAGGTAACTGTGATGTCGGCCTTCAGCCTCCCACAGCTCGTTCCACCGAAGCCGTCAAGGTTCATCGGGATCACGTTCACGATCACGGAAAATGAATCGAACGTAAAGGTGAGCGGGGCGGCTGAGAGGATGTGCACCGTGTCCACGGTGTGAGAGATATCGATTCGGCCGACGAGATTGAGCACCTGCGTCTGCCCGTTGATCGTCAGCAATTGCGAAAACGTGAAGTCGTGCGGGCCGCCAGAGTCAGCGCCGGTAAACCCCGTCGTAAAAGTCAGCGAATTCAACAAGGCCACGAAGCTCCCCGTCCCGTTGACGTTGCGCGTGATCGTAATGGCTGATCCATCGAGGGCGTCCATACCCGGCACACCGCCAGTGGCATTGGCCAGATTCGACAGGGAAAAGCCACCGCTGCTGATGTTAATGGGATCGGCTTTTGCCGACGGAGCAAGGGCAAATGAAACGGCGATGGTAGCGATCGCCAAACTGAGCTTTGCTAAAACGCGCATGGTAAGAACCCCGACATCGGCCAGAACCTTTCTATTTGGTTTTCAGAGAGTAAAAAAACCTAATGCAGGTGTGCTTCCAAAAATTGTGTCAGAATCGCGACAAGTTGGGATTTTGACACGCGCTTACGAGGAAGCGCTGGTCCGAATGCGGCACGCGCTCGAGCCTGGCTGACGGGATCAGAGATTGAATTTGTTTGCCCAGAGCGTCACCGGCGAACAGGAGCAGTGTCGTTCGCGGGCCGATGCGCTGAATCATTAGAGGCAGCAATTGCGAGAACCGGTCGAGTGCGCGGCAAGTCAGAAAATCGCTCGCTGGAAATTCGAGCTCTTCAAATCGGGCGTTGACGACCTGGGCCCGTTCTGGCGAGGCGACCAGCCGCAACGCTTCGCGCAGAAAGACCGTCTTTCGCTTTGACGATTCAACCAGCGTCGCGTGCAGGTCTTCGCGAATCAGCAAGCAGGGAATGATCGGCAAGCCACCGCCTGATCCGACATCGACGACCGTCGCACTCTGCGAAAAGTGCCGCAGCAAAACCAGCGATTCCAGAACGTGGCGGATGGCAAACTCTTCAGGCGAGCAGGGAGCGACGAGGTGCAGACGCTCATTCCACTTCAGCAGTAGTTCATAATAGTCAGCCAGCAGCGCTATTTGATCGACAGATAGTTCGAGTCCGAAATCCGGCGCATTTGTTTCGATCGCTTTCGAAAAGTCTGCGCGCTGCGTTGCCATTTGTTCGCTTCTTCTGGTTAGATCGCTGACGCTGAAGATAACATGAACACCGATTCGCTAAGCGCTCAACATGAACAGATCGGCCGCGCCGTGGTGAAGTTGATCGCCGGGCACGCGGCCAATCTCGACTCATTGCCAATCAACTCAGGCGCGACCCCGGTCGATCTGCAGAAGCTTTTTGACGAACCATTGCCAGTCGACGGCACTTCACCTGAAAAGATTCTCGAACAATTTGCCCGCGACATCGCGGCGCACGCACAGCAGGTGCCGAGCCCTCGCTACTTCGGACAGTTCAATCCGGCGCCGCTCGCGATCGGCGTCTGGGCCGATGCGCTCTGTTCATCGCTGAATCAAAATGCCGGAGCCTGGCGCAATGGACCGACGTCGGCGATGGTCGAGTCGCAAGTCATCCGCTGGTTGTGCGAATTGATCGGTTACGACGACCAGGCGTTCGGCGTGCTGGCCAGCGGCGGCTCGGAAGCAAACTTGATCGCGTTGAAATGCGCGCGCGATCGAGCCGGCGATTACCGCGTCGGCAATCGAGGCGTACGGGCGCTCGGTCAGGAATTGACTGTCTACACCTCTGAACAATGCCATTTTTCGGTAGAGAAGAGTCTCGACATCCTGGGCCACGGCCGCGAGAGTCTGCGGAAAATCAAGACGGATGTTCGCTTTCACATTCGGCTCGACGATTTGCGCGCGGCCATCAAAGCTGACGTCGATGCGGGGCGGCGGCCCGGTTGCATCGTCGGCGTGGCGGGGACGACTTCGACCGGCGTGATCGATCCTTTGCCGGAGTTAGCTGAGATCGCGCGCGAATATGATTGCTGGTTTCATGTCGATGCCGCTTACGGCGGAGCGCTGGCTTTTTCAGAAACGCACAAGGAGAAACTGCGCGGCATCGAGCTGGCAGACTCGATTACTTTCGATCCGCACAAATGGATGTTCGTGCCGTTTTCATGTGGCGCGACGCTGGTGCGCGACGGTGGGCAAGTGCTGCGCAATTCTTTCGATATGTCGCCGGAGTATCTGAGCGAAGACCGCGGTTTCTCTGATGCGGAATACGACTTCTTTCGTTATGGCCAGATGGGCACGCGCCGGTTCAATTCGCTCAAACTCTGGATGTGTTTCAAGTTCATGGGCAAGAGCGGATACAGCGAAACCGTCAACCGGCACATCGAATTGACGCAGCAACTGGCGGCGCGACTCGATCAGTTGCCGGATTTTGAACGAGTCGGCGAGATTGAAACGGCCGTTTGTTGCTTCCGATATTTGCCGGCGACGGTGCGCGCGATGAATGCTTCGAAGCAGGATCGAGTTCAGCAGAATCTGCAGCAGCAGGTCGAATGGAGCGGTCGTGCTTTCTTCCCATCGACGATACTTCACGGGCGCCGGGCGCTGCGGGTGAACGTCAACAATTATTTGACCGAGCGAAGGCACATCGATGATTTGATAGAATCGTTGATAGCCGAAGGGCCGCGAGCTGTCGAGAACTTATGAACAGACAAGGAAGCAATCGCCACAGGTTTCGTGCATCGGCTTTGGTTCTCTTAATTCTGGGCACGCTCTGTTGGTTCGGCATCGACGGATCTGCCGCCGACGGACCGCGTTCGGTCTCGACGATTCATTCGCGCGCGGAGTTCGATGTGCTCGCCGTCACCTATGACGCAGAGACGCCTTATGCCTTGCCGCATCTGCTGTTCGTAATCGATCGACAAAGCAGGAATCGTATCTATTACGTCAACACCAAGCTCTACAAGTTTCACAAAGATTTCGTCAACGGCACTTATTTGTCGCTCGAGCGCGGGCAGGAATTTTTCGAGAACAACTATCTGAAACCGAATCGACGGTTCATTCTCGGTACGATCGCATATCAGTCGCCCGTGCAGCAGTGGACCTTCGAATTTTGGGAAGGTGATCTGATTCCCGCAGACCAAATCAAGCTCGCCTCGACAGTCATCAACGAGACCTTCTTCACGCCGGTCGCCTTCAAGCCGAACTCGACGCGACAGGACGAAGCCACCGCGAACCTCGGTTTGAAGCGCGTCCTGCAGACGGAGATTGCGAAGAACCAGGAGTACCAGCCGCTCAACATCGCTAAAGGACTCGGGCGGATTCACATCATTCCCAAACTCGATGAGCACGTCGAGATCGGCTTCAACGAAATCGTGGTGCTCGACGAAGTGCCGGTGCAATTGCCGCCGGTCGCGGGAATCATCACGACCAAACCTTCGACGCCTTTGTCCCACATCAATCTGCTCGCGAAAGGTTGGGGCATTCCCAACGTCTACATCAAGAACGCGCAGGAATTGCTGAAGCCGTACAACACGCGTTGGGTCGAGTTTGAGGCGCGCCGCGATAACTATTCGATCAAGCAGGCGGACAACAGCGCGCTCAACGAATATCAAAGACGACTGCAACAGCGATACGACTTGATGAAGCCGCGCGGCGACTTGTCGATCACCAAGATTGCCGCGCTGAGCGAACAAAGGGCTTCGTCAGTGGTGGCTTACGGCGCGAAGTCGGCCAACCTCGGTGAGTTGACGCACGCTCGCATTCCGGGTTTCTCGGTGCCGCCGGGATTTACGATTCCATTTTTCTATTACAACCAGTTCCTGAGTGAGAACAAACTGGACGATGCCGTCTATCGCCTGCTGAACGATCAGAAGTTCGTTCACGATCCGGCGTACCGGCGCGCGGCGCTGACCCGGCTGCGCGTAACATTTCAGCAGGGGACTGTCAATGCGCAACTGCGCGCGGAGGTCTTGCGTCGGGCGCATGCCGAGTATCCCGGCAAGGGACTGTTCGCGCGCAGTTCGACGAATAGTGAGGACCTGCCGAACTTCAACGGCGCCGGTTTGTATACGACCATGCCGAACCTGAAGACGGACGAGCAATTGATCGAAGGGATCAAAAGCGTCTGGGCGTCGGTATGGAACTTTGAAGCTTACGAAGCGCGCGAGCGAGCCGGCATCGATCATTCCAAGATTTACATGGCGGTTTTGATCCAGGAGGGAATCAATTCGGAAAGCTCAGGCGTGATGATTACCGCCGACCCCTTCAACCGCCAGCCTGACGCCATCAATCGAGGTTCAATCTACATCAGCGCCAAACGTGGCCTGGGCATGCGCGTAGTCGAGGGGCAGAAGATCGCTGAGCAGGTAGTGTATCGGCCCATCGCGAATTCAGTTCAGGTGTTGACGCGTTCTGAAGAGGACAGCCTGCTGACTTTCGACGAACACGGCGGTATCAAAGAGATTCCGATTAGCGGCGAACGAATGGTGTTGACTGATGAAGTTGTGCGCCGATTGGCGACGGCCGCCGAAAGAATTAAGTCGGTTTTTCGCGGCAAGGATCAGGACATTGAGTGGGCCTTTATGAAAGGCCAGATCTACATCGTCCAGGCGCGGCCCTACATTCCCGGCTGAGGTGTAGGGGCAGGGCTCGTCCCTGCCCGATCGAAATTAACTTGCCGGAGTCGGGCATGCCCCTACAGGAGTCGGGCAGGGACAAGCCCTGCCCCTACAGTATGTCAATCTTCAAAGAAGGAATTCTTAGAGATCGGGTAGCGTTCATCACGGGCGGTGGCACCGGCATCACCGGCGGCGTCGCGCGCGCTCTCGCAGAAGCCGGCGCCAATGTCGCGCTGGTTAGCCGCAGCCTGGAGCATCTCGAGCCGGCAGCGAAAGCCATAAACGATGCGCGCGACCCGCTCCATGGAGAAGCCTTCGCCGTGGCGGCGGACGTGCGCAAGACGGATGAGGTTGAGAAAGCTATAGCCGCAACGGTCGAACGTTTTGGCAGGATCGATATCGTCATCAATGGAGCGGCCGGAAATTTTCTGTGCAAGGCTGAGGAATTGTCGCCGAACGGGTTCGGCACGGTCGTCGATATCGATCTGAAGGGCACCTTTAACGTCTGTCGCGCAGCGTTCGATCAACTAAAAGCCAATCGCGGACAGATTCTCAACATCAGTGCGACGCTGCACTATCTCGGCACGCCGATGCAGCTTCACGTCTCAGCGGCGAAGGCGGGTGTCGATGCAGTCACTCGTAATCTTGCGGTTGAATGGGGACGCTACGGCATTCGCGTCAACGCGATCGCGCCCGGCCCGATCGAAGATACCGAAGGCATGAAGCGGCTGGTGCCAGAGCCGATCAAGCAGAAACTGCGTGAGCGCGTGCCTCTCGGGAGGCTCGGAATGATCCAGGACATTGAGAACGCAGCGGTCTTTCTTTGTTCTGACGCAGGCAGTTACATTAACGGCGCCGTGCTGGTGGTTGATGGCGGGCACTGGCTCGCCGCGAATCGGCTGATCTGATTAGAGCTGCCGTTCGGATTCTTCCAGCAAGGCTTCTAACTCTGCTATCGCATTTAGATCCTTAGGCCGACCTGCGGCTCGCTTAGTCAGGATTAGTTTCTCCAATGTCAAACAAAGACATCTGACTCCATAAAGCTCTATGTGTCCCGAATACGGCAGCAGTGCCGCATAATCGCCTCCGCCGGCTACTTCACCCAGTATGTCGAGAGGGCCCAGTGACGTAATCAAAGTAAAGTTAAGCCCGTTCTGAAGTGTGCGCGCGCTCCAGTCGAAGGGCAGACCTGGCGGCGCCCCACGTAAGTAAGGTTGGTAAGGAGCTAATCCGGAAACGATGCGCTCCAGATTCTTAGTCGAGCGGTCATAGACGATGTCAAGATCATAGGTCAGCATTGCAGAGCCGTGGGCGATGGCCGCGGCGCCGCCAATTACAATAAAGTCTACTTCCGCCGCCGAGAGAGTCTGTAACAGGTCAGGAAACTTTGTGATCATCGAACTTGCGGCCGGCCTTCCGCAATTCTTCAGCGAAATCCTGAAGGCTCATCAGGTTGTCGAAGCGCTGCTGTACCGTGAGGCGAAGGTTCTCGCGCAACAGGGTCCGATCAATGTCTTTCTTATACGCCTCGATGACAGGATCTTTGGGAATCTGAGTTTTTATGATTTCCATAAAGTCAAAGTCATTATAGCGCTGTGCCCAACTAACTCAACCTTCAGTAGTTTGCGGTCTACGTCAATATTGATAATCTACAGACGGTGCTCAATCTGACCCCTGCATCGTTCGAAGAATTCGCGGCCGAAGCGCAGCGCGGCAACGTCGTGCCGGTGGTGCGGACGGTGCTGGCGGACTTGCAGACGCCCGTGGGTGCGTTTCTGCGAATCGCGGGGGACGCTGCACACGCGTTTCTGTTGGAATCGATCGAAGGCGGAGAACGCATCGCGCGATATTCGTTCATCGGGGCCAATCCATTCATGGTGGCCCGCGCGCGCAATGGCAAGACCTCTGTCGATCGCAACGGGAAAAGCGAAGTCGTCGACAAGCCCGGCTTTGAATTCCTGCGCGAATATTTTTCCAACAAACGGCTGGCGCAGCGCCCGGGTCTCGCGCCTTTGGCGGGTGGCGCGGTTGGCTATCTCGCTTACGACGCGTCGCGATGGTTTGAGCCGGTGCTGGCGAGCAATAAACACAAATCATCGGTTGATGACGGCGCCTGGATGTTTTTTCGCAGCATCATTGCGTTCGATCGCCTGCGACAGCAGATGGAAATCACCAGCATCGTCTTCACCGATGAAGTAGGAGACGACGAGGCGCGGCTGCGTGAGCTTTATGATGACGCGGTGGCGGAAACCGAGGAGCTCGCGCGTCAGCTCAATCGCGATGTTGTGGTTGAAGACGGCAAGCGAAGTTGCGACCAGCAGGCGAAGGATGTCGAGTCGAACTGGCCGCGGGCCGACTTTGAAGCCGCGGTCGATCGAGTGAAGGAACACATCGCGGCAGGAGACTGTTACCAGACAGTCATCGCGCAACAATTCTCAAAGGCCACGTGCGCCTCGCCTTTGGCGATCTATCGGGCGCTGCGCGCCACCAATCCATCGCCTTACATGTATTTTCTGCGCATGGGAGACGAGACGATCATTGGAGCTTCGCCGGAAATGCTGGTGCGCTGCGCAAACGGAGCGTTGGAGTATCGGCCGATAGCCGGCACGCGACGGCGTGGCGAAACTGAAGCTGATGATCTGCGGCTGGGGGAGGAAATGCGCCACGACGAAAAGGAAGTTGCCGAGCATGTGATGCTCGTCGACCTGGGCCGCAACGATCTGGGGCGAGTGTCTGAATACGGCTCCGTGCACGTCGAACAGTTGATGTTCATCGAGCGCTATTCGCAGGTGCAGCATCTGGTCTCGAGCGTGCACTCGACGCTGCGGAGTGATTTAGATCGTTTCGATGCTTTGGCGGCCTGCTTTCCCGCGGGCACCGTGACCGGCGCGCCAAAGATTCGGGCGATGCAGATTATTGATGAACTCGAGCCGTCACCGCGCGGTGTGTATGCCGGCGCGGTGCTCTATGTGGATTACGCGAACAACCTCGATTCATGCATTGCCATTCGTACGATCGAACTGCGTGATGGCGTGGCTACGGTCGAAGCCGGCGCCGGGATCGTCGCTGATTCCATCCCTGCGGAAGAGTTTCAGGAATGTGTGAACAAGGCGCGGGCGATGTTTCGCGCAATTGAACTGGCCGAGGGTGGTTTGTGATCCGGGATCTTCATCGGAGCGCGGGCATCGCTGCCCGCAAAGCGCGCGCAGCACGCTCGACGTTTGTTCGCGCTGCGCGCTCATGCGGGC
>Ga0207511_100052_pt1 | contig 28174 bp, 16 predicted proteins | sample NitcycUWRSCHO22C_FD_188265 | JGI IMG/M metagenome (GOLD analysis project Ga0207511, IMG submission 188265) | Soil microbial communities from Arlington Agricultural Research Station in Wisconsin, USA - Nitrogen cycling UWRJ-SCHO22-C (SPAdes) | ecosystem: Environmental > Terrestrial > Soil >... | reverse complement strand
GAATTCCCCGCTGAACAATTTCCCGTGAATGTCGCCGAGGGCGTGTGCGACATGGCCATCGCGCCGCTGCCCATTATCGGCAACAGTTCCGGCGCCCTGACGGCCGGCTACCGGACCTCGCACGAGTTCAGCGAGGACGAGAAACATCTGTTGCAGGACCTGGCAGAGATGGCCGCGGTCGTGCTCGACAGCGAGCGCCTGGTCGAATCAGTGACTGCGGCCGAGAAAATTTGGGAGCAGACCTTTAATGCGATCGGCGAAGGGATTCTGGTCCACAATGCCAGCGGAACCATCCTGCACTGCAACGCCCGCGCGGCCGAGATGATGGAAAGCGAAACATCTCAAATAATCGGCCGCAATCTGGAAGAAGCTTTCGCCCGAATGTTCGGCAAGCGCGCTGCGGATTATTACCTCGCCGATAATCATGGAGCTTCTGCGATGATCGAAGTGCAGACCGACGAGGGGCAGCGCTACCTGGTTTCGATCTTTCCGATCAAAAAACCCGACGGCGAATCGGTAAGCGTGGTGACCTGGAACGATGTGACGCGCCTGTCGGAAATGCAGGACCAACTGAGCCGCTCTCGTAGCCTGGCCAGTGTCGGACAACTGGCCGCCGGCGTGGCGCATGAAGTCAATAACCCGATGGCCGCGATTACCACTTGTGCTGAGGCAATCATGCGCGACTTGCGTCGTGAGAATATTGCGCAGCACCTGCCCGCAGATGTGCAATGGCAATACTATCTGGAAGAGATCGTTCGTCAGGCATTGCGCTGCAAGGAAATCACGCGCGGCCTGCTCGACCTGACTCGGCAGCGGCAGGCCAAGCGAGCGTTGTGCGACATCAATCAGATCACCAAGCAGTGCGCCCGCGGCGCGTTACAACGTGGCCCCGGCACCGTGGAAATTGCCATGCACCTGGATGAAAGCATTGGCGAAGTCGCCACCGATGCGGCGATGCTAATGCAGATCCTCGACAATCTTCTCAGCAACGCCGTCGATGCCATCGGTGATGACAAAGGTGTCATCAAAGTCTCGACCCGACGCGAGGCTGCGCGCGCCGTCATTGAGATCAAAGATAGTGGTCCAGGCATCTCTGCTGATGTCCTGGCCAAGATTTTCGATCCGTTCTTCAGCACCAAAGGTCCCGGCAAAGGTTATGGTCTTGGGCTGCCGATTAGCGCGACGCTCGCCGAATCGCTACGCGGCGGGTTAGCCGTCGAGAGCAAGCCCGGCGCCGGCAGCACCTTCCGGATCTGGATACCCCGGCAAGCCCCGGAACAGTAAATTATGAGCCGAAAGATTCGCGTCTTAGTCGTGGACGATGACAACTTGCTGCGGAAATTGGTGACCGAGCAACTCGCGCGTTCTGATTTCGAGGCCAGCCCCGCAGCCGGCGGTCGCGCTGCCTTACAGGCATTGCGCGACGCCGATTATGACGTGGTGCTGCTGGACATAAGCATGCCTGACATGTCCGGTCTCGAAGCCTTGCGGGAAATCAGAAAACTTGACGACCCGCCCGAAGTCATCATGCTGACCGCGGACACCTCGCTTCAGACCGGGATCGAAGCGATGCGTCACGGCGCCTATGACTACCTGACAAAGCCGGCGACGCTCGACGAAATGGAAGCAGTGCTGCGCAAAGCTGACGAGAAGCGCCGGCTGGTTAAGCAGAATGCGTCGCTGCGATCAGTCTCGCGGCCGACCGGGATCAGCGAGGAACCGCTTGCCGTCATCGATGAAAGCTCGTCGATGGCCGCCGTAATCAAGCAGGCGGAGGCGGCGGCGCAGACTGCTTCGACCATCCTGCTCACGGGCGAATCGGGAACCGGAAAAGATGTGATGGCCCGTTTCATCCATTCAAAGAGTCCGCGTGCGGCCATGCCGATGATCACGGTCAACTGCGGGGCCTTGCCGGAGACACTCTTTGAGTCTGAATTTTTTGGGCATGAGCGCGGCGCGTTCACCGGCGCGAGTCAATTGCGACGCGGATTGCTCGAGGCCGCTGATGGCTCCAGCCTGTTCCTCGACGAAATTGGTGATTTGCCGCTCTTGATGCAGGTCAAGTTGCTGCACTTTCTCGAACAAGGCCGGTTCCGGCGCGTTGGTTCGACCCGCGATCAGCTTGCCGACGTGCGCATCATCGCGGCGACAAATCGAGATCTTTCCACCGAAGTCGAGCAGCAACGCTTTCGCGCAGATTTATATTACCGTTTGAATGTCGTGTCGCTGCACGTGCCGCCACTTCGTGAGCGCCGCGATGACATTCCGCGTTTCATCGATTACTTCCTGGCGATCTATCGGGAACGCTTCAATCGACCGAAGCTGGACATTGCACCCGAGACACGGCGCAAACTGAGAGACTACGCATGGCCGGGCAACGTGCGCGAACTGCGCAATTCTCTGGAGCGGGCGGCGGCCGTGTCGGTCAGCGATATTATTGACCAAAGCCAGATGCCGTCGCTCACCACGCCAGCCGCAACCGGTGCCCCCCACGTCGTAGAAACCCGGGCTGCGGACGGCCTGCCCAAGACCCTGGAACAGCTCGAGCGCGAACACATTCTGAGAGTTCTCGACGAGACCGATGGCAACCGCGAACGCGCCTCGGCCATTCTCGGCATCTCCTCGCGCACACTTTATCGGAAGCTGCGTGAGTACGAATCAGAGACGAGTTCTGCTGGTTTGGCTACGGACAACTGACGCTCGCGCTTTTTGATTCAGCGTCAATCCTCATACAGCTTTCACAAAGTTCCTGGTTAGCAGGCTCGATCTCCGTCAAGTGCAGAACTGAAGTTTCCGTCGCGCGGTTGATAATCAATGCCGCTACTCTCAAGCCGCACAGGGTTACGTCTTCATGCTCTCTAACCAGGTGACATCTGTCGTCGGGCGAAGTAGTCGCAAACATAACCTACAATCTATTTTGAGGTGGTTGAGAATTCCTTGAGTTTGCTCGCCTGGCCCTGACGAAACGGCGGATACCGCCACCCGAAATAAGCAGCCTGAGTTGCCGGCATCGCCTGTCGTCGGCGGCAGGTTTAGGTCAGAACGATTCGTCAGATTGACAGAGACTCTTTTCTCTTGAACTGAATCTGACTGAAGTGTTGTTCGACATCAAATCCTCAAATCTCGCTTATTCCCTTTAACTTACAAGTAGACCACCGTTTGGCATCGTAGTCGCTACATGGCGAGCACCCGACGCTTACAGCTCTATTGATTTCCTCGGAACTGTCTTTTTTGATTCGCCGTTAATCCACGACCCGACCGTGGCGAACAGTAAGCAGTGATTCGTACTTCCAGGTTCACTGCTGCAGAACGAAGCAGGAACGTAAAATGAAAAACAAAACCCGAAACGCATTAACAACGTGGCTCACTACCTTCACGTTAGCGTTTAGCATGGTCGCGGGTATTATGACCTGCGATCGCGCGAGTGCGAGTGCGAGCCCTCATCCGAATCACCTCCCTCAGAAAAAAGCATCGAGCGACCTAATTGAGAAAGCTCATGGCGCGCACAGTGCGGACCTGGTCAAAGTGATCGTCCAACTGAATGCACCGATGAGCGGCCAGCTCAACGCCTTACTCAATCAGAACGGCGTTCATGGCGCCAAGAAGATTTTTGATAAGTTGAACGCGCAGATGATCGAAATGCCGGCGAATATCGTTGAAGCCGTCGCTGGTTTCGACGAAGTAAGTTTCGTCTCCCCGGACCGGGCCACCCAATCGACGGGCCACCTCTCGGCGACAACCGGCGCCGACCTGGTCCGCGCACCGAAGTCAGTTACCACCACGACTACCACGGCGTTGGGCACCACCCTGACGAGCGTGACCACCGTGCCCGGCTTGGATGGATCGGGCATCGGCGTGGCCATCATGGACTCGGGCATTTACAAGCAGCACACGGACTTTCTCGACAAGGCAGGTATCGGCAGGGTCATCTACAGTAAGGACTTCACCGGCGAGAATCGTACCGACGACCCCTATGGCCATGGTAGTCACGTAGCCTCGATTGCCGGCGGCAACGGCAGAGTTTCGAATTCTGCTTATCTCGGAATCGCTGCTAACGTAAATCTCCTTAACCTGCGCGTACTTAACTCGCAGGGTACTGGAAATGTTTCCGACACGCTGGCCGGGCTGAACTGGATACTGGCGAATAGACAAGCCTATAACATTCGGGTGGTCAATATGAGTCTGGGTACGGCCGCAATTGATTCGTACCGAAACGACCCCGTGTGCAAAGCAGTGCGCGCCCTGGTAAATGCTGGCGTGGTAGTAGTCTGCGCGGCTGGTAACAACGGCAAGAACTCGGCAGGAGAGAAACTGTACGGGCTAATCCACTGCCCGGGCAATGAACCTTCGGCTATCACCGTCGGCGCCGCTAACAGTTTTGGCACTGATAGCCGCAGCGACGACGGCGTCGCCACCTACAGCTCGCGCGGTCCAACGCGCAGCTATTCGACCGACACTAATGGTGTCATGCATTACGACAACTTGATGAAGCCCGAGTTGGTCGCACCCGGCAACAAGATCATTGCAGCAATGTCACCGAACAACGTGCTGGTGACGCAAAGTCCTCAATTGGACGCCAACGTCAGCGGCAATTCCACTCGCGAACAGATGTTCCTCAGCGGTACGTCAATGGCGGCGCCCGTCGTAGCCGGCGCGGCGGCGTTAATGCTGCAAGCCAACCCGAATCTTACCCCGAACATGGTCAAAGCGATGTTGATGTATACCGCCCAACCGCTCGCCAACTTCAATACCCTGGAGCAGGGCGCCGGCGAAGTAAACATCGAGGGCGCGGTCAGATTGGCTCGCGCTGTCAGAACGGATCTGTTGACCTTGAAACCTGTGGGCGGAGCACTCCTAACCAGTACTACTCTCCCGACACCCCAGACGACGATTACTGGTTACCAATTCAATTGGTCGCAAGGCATCTTGCTTGGCCAGCATTGGGCCAAGGGAACCAGTCTGATAACCAAGTACCAACCCATTTACGCGCTGGGCGTGATCATCAGCGAAGGCGTCGTCGTCAGTGACGGCGTAATCATCACCGACGGGGTAGTGGTCTCTGACGGAGTACTCATTACCGATGGCGTCCTGATTTCTGACGGCGTTGTTGCAAGTGACGGAGTGCTCATCAGTGACGGCGTAGTCATCAGTGACGGCTTAGTGATGGGCTCTGGAACCACCGCCTTCGATCTGGGCGTCATCGCCAGTGACGGCGTCCTCATTACTGACGGCGTAGTCGCCAGCGACGGTGTGCTTATTAGTGACGGCACGGTAGCCAGCGACTGTTACTTCCAGGCACAGGCTGCGATGGTCGATGGCGAACCAATGTACGGTCAGTCCATTGTCATCGACACCGGAATCGATTGTCTGTCTTATTAGTCTGCCAACCACCCGACGCAATAACTCCGCCGAAGAGAAATGAGGTCGCCTATGTTGGAATTCTCACAGACACAAACGCCCGTGCTAATGATGCAGCCCCCCGGCCTGCAAAAACTGACGGAAGGCGAAGCTGCTGAAGTGCTCGCTTTCCTCGCAAACCGGCCGTTGCATACCTTCGTCATGGCCAGCTTTGTTCGAGACAACGGCCTGACAGGCGAAGCGAATCGCGGACACTACTACGCCTACCGAAATGAGTTCGGTCAACTCGAGGGCGTCGCTCTGGTGGGCCACCTGACGCTGGTGGAAACGCAAAGCGACGCGGCCATGCGAAGTTTCGCAGAACTGACGCACGACTGCACCGATGCGCACGCAATGGTCGGCGAATGGACGAAGGTCGGAGAGTTTCTGGACCACTACTCGCCTGAGGCGTCGGCGCCGCGTCACTTAAACCGCCAACTATTAATGGAACGCAGCCAGCCAATGGCGCCCAGGGAGCTTAACGACTTGCGTCCTGCCACAATCGACGATCTCGATTTAGTGGCGCCGGTCCACGCGCAAATGGCTTTCGAGGAAAGCGGTGTCAATCCACTCGAAAAAGACCCCGTGGGATTTCGGCAGCGGTGCGCGCGCAGAATCGAAAAGGGCCGAACCTGGGTTGTCACCAGTAATGGCCGGCTGAAATTCAAGGCCGACATCGCCGGTGAAACACCTGAAGTTATTTATCTCGAGGGGATCTACGTGGCTCCCGATCATCGTGGCAACGGTTTCGGATCTCAATGCCTGATCCAGCTTACCAATCATCTTCTCAGACAAGCCGGTTCAGTCTGCCTGCTCGCCAGTCTTCGCAATCAGGCGGCGCAGAACTGTTACCGCAAAGCCGGTTTCAAACTGCGTGAATATTACGACATTCTGTACTTCCGATATCGAGGGACTGACTCCGACAGCCGCTAACTTTACAACCTCCTACTATGGCGCATCGTTGTTACAATCTTTTTCGCTATAGTCTCGCCGTCTTCGGCGGCGCGATACTGGCGCTGTCGCTGGCCCGCTTGCCCTCACAACAACTCGCCTGGCCCTTCTTCGTTCTCGCGTTCGCGACCATCACCGTAGCGTCCCGCTTCAGCGTCAAAATCCCCAAGGTCTCTGGTGAGATTACGATCGCCGACACTCTCATCTTTCTGACGCTCATTCTTTACGGCGGGCCGGCGGCCATCATCGTAGCAGCTCTCGACGGGCTGGGATCGTCACTGCACGTTAGCCGCAAACTGCGAGTCGTGATCTTCAACATGGCGCAGATGACGGTCTCGACCTTCATTACAGCTGCAGTATTACAGACGATCTTTTCCACTACGCGAGGTTTGTACAAATTAGAACCGGTGCATTTGTCGTTCGCGGCCACCGCAGTCATGGCCGTGGTCCAATATATGACCAACAGCGGTCTGGTGGCCGTCTACACTGCACTCAAGAACAATACCGGGATTTGGCAAACCTGGCGCACCCATTACCTGTGGACCTCGATCACTTATCTAACCGGCGCCTCGATCGCGACTATCAGCGCACATTTCGTCGGCGGCCTCTCAATTTATTCCCTGGTGATGGTTTCGCCGATTGTGGCCATCATTTACTTAACTTATCAAACCTATCTTAAGAACCTCGCGACTTCAGATCACAACGCCGAGCAAGCTCAAAGACACATCGAAGAGCTCTCGCAGTACATCGCTGAACAACAGCGAATTCGCGAACAGTTTGGGCAGGTTGAAAAAATGTCGGCCCTGGGCGAACTCGCTTCCGGAGTGGCGCATGACTTCAATAACACCCTGGCCACCATTCTCGGACGCGGCGAATTGATGTTGCGCAAAGTGAGTGACCCGGAAATCCGGCGCGGGTTGGAAATCATAGTAAAGTCCGCAGCTGATGGCGCCGGCACGGTAAAACGGATTCAGGACTTTGCCCGTCAGCGCCGCGATCACGACTTTGAAGCTATAGCCGTCGACGAGTTGCTGATGGACGTGCGCGAGATTACGCGACCACGCTGGAAGGATCGAGCTCAAGCAAATAACGTCCAAATCAATCTCAGTTTGCAAATCAACACCGAAGCCTATGTGATGGGTGACCCATCCGAACTGCGAGAGGTCCTGGTGAACATGGTCTTTAACGCCGTCGATGCGATGCCCGAAGGCGGACAGCTGACTTTGGTCGCCGATGAATTACAAGGTTCAGTTGAGATCGCCGTCAGCGACACCGGCACTGGCATGAGTCATGAGATTCGCTCGCGCGTATTCGATCCGTTCTTTACGACCAAGGGTAAAGCGGGAATGGGCCTGGGCCTCGCGGTCTGCTACGGAATCATTCAGCGACACGAAGGGACCATCTCGGTTGATTCACAACTTGGTAAGGGCACGACGTTTAGGATTGCGTTACCGGTTGCCGCCCCCAAGCAACAAGTGAAACCGGAAACAGAGGATGCTCCGCGCCTGAGACTCGTTCCGAATTCCATCCGGCCTACGGTTCTGATTGTCGACGATGAAGCGCCGGTGCGAGAGTTACTAACCGAAATCATGGAAACGGAAGGATACGACGTCGTCGTCGCCGAGAATGGCGAACAGGCCCTTAAAGAATTCGCGCGGCGAGATTTCAAGGCCATATTCACCGACGTTGGCATGCCCGGCATGAGCGGTTGGGAATTCGCGCGCGCGATTCGCGAACTCGATAGCCAGGTGCCGGTCGCAGTCATCACCGGCTGGGGAGAAGCCGTCGGCTCAGATGAACAGGCCAATGCAGAAGTCGACTGGGTGGTTAGTAAGCCGTTTTCAGTCGATCGCATTTGCGAAATCGCTCTGGAAATAGCCGAACGATCCGGTTGTGCGGTTTCGGCTTCACCAGCAGTAGCTACCGGCACATGAGAGTGGACCACACCGATTTATGTCGTACCTCAAGGCGCGGCTGACAGAATGTCACGCGCGCTGACAAAACGTCAGCCAGCTTGTCACATAGCCCTTCGAAAAAATCCTTTCATCACACTTTGCAAGCCGGCCAACGTCTAATGGATCTTTACTTTAGACGTTGAAACGTTTCGGCGAATACTTGCGGCATAGCTCTTGTTAAATGAATCCGCGGTTGAATGCGCTCCCACGCATCACCAATTAATCGAACAAGCCGGGAAGCTTCACAAATCTCATAAAAACTGAATCGGCTGAATTGCCCTGAATCCTCTAAGGAGACCAAAAGAATGTTGAAGTCAAAGAAAACGTTTGCTGCGATTGGCGTCGCCACGCTGTCACTGTTCGTGTTAGGCGCGGGTGCCTTCGCGCAGAAGCATTTCATGCTGGCCAACGCGTTACGGCCCGAAGTGAAAGTCGAACTTTCAGGATCGGTGCAGCGCGAATCAAACCGCATTGCTCTCGACAAGTCGACGGTCGTGAATCCGGGAGAAATTCTGGATTGGACGATGACGTCTGAGAACAGCGGCAACGCGCCGGCGCAGAATTACAAAGCTGTCGGTCACATCCCACGCGGCACCGAATTCGTTGCCGGCACTGCCAAAGCCGATGGCGCGAACACCGTCTACAGCATCGACGGTGGGAAGTCTTACTCACCCCAACCGACGATCGAAGAGAAGCAAGCCGACGGATCGGTCAAGCGCGTCCCTGCCCCGATCGCGATGTACACCGACATCCGTTACGAGTGGGCTGACCCGTTGGCCCAGGGCGGCAAGCTCTCCGCTTCCTACAAAGTGCGCGTGAAATAACGGCACTGCTCACCTTCCCCAAAAATTTCGAAGAGGACATTATGAAAAACCCACGAACATTTGTGAGCACGAGCGCGTTCGCTCGACTGCTACTTGCCCTCGCGGTCGTCTGTGCGCTAGCCGCGCACGCGATCGCACAGACGCCTGGCGGCACCACTATCTCGAACCAGGCCAGCGCCACCTACAGTGACGGCACGAACAGTTACTCGACCGTTTCCAACACGGTAACGGTAACTGTGTCGAACGTCTCCGGCCTGGCGATTACGCCGGACGCCGGCAGCAACCCGACGGTCGTCGCCGGACAGACTGGCGTTCTTTATAACTTCACGGTGACCAACACCGGCAACTTCACCGACCAGGTGCGGTTCCTCGCCAGCGGCGCCAGCGTTCGCGTTGTCGGGCCCGGTTCCGTCACGCGCGCGGTTATCGACGTCGATAACAGCGGCACGATCAATGGCGGCGACACCGACATTAAAACCAACGGCGCCGACGTGGTTTCGGCGAACGTCGCGCAGAATGCGGCGATTCACGTGTTGGTCGAAGTGAGCGTCAATGCGGGCGCTACTGCCGGACAATCCGTCCAGATTCTTCTCGGTGATGCATCCACCGGCAGTCCTTCGTTCGACAATCAAGCTGCTGACAGCTCAGCGAATGAAGTGCGCACCGTCTCGGGTTCTTCCGTGAACGGCCTGCGCGAAGCTCGCGGGGACATCAGCGCCAACGTCGTCAACGACACTCTGCTCCAACTCACCTTGACAGCGCCTGCGGGTCCAGTCGACCTGGGTTCAGATATCACCTACGGCTGGCAAGCTTGCAACAACGGCCTGCGCGACGCTACGGGTGTGACCCTGAACGGCTCGACGCAGGTTTACATCATTGCCCCAATTCCGGTTAACACCGTCCTCAAGTCGGGACAGACCTTCCCGGCCGGCACGCTTTACACCACCAGCGCGCTCACCACCGCTCCTCTGTCGGCAACCTGGTCGTCCTCAGCCCCTGCCCCACTTTCCAGCTTGACCCGCATCGCCTTCCCGGTCGGCGCGACGTTAGCCTCCGGTGGAACTTGCAGCTCATCAATCAGTATGGTGGTGACGGTTAACACCGGCATCAATGCGTCGAATACGATCGATGAAATCGGCGATGTCTTCGGCAAGAACAGTCTGTCGACGACGATCACCGATCAATCGGGCGATGCCACGCCGAACAACGGTGATAGCAATGCCAACTTCGACGAAACCTACGTTGCCGGCTCCGGTCACGGCGTGATTCAACGCACGACTCTGACTGCGGTCGGTTCAGTGTTGATTGGACCAGTCAGCGCCCCTGGTGCTGTTGGCCCAACCAACAACAACGACGACTACACCAACAAGAGCGTCAACACCGGTATCGCCGGCGTTGCTCCGACTGGTGTGACTACCGCGGGCGGCACGCTCGTCTACGACAACACGATCCAGAACACCGGCAACGCCAACGACACGTTTACGATTGACGCGCCGACTGTTCCGTCCGGCTTCACCGTTGAAGTCTCGACCAATGGTGGCACGAGCTACACGACGGTCTCGGGCGGCGGATCGCTGACGTTGGCGATTGGCTTTGGCTCGTCGGCAAATATCAAGGTCCGCGTGACTGAGCCGGCCGGCAACACCGTGTTGTCAGCTTACGACTCGATCATTCGTGCCGCTTCAGGCAATACGCCTTCGGCAAACAACCGAACGATCGACCGCCTTTACACCGGCTTCGTGCGCCTCGATAAAGCCTTCACCGTTGCAAACAGCACCGGCGTCGGCGCGGCCACGGACCCAGTTCCGGGTGCGGTCATCACCTACAACATCACGTACACGAACATCTCCAGCTCAAATGGCGATGCCAACTGCGTGAAGTTGACGGCCAGCAACGTCGTCATCACAGAAGACGGTTCGGTTGCGCCGAATAACTGGGGAACCTACACCACCAACAGCGGATCGCCCAGCGATTCGGGTTCCGGCGTGGTCGCTACCGTGAGTGCCGTGAAGTACACGGACACGATTGCCTCACTCGGCCCTGGTGTATCCGCAGTGTTCACGTTCAAGCGGTCGATTAATTAATCGACGCTCATCGTGACGCTCGAAATGAAGCGGCGCGACGGTTCCAGCTGCGAAGCAGTGAGACCGCAGCGCCGCTTCAACCCCTTTTTGGAGTGCGGTGGCTTGACACCGCTTTTAAGTCGCCGGCAGTTAGCGATTCTCAAAATGACAAAGCGCCGTCAAGCCGGCGCACTCCAAAGATCCTCAATGTTTCTTCCACGTAGAAAGATAATCACGGTTGCACTCGCCTTGGTTGCGATGCTGTCCAGCGCTTCAGCGCGGATCGCAGACGGCGGTTCAAGCGCCGGCACCGTGATATCGAATCGCGCCGAGGCAACCTACGAAGACGGTTCCGGCGCGACTTACAACGTCGTCTCGGAAACCGTGACGATTACGATTGCCGCGGTCGCTGGCGTCGTTGTCACGCCTGATGAGACTGCGCCGTCAAACACAATCGCCCCTCACGATCAAACTACCCGCCTCTTTCGTGTCTGCAATACCGGCAATAATGCCGACACCTTCACGCTGAGCGCGTTCGAAGTGACTGCGCCCGCAACGTTGTCGGCGATTTATTTTGATATCGACAACAACGGCGACGTCAGCAACGGTGATACGCCGGTCCGCTTGAATGAAACCGCTTCGCCGGTGATTGCGCCCGGTGCGTGCCTGGGCGTGCTGACCACGCTCAACACAAATGACGCGCCCGCGCAGAGCGTGATCGCGATGGTCTTGACCGCGCAGTCGAATTCGTCGAACGCAGTCAACGGTCGCGGCCAGGACATCGGAACCATCATCAATGCAGTTGGCGTCGGGCCGCGACTCACGGACTTCGCCAATCCGAATATCGCTCCCCTCAAGCTGGTGAATAATGTCGCGCAGTCCGTCGTGACCGCCTCGGGTGATTTCATCTACTCAATCGCCTTCCGCAACAACGGCGATACCGCCGCGCGAAATTTGGTCGTTTCAGATCAGTTGCCGGCGGGCCTTTCATATGTGCCCGCCTCGTTAACGCTTGAAGACCGCTCGTTGTCAGACGCAATCGACGCTGACGAAGGTGCGGCGCAAAACAATTTGATTACGGTGCGCTTCGCAACCGTAAAACCGGGCGAAGGCTTTCACCTCACCTTCAAAGCACGCCTGTCTGCCGGCGCAATTGCGGGCACGGGCCTGTTGAATCAAGCGACCTTCGCTGCCGATAACATCGCCTCATTGAAGAGTTCAAGCGCGATCGTGATCGCCGATCCGTTCGGAATCGTTTTCGCGGGCCGCGCCGGAAGTTCGGCGCCGATTCCCAGCGCTAAAGTCGAACTGTTGCGCGATCCGAACGGCGAAAACTATTTGCAACTGCCTGCGGACGGAGGCTTCAATCCCAACTCGAAAAATGAAAATCCGTTTGCGACCGACAGTAGTGGTCACTTCAGTTTTGTTCCGAGCCCGGAAGAGATTGGCGCAAAGAGCGCCGCGGCAAATTATTTTCTGCGCATCAGCGCGCAGGGTTACATCACGCGCATGATTCAAGCCAGCCTGCGCCCGACGGAAGCCGGCTTGTTCGCTCTGGGATTGCACGCGCTTGATGGGCAACCTCTGGCAATCGCGGGCGGTTTTGATCTGGTGCGCCAGGACGTGCAGATAAACGATCTCGCAGCCGTCGCCCTCAACATTCCGATGTTCGAGGCTTCGAGCCTGCAAATCATTAAGTCCGCCGATCGCGCGCGCGCCGACATCGGTGACACCGTCACGTATCGCGTTGAGCTGAGCAATCCGACCGCGGCGCCGGTAAGCAACGTGGTGATTCGCGACGTGTTGCCACCATCGTTTCATTACGCGGCGGGATCCGCCCGGATAACGATCGGCTCCGCAACTGAGCAACCCATCGAGCCAGAGATTCAGAACAACGAACTGCATTTTCATCTCCCTGAGATCGCGCACGGCCAGACGGCCAAGCTGCTCTATCGCTTGCGCGTCGGCGCGAATGCGCCGCAAGGCAATCAGGAGAACCTGGCCATTGCCACGGCCACCTTCCCCTCAGGCGAACAGGTCCAGACCTCGCCGGCACGCGCTTCCGTCTACGTTTCGGCCGGAGTGTTTTCGACCCAGCAAGTGTTGGTCGGCCGCGTGTTCGTCGACACCAACCAGAACAGCCAGTTCGATTCCGGGGATCGGCCAATGCCCGGAGTCCGCTTGTATCTGAGCAACGGCGCGTCGGTCATCACCGACTCCGCCGGCCTCTACAACTTCCCTTCGCTGGGCGATGGTCCGCAGGTTGTTTCCCTCGATCCCGTCAGCCTGCCATCCGGTTACCACTTGTTGGATCAGGGTCGTGAGTCCGGCAAGAGTTGGACCCGCCTGCTGCGCACACCGGTCGGAGGTGGCGCGCTGTTACACCAGGACTTCGCGTTAAGGAAATCAGGAAAGTCGTCATCGAAAAATGAATCGACGCAACTAACTCAGTCCGCGTCATCGCCTGATCCATCACCAGCAGCAACGTCTGAAACGAAGTCAGTACCATCTCCGTCAGGAAATGGATCAAAAGCATCGTCAGGCGCCAAGGGCCCCGGCACGTACGAAGTCGCCGCGACCGAGACGGTTGCATCGGTCGCGCCAGGCGATGTCGTGATTGTCTCGCCGGCAGCCAACTCGGTTGCGATGGCGCCGGCTCTCGACATCGAAGTCCGCACCGCACTGAACTGGCACGTGAAGCTCGAGGTCAACGGCGAACAAATCTCTGACAAGAACCTCGGTGAGAGTCGTCTCGATCGCAAGAACCAGATTTCCACCTTCGGCTTTGTCGGCATCAACGTGCGGCCCGGCGCCAACCGCATTCGCGCGACGGCCGTCGGGCCGAGTGGTGAAGCAGGTCACGCCGTCGAAATCAATGTGATGGGCCGCGGCCCGGCGCGCCGGCTGGAAGTCGTGGCCGACAAGACTGAGATTCAATCGGGCGGGAATGATTTCACGCTGGTGCACATTAAGATGGTCGACCAGTGGGGCAATCCCGCGCTCGACGGACAAGTCGGCATCGATACCTCATCGGGCCAATTGAGCCGTAACGGAGAAATCAAATCCGAGGCGAGCAATGCAGTCGCCGCGAACAAAGCGCAGACAGGCGATACACCCGCAAATCAGTCCGGTTCGCAACTCGTGCTGCAAACTGAAAAGGGTGAAGCCGTGGCGAAGCTCATCGGCTCAGGCGCGCCGGGTGAAGCCAAACTGAAAGCGCAAACCGGAGAGATCGATGCAACCGCGCAGGTGCACATCGGATCAGAGATGCGTCCCACCATTCTCGTCGGGTTTGCCGAGATGAGTTTCGGGAAAGGCATTCCCGAAGTTTCGTTGCGTAACGAAACCGGCAACTTCCGCAGCCGCGTCAGCCTGTTCTACAGCGGCAAATTGCCCTGGGACAGCATGTTGACGTTGAGCTACGACACACAGCGACCCATCAATCGCACCACCGGCCGTGATCGCATGTTCCAACTCGATCCGCTCGATCGCGCGTATCCGTTGTTCGGCGATTCATCAACACGCTTCGAAGCCGCGTCATCAAATTCAAAGTTCTACGCGCGCATCGATCACAAACGCTCGTTCATGATGTTCGGCGATTTTGAGACCGACATGGATGCAACGCTGGCGGGTTACTCACGCAAGCTCACCGGTGTCAAAGGTCACTTCGAGAATTCAAACGGTGACTTCATTACGATCACCGGCGCGCGTCCTGATACTTCATTCGCCCGCGACGTGTTCCCGGCCGGCCAGTTGGGAATCATGCAACTGTCGAACGCAGAGATTCTGCCCGGATCGGAAACCGTCTTGTTGGAAACCCGTGACCGGCGCAATCCTGAGGTCATCATCTCGCGCGAAACACTGGCGCGTTCAGTCGATTACAATCTCGACGCGGACAATGGCCGCCTGTTCTTCCTGCGTTATGTTTCGACGTTTGATTCGGTGCTGAACCTGAAACAGATCGTCGTCACCTACGAGCATCGCGCGATGGGTTTCAGTTCGGCGGTTTACACGGCGCGCGCCCGCAAGAACTTCAAGAAGATTGGATTGAGACTCGGTTTCTCTGCCGTGCTGCAGCGCGAAGCCATTGGCGGAGATTTTCTGCTCGGCGGCTTTGATGCCGAGAAGACTCTGCCGAATCACGGTTCGCTGCAGATGGCCTGGGCGCGCAGCAACGGCGAAGTCGCCGGCAGCGGCAACGTCTTCTCGACCGACGGCGACACCCGTCACGACGGCGATGCGTATCAAATGACGCTGGCGCAGCCGTTGCCGTTCTTCAACGGCAATCTGAAGGCGCGTTACCTGAAAGCGTCGGAGGGATTTTTCAATCCGTTCGGCGGAACTATCACTCCCGGCTCGCAAAGAGCGGAAGCTGCCCTGGAATTGAATCCTCTCAAGCACTCGAAGTTACAGTTCGCAGTCATCGACGAACGGAACAAGACCGCGAACGTCGATAACGGCCGGCTCACGTTTGGCGCTGCGCTCGATCAAACCCTCGGCGAGAAGGTAAAGCTGCACTTCGGATTCGACCATCGCGACCTGACGGACAACCTGAGCGACAAGAAGACTGCGTCTGATCTAGTCACCGCCGCCATCGACGTGCATGCCACCGACAAACTGAACTTCACCCTCAAGCGCGAGCAGAATCTGGGCGAAGCTGATCCGACCTATCCTGATCAGACGACCATCGGCGCGAACTATCAAATCAATTCGCTGACGAAGCTTTTCTTTACCCAGCGTCTGGCGGCGGCTTCGATCACGCCGATTGGCGATTACACCGGGACCGGCTTCGCGACCGTTTCATCGCGGCGCGAAACAGCGTTTGGTGTCGAGACCCGCTTCGGTAAATCAACTTCAGCGACGGGACGTTATCAGCTCGAGAACGGTATCAACGGCACGGACAGTTTCGCCGTGCTGGGCCTGCGCAATCAGCTGCCCATCAACAAGCAGCTTTCGCTTGAACTCGGTTTCGAGCGCGGCTTTCACCTGATGGGTCCGAACCAGAGCTTTAACAGCGGCACGGTCGGTTTTGGCTGGCAGCCGAACTCTGATTTTCGCGCCACGGCCCGTTACGAATATCGCGACCGCGGCGGAGTCGGCCAGGTCATGTCGCTGGGCGCGGCCGGCCGCATCACCGAAGGAATCACCGCGCTATCGCGCATTCAATGGTCGCGTGGATCGTTCACTGGCCGCACGAATTCCGCGATGGACGCCACGGCCGCGTTGGCGATTCGTCCGTTGGAGACTGAGCGTTACGGCCTGCTGTTCAGTTATAACCATCGCTCGCTGTTTCAGGGTGGGTTGGCCGGACAGGCGCCGACGCGCGATTCGCGCGACACGCTTTCAACCGACGGTTACTATCAACCGTGCAAAGACCTCGAACTGTTTGGCCGCGTCGCCGCGAACTTCAACGGTAACGGCCAGACCGACTTGCCTTACGTTTCGACACTGACGTATCTGACGCAGGCGCGCGCGCAATATCATTTTTCAGCACGCGTCGATGGCGCAATCGAAACGCGCATGATCTTTCAACCTTCATCTCGAACCACTCGCATGTCGACGGGCGCTGAACTTGGATTTTGGGTAACGCCCGATTTGCGTCTGGGAGCGGGTTACAATTTTGCGGTGAGCCGCGAGCCGTCCGCCGGCGATTTAATTCCGCAGCGTCGTGGATTTTATTTCACCGTGACTTCGAAGCTTTCGCGACTGTTCGATCTATTCGGAACTTCCAAAGCGGGCCTGGACAATCAGGACGAGAACAACAAAAACAAGCCACAGCCCTGAAGTCTTTTAAGCATGTCACTCACGATTGAGCCAAAGGTCCGGCCCGGTTTCGTCACCGCCCCGTTCTTAAACATCAAGCTCGTGGTTCTTACCGCCGCGCTTTTGATGTTTGGCTCGATCTCTGCCGAGGCGGCAGTGACGATTACGTCCCCCTCATGGAATGTCGTCGGCATCGACAGTAATAATCCCAGCGTTGGCCCCGACACTTATCAGATTGGCGTGCGCATCTGTAACACGGGCGGCGCCGCCGTCACGAATATCGTCGGCACCTTCGTATGGGACAGCTCAAACGCCTTCATCAATCTGAGCGGCGGCAACCCGGTGAACATCGCTTCACTCAACGGCGGCGGCGCCTGCACAGACATTTATTTTCCGGTGACGGTCACGCGCACGTCTGCCGCTTACAACACGAAGCGCAGCTATCACATCACTGTCAGCGGCACCGGCTTCTCGACAGTTTCGACGCCGACGCCGCGCGAACTCTACGTCGAGCACATCATTTCGCAGAATCGCAACTCAGTTAACTCGATCGTTGGGCCAACCACGGTCTACGTCGGCAGCACTTACAACTACACGGTCAATGCCAGCACCGCGACGCAGGGCTACGAGCAGTTGGAGGCGTTTCTGAATCTGTCGAACGTCATCTTTCAGGTGCAGGCAATCGCGACCACCTACACTTCGCCGGCGGGTGCGACCAATGACAAGTTCTACGCGGACGCGTGCGGCTGGGACAATAACCCGGCGAGCGCGACTTACCGCAGCTGCATCGGTCCCGTGAATTATTCAGGTGGAAAAGCCGGTGGCACCGTCACGACCACCTACACGGTGAAAGTGCTGTCGACCGGGACAACGACTGCGTCGACCTTGATCATGGATTTCTCAGGCAGCAGCTATCACTACAACAATGACTACGGCGTTGGGATAAATGCAATCACGGTTACTTCGCTGAATCCGCCGGTGCCAAACGTGGCGCTGACGAAATCAGTAACCCCGAATGCGGCCGGTCAGGTCGTACCCGGCGTTGACCTGGTGTACGCGATTGGCTTTACCAATTCCGGAACGGCCGGAGCATCGTCCTTTGTGATCAGCGATCCAATTCCAGCCAACACCGATTTCAAAGTCGGATCAGCCAACAGTACTTTAGGCACGACCGGATTGACTGTCGCAGTCACCTATTCAAATAACAACGGCACCTCGTACGGCTACACGCCCGCCAGCGGAGGCGGCGGTGCCCCGGCGGGATATGATCGCAACATCACGAACGTTCGCTGGACCTTCAGCGGCAACTTGAGTCAAACAGCACCGAACAATAGCGGCAGCGTCGCATTTTCGACGCGGATTCGTTAGTAGATAGGCAGCGCAAGGCCTCGATGTCAGGGCCGGCTCAAAATAAACCGCAGGCGGAGTTCCTCACGATCGGCAACTGCCCGGTGCACCATGGCCCAGCGGAACGACGCGGACAGTGATACGATGCGCGCGGGAACGGTATCATCGATGTCATTCCGGACCGACAGAGAACTGATTATTCGTCATCCAACTCGATCCGGACGACGGGCTCTCTCACTAGCATTCGTACTGTTCCTTTACCTGTTCGCGACCGCGCCGCGCGCGCACGCGCAAATCACTTTCGATGCCGCGTCGAGCTCCAACACCGGCACAGCTACGGCCGGCAGTCTTACCTGGTCGCATGTGGTCGGTGCTGCGCTCACCAATCGGATTCTGATTGTCGGGATATCAATTCGGAATAGCTCGAGTCAGACGGTCAGCAGCGTTACTTATGCTGGAGCGGTTCTCACGCTGGTGGGCCAGACCACCAACGGCACTAACGCGCGCGTGGAAATCTGGCGGCGGATAGCACCGGCTACAGGGACCAACAACATCGTGGTCACCTTATCCGCAGCCGCGCGCTTTGTCGGAGGTGCGGCATCATTCAGCGGCGTCAGTCAAACACCTGCTCTCGCGCTTGGTTCTTATTTTTCGGCAACCGGCAACACGACTACACCGACAGTGGCAGTGACCAGCGTGGCTGAAGGACAAGTGGTGATCGACACAATTGCAAACGCCAACCTGGCAACCGCAACTGCTTTGCCCTGCGCGGGCGCGTCACAGACACAGCGCTGGGCCAACCGCACTTCGAACGGCACGGCCGGCAATAACACCCCGGGAGCCGGAAGTACCGAACCTGGGCCAATCGGCGGCGGCACCGTCACGATGAGCTGGCGACTGGAAGGTTGTAGCGGCGCCAACAACCGTCAGTGGGCCATCGGCGCCGTGGCCCTAAAACAAGGCGCGGTCGTCTCTTTATCGAAATCGGTCAACCCGTCGGGCACGCAATCACCGGGAACTGATCTGACTTATTCCGTGACCTTCACCAACAGCGGCGATGCGCCGGCGTCGAGTTTCGTGCTGGCCGATCCAATTCCCGCGAACACAGATTTCAAAGTCGGCTCCGTGACCACTTCGCTTGGCACAACCGGATTGACAGTCACTGTCGCCTATTCCAACAACGGCGGCAGCAGCTACGTATACACACCCGTGAGCGGAGGCGGCGGCGCCAGTTCCGGTTACGACCGCAATGTCACCAACGTACGTTGGACCTTCACCGGCAGCCTTTCATCAACCTCGCCGAACGACACCGGCAGCATAGGATTCATCGCGAAGATTCGTTAGCCCCGCGCCGCGCGGCAACGGAGTGTCAGTACCGGGAGCGATAGCAACCGGATCGTCCACACTCCTCCACTATCAAAGAGCCCGTCCGATTCGCATCAACAAATAAGGCCGCGATCGACGATGCGACCGCGGCCCCTTGGTGTAGTTGACGATGACCTCACTGAATCATGAACACATCATCTCCGATCGGCCCGTTCAGCTTCGCGCTCTTGGCTTTGTATTCGGCAAAGTAGGCGCCCACCGGCAGTTCAAAACGCTGTGTGAAGTTCATGGGAATGAGCACGCCATCGACTTCAGCGAATTTGCTGATCGTCGAGCCGAAAGTGTAGCCCTGGTACGGAATAACGTACTCGCTGATGCGCGCCGTCGCCGGATCGAGGTAGTAGTCGGTCGTGTTGCCTTCCGAGTCAACGATGCGAAAGCCGCGCAGTTTTTTCTTGTCGGGTATGGCCGAGATTGTGTAACCGGGCTGGTCGAATTTAGCGAGGACGGGCAGACCGAATTTGCTCGGCGCGGGCATCTCGATCCCGGGGATGTTGCTGTACGAACGCACGCCGTCATAAATATCCTTGAAGACGAAAGCCGGTTGCGCGTTGATGTCAACGCGGACTTTATCGCCGGCGGTCGCGATTGCGAAGCTTCCCGGAATCGACTGAGTTTGATTTGGCGCGTAGAGGTTCACGCTCCCGGTCACGAAACTGCTCTTCATTTTTTTGAAGTTGTCGCCGCCCATCGCAGCCAGGGCAGCTTTCGCCAGGTCATTCGGCGTGCTCTTGTCAGTGATCGGTGACGGCGCCGTAATCGTTGCGGCCTGTGCCTTTCCGTCTTTGGGTGGTTCTGTCTTTTGGGCGATTGCGGATGACGTGAACGTGATGACTGCAACAACGACAAGACTTAGGGAACGAACTTTCATCGAGGCTTCCTCCGTGAATTAAGAGGCCAGAGGTTAGTGAACGGCTAAACTCAAACCTGGGTTAGATCGGAAGAGAGTTGAAAGGTAACAGACGAAGTGAATACTCAATCGTCGCGAAATTGGCTCAACCCGGCTAACCTCTAACCTCTAGTCTCTAACCTCTAACGCAATGGCTATGACGAACGGACGAGCGCAACTGTTAACAAGTAAAGCGAAGGACTCGCAACGCAGGTCGTAGCGGACCTGGGTTGCGAGTCGTCTGTCTCCGTTCAGGAGGTTATACGGCCTGAGTTGGTTAAAGTTCGTTAGAAAGTAAAGCGCAGGTTCAGGTAGATCTTGCGGTTCGGGCCACTGGCGCCGCCGCCTCCGCCGAACCCGCCGAAGCCGCCGCCAACACCAAGCGATTGACCGAAACTCGGCGAGGTGAGATTACCTACCGGCGATGAATAATTCACGTGGTTAAGAATATTGTTGGCGTTGATTGAGACGGTCAGGTTGTACTTCGCCGGACCACCAGGGCCACCGGGACCGCCCATCATCATCATCTGCGGACCACCGCCGCCGGCGCCGCCATGCGCACCGCCACCGCCGGCTGCGGCGATGCCACCACCGATCATTGTGCGGTTACCAGCACCGCCGGCTCCACCAGCCTGTCGTTTGGCGTTAGCTGTATCTGAACTACCACCCTGACCACCAGCTTGATTGCCTTGTTGCCGATTGGCGGCGCTGCGAGCTTCACCGCCCCAACTGAAGGTGCGGCCAACTCTCAGATTTACCGACACCGAACCCGGAGCATTGCCATAGTTGCGCGGGATGATCACGTTATCGGTCCGCGAATAATCGAAGTGAGTGCAGCGGGCCGGCACGTTTGTGCAATACGCATTTAGCTGGGCGAAGGTCGGACGCTCGAGGGCGACACGATCCAGGTTCGTGTCCGTGCCCGTGGTGATGTTGAAGGCCCCGCCTGAATTAATTACCAGGAAGGGGCTGAATGAAAGTTTCCACAATTTCGGCGCGTTATAGTTGCCGAACAGCGTGAACCTGTGACGAATATCGCCTGCGCCACGACCCCATTCTCCGGACATATCGTAAGAGTTCAGGGGAAGTCCGCCGTCAGAATCATTCTTCTGCGAACTCAGAATGTAGCTCCCGCTGAATGACATGTTGGGATTCAAGCGGCTGTTGAAGCCGACGAACATCTGCGTCATATGCATCGTGGCGCTTGATTCATATTGATTGATATCACCCAACGTCGGATTTGGCCTGATTCCCTGCGGCGTAAGCGCGCTGATGCTTCCCGGAAGCGGCGCGTTAATGTCGCGAACACGCTGCGCGTGCAGACGACGGACAAACGAGACACCCGTGTAGGCGCTGATGTTCCTGGGGAACTGATGTTCGACCTGACTGCCCACGAGATACATCACCGGGGTCGTCATATTGTCAGCCACGCGAGTAATGGATTGCTGCGTCGGAGTAAACCCTGTGACGCTCGGAATGGTGGCAATGCAGTTCGTGGGTCCGCCGGTGGTGCACTTGAAGGTATTAAGTAGATCGTAAACTGTGCGCGACCCGGCGATTTGGGCGAGCGTCGGCGGAGCTGCCGCGAGGAACGGTTCCGGCACCGTGAATGACTGGAGATTTACGCCGTTATTGCGTTCCTCGTTCAAGTAAATGCCTTCCCCGACGCGCTCGTAGAAGAGGCCACCGCCACCGCGGATGACTGTCTTCGGCGGCTTGGTTGAATTGGCTGCGCCGGGCGACCACGCAAAGGCGACGCGCGGAGCAAAGTTGAAACGGCCGTTAGCGTTTGTCTGGTTTTCGTAACGAATGCCGTAGCTGAAAGTGAAGTTCGGCCGCAGGCGCCAGTCATCCTGCCAGTAAACACCGATATCGGTCTGCGAAATATCACCGTTCGGATTACCCTGCGAGATGCTGAAACTCGACGCGCCACCACCGAGCAGGCGAATGCAGTCGTTGACCGCCACGCCCGCGCCGCAGTAGGCCTGCTGCGCAGCCGTCAGGCCATTCTGCTGGATCAAAACGGTTCGCTTATATCGATCCAAACTACTGAGCACGATATTCGTGCCGGCAATTGGGTTGTTGCTCGCGTCGAACTGTGGACCGAACCCGCCCTGGAAGCCCCAACTGCCGCCAAAGTTGCTCGGGCGAACGTCGCTAATGCTGATTCCACGGATGCGGCCGCCGAACTTGAAGCTATGCATGCCGTGCTGCTTTTGCATGAACTCATTCAGTTCCCAACGTTGGCTTGAATTACTGGCCGCACCCACCTGTGATCCGCCGCCATTGAATGAACTGCTGACGTTGAGTGCGGGGACGGTGTTGTTGCCGTTCTGCTGGTTGTGGTTATGCGAATACTGGAACCGAACTTCATTGATGGTGGTCGCATTGATCACAGCCGTTTCAGTTAATTGAATGTTGTGATTGGTCGACTCGGTCGTAAAACTTTGCGAGACCAGACTGAAACCGCCTAAGCCGGTGAGGTTGGTGATATGAAAAAAGTTATAGCGCGCAATCAAAGTGTTCGAGGCGTTGATTGCGTAATCGAAGCGCGGACCGACGTTAGTGTTACGGCTCGGCACTACGAACGCCTGTCCCACAAAAACGGGATTGAAGTTCGCGTCCAGGACGGTCGCATTGATTAGCGCGTTGTCGTCCATCTCGTTGTGGCCTATTTCCACGAAGAACGAGGCCTTCTTCTTCACGATCGGGCCACTGAGGCTTCCGTTGATTTGTCGTTGCTGATACGGCGCGCGCTTGCTGGAACGCACTGAAAACGGGTTGCGCGAGTTCAGGCTCTCATCGGTGAAATTAAACGAGGCGCTGCCGCGGAACTTGTCCGTGCCGGGCCGTGTGAGAATGTCGATACGCGCCGCCGGCTGATCGTTTTCCGGTGAGAACGGATTCTGGTTGATGCGGATTTCGCGGATGGCTTCCTTGGGCGGCAGGTTCGCGCCTGAGAATCCATCGATGAAGATCTGGCCGCCGTTCGGACCCATTGAAGGCCCGGCGAGCGCTTGCAACGCGGCCGCCAAATCGTCTGGATCGTCCGGCAGCGCATCGAGATCTTTACCGCTAATCACCTGCTGATTCGCGTTGGAATTGGGATCGGTACTGACGGGATTGTCGGCACTGACTTTCACCTGCGTCTCAATCGTCGCAATCTTTAAAGTGATATTGGCCGGGTCGCGACGATTCGCGGCGACGTCAACGTCTGCCGGCTCGGACGCCGCAAAGCCAGCGGCCACGGCAACGAGCTTGTACTTGCCGGGCGCCAGGTTGGTAAACGAGTACGCGCCGTCGTTGTTGGTCGTCGCGGTCTTAGCGACGCCGTTGGCATCGGTGAGCGTCACGGTCGCACCAACGATCGTCGCGCCAAATTCGTCGCTGATTGAACCGCGCAACGTAGCGCGATTCTGCGCGAAGGCCGTAATTGAGAATGCGGCGACAAACGCGACGCACAATATCGGGATTAGAAACTTTCGAATATTCATCATCAACTCATCCATTTAGAAAACAACCGCGGACGACCAGGGGGAAGATCCGTTTCGCTGTCCGCGGTTGCTCTGAAAATCAAACTGCGAAGATCAGAGAAGAAAAATCAAGGGCCACCAAGGCCGCCAAACATGCCGCCAAAGCTGCCATTCAAATCGACGCCGCCGCCTTGACGACTTTGTCCTTGCTGTTGACGCGCCGCCACCAAAGCCAGCAGCGGTTCGGCGCCGGTAACCAATTGAATTGCGGTTAACTGTGTGGGATCGGCGCCGGCCAGATGTGACATCAAAACCATGTCGCCAACCTTAAGGTCATTAATCGTAATGGTCGGCCAACGCTCAAGCATGTCAGCCATCGAGCCCCCGCCTCCGCCGCCGCCCATACGTCCTTGCCCGCCCGGACCACCCTGGCCGTTCGCGCCACCCGGCCCAGCTGGGCCAGCGCCCTGCGGCCGCGGTCCCTGACCTGTCGCAGCCTGACCTTCACCCGCCGGACGTGCCTGACCACCGCCGGGAGCTCCAGCGCCCGGGCCACCCGGCCCACCGCCCATGCCGCCAAGCATCGCCGCAAATTGACCGGGAACGCGGCGAATGATCGACTCGGGTTTGAAAACTATGGTCACAGGTTTTTTGGTAGACAGGTCGTTAATCTTAACTGTGTTCGTGGCCAGGTCGATCGACGTAACTGTGCCGCCGGCAATCTTGAAGGTGCCAAACAAAACTTCCTGGGCCGTCAGATGCAGGCCGTCCGCTGATTTTTCGCCCTTGGCATTGAACTGATCGCCCACTTTGATTTGCTCAAACTCGGCTGCTTTCGCGTTTTCGTACCTGGGAATTGAATCAGGCGGATACTGTCGAATCTTTGCCTTATCAACCGTCACGGTGATCAGCTGCGACGCTCCCATGATGGAGCTGCTGCCTACACTCACCTCTTTGGTAGACGGATTCACCGACTTCACTATTCCCTTTGCGCCGCGAGCCCAGGCCATTTTCTCGGCCGCGTTCTTTTTGGCGATGTCTGACTGGCTGACGACGATGATCTGCTGAGCCGGAACCGACTTCTGATCAGCTGCGACATAGCCGCGCGCCACCAACCCATCGCCGACGGTTATCTCAGTCAGCGAGGTCTGCTCGGCCTTGGCCTTGTCCGTCTCACCCGGCGGCATCCGCTGATACGTCGTCTTTTCGGTAACGCTGGCCACCACGACCGAGCCGGCCGCGGTCTTGATCGTGATCTGTCCAGACGAGGCGTTGATCTCGGTAACCTTGCCGAAAACCTGCGTTGGCTTGATCGCCGGATCGGGCGTCTGTGCCAACGCGGCACTCGCCAAACAAACCAGCACGAAACTTGAAATTAAAATCGAAATTGTGCGCACGGTCTTATCCCTTGTGAGTTTTAGAGTAACCATTGTTTACGCCCGCCCCAACTAATTGGTTGCAAAAAGATTAGATAATTGCAGCAGGTACCTGCTGAAGAATGGATCGACGTTCCGAAATGTAAATTATTAACGCTGCTTCTTTTGCTCCACGTCGCGTTGCGCGTCCACCTGGGCAACCCAGGCGTCAAATTTCTGTTGCTGCTCCGGCGTCAGCACGGCGCGAATCCGGCCGCGCGCCTTCTGTCGGGGTTCCTCGAACCGGGGCTTCAATTCTGTTCGGAGCGCCTTATATTCATTCTTGGTTTCATCCAGGATAGCGCTGACCGATTTCACCTGATCGTCTGTCAGACTCAAATCGCGGCGCAATTTCTCCATCTTATCGCGGGGAGCATTACGTTCCGGACGAGTCATCGCCCGATAAAAACCGGTGACCGCACCGCCGGTCAGTGATCCGAGCACAAAGACCACGACCAGTACGAGCCAGACCTTCAATGTAGTGTTACCTTGCTTTGTCATTTCGAGTTCGCCTCGTAATTTCGTTCGACGATGATATTGAATACTTCTTCGCGCGACGGTCCGTTGCGGCTCGCCAGCACAGTCCGTTCGACGCCAGGATCCAACGCGCCAATCAGCGGCTCATCGTCCGCCTGGGCGACCGGCACCGGCGCCGTCTGGGTTGACCAGACGGTGAGCCCCGCCGCCATGATCGCGACCAGGGCCATTGCCGGAACGGCGCGCCAGGCAACCTGTATAAGCGACAGCCAGCCGCGCGAGTCCGGTTCCGGGCCTTCATTTATCGAGGCACGAATGCGGGCAAAAAGAAACGGCGACGACGACGCTGCCTCGATGTCCGATTCGCTGGCACTGGCGGCCATTAGCACGAGTTTTGCGACTCGATCCAGTTCTTCGTTTTGGGGGCTATTCGATTTGAACATCCGAACTTCTCCTGCGGCCTCAGTTTACCGCGCTCATCACCAAAAGACGATTAAAAACCAAGGAAAGTTACAAGAATTCTCCCGCAGGTTCCAGCCATTTTCGCCTACAAAAAACGCTGCAACACCCGCCTCAGATTCGCCCGGGCCCGATGCGCCCGCACCTTCACTTTGGATATCGACCATTTGGTAACTTCGGCGATTTCCGCCACTGAAAAGCCTTCCATGTCGAGCAGCGTCAGCACCAAACGATCATCCGCACTCAACCGCGATAAAAGCTTCGCCGCCAAATCACGCGAAACCAGTTCCGTCTCGACGTCCCTGGGAGGCGAGCGCATTTGCGCCGCAAATTCCTGCGCTTCACTCTCTTCGATATCGCCAAACCCCTGCTCGGGACGGCGCCGCACGCGCCGCAGATGATCGTAACAGCAATTGATTGCGATTTGCGCCAGCCACGCTTTGAATGAGGCCGCGTGGGTTCCGTGATAACTGCCGAGCGCGAAGTACGCTTTGGTGAAGCTGTCCTGGATGATCTCTTCGATCTGTTCCCGCTGCGCAAAGAAACGTCCCGCCACGCGCGCTACCTGCCGGCGATGCCGTTCGAACAATTGCTCGAACGCGCCCTCGTCACCAGTCGCAGCGGCAGCGACCAGAACATCATCTGTCAGCTCCGTCTCTTCCACTCTCTTGAATGCTTGCGACATAAGGCAGTCGCGTTAAGCTCGGACCCGCTCGTTCGTTTTCCAGCCCACGCGATAGCGCGCGGTCAAAGCGAGACCAAGACTGGCGACCAGCAAACCCGCCTGGACGAAAGGCCAAATATAAGGAATCGAGGACCACACAATCCAGAAGGTCACGCCCAGCAAGAGCATAACCGACTCGGACTTCAGCTGGGGCGACAATTTCCGCTGCAACCATCTGCCCGTGGTCACGATAATTACGACGCGACCAAAGACGGTAGCGACCACGGCCAGTAACAGAGCCAGAATTGCAATGGCCGCGCTCACCATCGAAGGCAGCAGCCACAGACTCCCCAACACTCCCAGAGTGATTGCGACCGCACCGACCAGGCCGATCACGGCTACGCGAATGCTGGTCAATTGTAATCGCGTCACGGCCCGGCTAATTGTGTTTGGCATGACGGAGGTCACCGCCAGTGAGACCACGAACCAAATTAGAATCGCCAGCAGACGGGTTCCGAAGAAGACCGCCGATAACTGCGGATGGAGCACGCTGAACGGATCGCGCATCACCTGCCGGAGTTGATCTTCATAGCCGGCATACATGATCGTGACGGTTTTCGGATCGCGATCCCGGGCCTCTTTATCATGATGATAAATTCCGCCGAGCACAATTACGTCGCCGCCAATCCGAGCGCCCGGCTGTTGAATTACCGATCCGCCAATCGCTGCCACGTCGCCTTCGACGGCGCCTTCAACGATTACGTCGCCACCAAACGCCATCGCGCCTTCTTTAACGGTTCCGGTGATCCGAATCGATTGGCCCATCCCAAACACGGTCGAATTAACCACGCCGTCGATGACCCGCGCTTGTGGATCAATCGGATGTTGCACCGTGACCGGTTGGCCGGCCGCTGCGACGATGAGAAACAGCAGCAACCCCGAAAGCCCGAGTGCTCGGCGTAAGCACTGCGGCGCTTCCAACACGATCTGATCTGTAAAGGAGGGTAGAACGTGAGCAGCAGTCATTGAACGGGACAACTCCTATTCAATGATTTGCGCACGCCGATATCTGACGATTAGGAAAGACAGGCAGGAAACCGACAGGATAAAT
>Ga0207511_100051_pt1 | contig 28463 bp, 22 predicted proteins | sample NitcycUWRSCHO22C_FD_188265 | JGI IMG/M metagenome (GOLD analysis project Ga0207511, IMG submission 188265) | Soil microbial communities from Arlington Agricultural Research Station in Wisconsin, USA - Nitrogen cycling UWRJ-SCHO22-C (SPAdes) | ecosystem: Environmental > Terrestrial > Soil >... | reverse complement strand
AAATCCGGAGTCGTGGGGGCGACTCTGTTTCATGAACGATCTAGTGGCAGCTATTGGGTTGGTCCAATTGCGCAGAATCGACAGCTTCATACAACGCCGGCGTGAAATAGCTCGAATCTATGACGACGCTTTCAGATCGACACCATGGATTACAGTCCCTGCGGCAACTACTTTTGAGAGCGTTCCGTACTTCTATTGGATTCAAACCTCCGTTGGTGTGCGAGATAAACTGGCCGGTTTCTTGCGCGAGCGCAGTATTTATACGACCTTTCGGTATTGGCCGCTTCATAGAACCAGACTGTATGCGAACTCACTACGATACCCAGGGGCAGATCGAGCTTGCGAAACTACTCTATTGTTGCCGCTTCATCAAAACCTATCTGATGCGGACATCGAGCATGTGGTTAAAGCGACTATTGAATTCGGATCGACACAGTCAGTTTCGTCCTGAACACGCGTGGCGGCAGGGGACCTTATAACTAAGGAGTGACCGATGGATCAAAAGGACATTCTTTGGAGCATGTACCAGGAACATTGTACCCACGGACGTCACCACGAATCACTTCGCGCAACAACTACAAATCTACTTCTTGTGATAGCTGCAGCGGCGATAGCGGTAATGACCCGTGGCGAGACTCCCCTTGGTCTGAATAATCTGCCGCTGGCTCTTTTGCTAATTCCTATTGGAATCTTTGGCGCGATATTCAGCGCGAAGTATCATGAGCGTTTCGAGATGCACATGGAACGAGCTGATGGATACCGCGCTGCTATGCTTGAGGGAACAAGTCTTGTGCGAGAGATTCATGAAGTCGCCGCTAAAGCAGATGCAAATACCAAAAAGAAGCATCCGTGGCTATTTGAGCTGAGACTCTACAAGCTTTGGATCACTCTGCATTTTCTTGTTGCAGGGCTCGGATTAACGCTTACCGGAATAATAATCGTCCGCAATTGGAGTCGTCTCTGACGTAAGCGCCTGGTCGGTTCCGAACTTAGTAAATAACGTAGTCTGCTTCTCCGATCCGAAGCCACTCGTGACTCGTTCGCCCGTCTCTGTCCCGCTTCATTCTTCCGGTGCGAAGATCCTCAAACATCCTACGTAGGGCTGGAAACTTTCTTAATACCTCGTCCGCCATCGCATTATGTTCTATCAGTAGGTACCGAACTGCATGCGCCATTGGTACGGATAATAAATTGAATCGCGGAGTGCGATCCGGGTCCGCATACGAGTTAAGCGTGTACATCATTAGATTGAGCGCTGCGAGAGCGGGATCAACGGCAGATTGCCCGGCTCTGAAAAGGCTATGGGCTAGATTTATATGTGCGCGCCAAAGCGTCTCTAACTGGTGTCCTCGAATAGCCAAAGCTGTTGCCTCAGAGAACCAATCAATATCGTCTGTCCTACCTTTGAGGGCCGAAATCAAACCCAGCAAGAGCGCCGCAGCGGCCGCCTCCCCCAGACGACCCAACGGATGTGCTTGTTTGAAGACCGCAAGCAGAGTTTGGTTCGCACTCGTCAGCCGCTTGCCGCCGTTTTTCTCATCCGATCGTGAAGCTTGGTATGCGATCAGAATGCGAGCCATGGAAATATTAAGATCGAGGCGAAGACGAGTTTCGTCTGTAATGCGAACGCGCCCTGCGAAGTTCACATATTTCTTTAGCAGAGACTCAGCTTTGAGAGGTGATTCCGACAAGAGGATATTCGCGAAGGTAATAATAACTTCAATCGCGTGTGGTGAAGTCCGCCATACCTTTCGTGCAACGGCTGCCGCTTTGCTGCTTACGTTCAACGCCTCCTTGACTTCTCCTGCCAAGGCGAGTGTAACGCTATGAGCGTGATAAACCTGCATTACTATATCAGCCCAATCTCGTTGTTCGTCGGTAGTCATGTTTGCTAGATGGGCATTCAACTCATTAACCGCTGCGGCAGTAATGGCTGCTGCTTCGGCTGGTTCGCGATCTCGGTAGCGGAGCCGGCCTTTCATCGTTAAGAGAATCAGTCTGCGCTGAATGAGGTGAGCCCAGACCTTACTCTTATGGTTAGGTTGCGACTGAAGCTGAACATCAATGACAGCCAATAACTGTTGAATACGCTGGTCGGCAATGGCGGTTTGTCCCGAACGACTCAGAAGCTTGCAAAGGGCTATTTCGTCGTCGCACGCTGCAATCAACGACCGGACTGTGAGCTGTTTTTCTCGGTGCGAGGGCCAAGTAACCCCATCTAACAGCGTTTCCAGTATCCGCGAGATAAGACTACGGTCCTTTCGCTTGAGCGCTAGTACTTCTGCCGAGCGTAAGGTCTTCTTCACGTATCCAAGATTCGGTTTGGGGGCTTCCAACGCAACTCGCGCCTTCAGATAACGAACTGCGGGACCCATCGCGTTAGACTTTTCAAACCAACTGGTATAGGCGTCCACAACTTCTTCGCGTTCCTTCGCACTAACTTGTATTCGCCGGATTGTTTGAAAATAGTTCTCATGTCGAAACGATACCGGCAGGCCTTGGTGATCTATTGTGGGGAGTTGAAGGAACTCAGTAGATTCGATTCTTGTCCTTGTGATCTTCGGAGCTAGCTTTCTCCAAAGATGCCGGAACAATGCTGCCGGTAGATTGTCGTCGACAAGTGCAACGGACCAAAGAAGAACAGCCAAATCAGGATCCTGCACTGAGTAATAACGCCAACGTGCCTCGATCGTTTCAAGAACGGTCGCCGGGAGTGAAATCTCGCTGAACTCTGGTTTAACCATATACATGAATCCGGTCGAGGGGTTCTGGGCGATTACACCATGCTGTTGGAGCAGCTTTACTTGCTCCAGCATGTGAAATGGATTTCCGCCCGCTGTTCTATCGATTCTGTCGATCAGTTCTTGTTGCAAGGCTAAGAGAGCTTTAGGCAACCGGCGATTCGCGCTGTGGGTCTGTTCAAAGAGACGGCGCGCAAACGCGGCGCTCTCTTGGGGCTCAAAAGCTCGACACCGCGCGATCGGACACGCCAAACGGTCGATGAATCGCTCGAATACCCGAGTCGACCATTCTGCTTCTGACTCCTGCCGATACTCATGGGTTCGTCCTTCCAGTAGAAAGAGCACCCGAATACCTGACGGCGCAGCATTGGGCGAGAGTTGTACGTTCAAGTGATCCAACTGCCACACCAATCGCTCGATGAGATCAAGCACGTCACGGGTGCACCAATGAAGGTCGTGTAGGTGGATAATGGTCGTTTGCGATCGGGATCTTTGTGCAATCAATACAGCCAACGCGGAAAGCAAAGGTTGCTCGTCGTCGAACGAGCCAAGTTTTCCACTGTCGCTAAACAAAGCCTCGAGAATCGAACTGGCTCGAATTGCAAGTTTAGGTTCCAGTTTCCTAAGCACATCTTTGATTCGATCGGGAGTTGTTTGGAGGCCGTTTTCCGTCTCGGTTAATCCAACGAGAAGATTGGCAACGATCCGCCAGGGAAAGTCTGCGGTATGGGCCTGGGCCGCCGAAACCACGAACACGTTTTGACGCCTTGCTTCCAGACACAATTCTTCACAGAGCCTCGTCTTTCCCGCACCACCGGCACCTACGATCGCAACAGTCGAAACCTTTCCGGCGCGGGCGCGGACAATTCCTCGTTCCAATTCATTCAGTGCTTGATGGTACGGCACATCGTAGAATGGAGGTCTAAGGTTTTCGGCAACTTCGACAACCGGCAAGTCGATCGACAGGGACCGGGCTCGTCCGTCGCAGGACTGCAGCGCGATACTGCCCAATTGTTGTTTACCGACGGCGTATACCAGAAACTCTAGATCTTGCTCCAGCACGAATGGGTCTTCTGCGCCGACTCTAAGAAAGTTGAGTTGGACGCCTTGCCTCGAATCGGCTCCCATTGGCGCTACCAGAAGTCCAGCGTTCTGCGAATAATCTGGATTCCATTTCAAAACAAATGAATTCTGGGTAATTGATGATCTCGTGACCTGAAGCCTTACGCGGAAGGGCTCACCAGCGAGTACCGAACCCGGACCAGTTGCAGAAACCGCAAGCGAAGTGGTTGAGTTGTCACATCGCTTGAAATAGTCAATTACCTTTTCAGCGTCACGACGAGCAAGTGCTTTGTTAATTATGGGCGCAGCGGCATTCAAATTAGCGCCGATCAGATTTTCGATTTGAGGTCGAGCTAATATGTGACAATGACGCTGCAGACTAGCTTCGAGATCCCTTTTTGCGGCTGCCAAGAGCTTTGGTGAAACAGGTGCCGCAAAAGCCGCAACGAAGAACGTAGGATGAAGCTCGTGCGCCATCTTGACGAAACTCCCGGAAAGTTCATCAACAACATCGGCTCCGGCTCCGCGTTTTTTGCATTGACCTCCAATGGTGATGGCGGCATCGATACCCAATTCTTTTGAAGTTAAGAAGACTCCTTGACCAACAAAGTCTATTCCACGGTCTGCGCGGTTCGGCGTCACCCACCAGTCATAGTCCGGCCTAATATGCGCAAAGACAGCCGCGACTACTGCCTCGAATGCTTGCAAGCGCACCTGCCTCGGGCGTGTCGTTTCCCGACCTGAACGAACGCCAATGCGTAACTTGCTAAGTGCATTAGGCGACCAATAAAAGTCGCGCACCATGAGGTCCCAGACCTCTTTTTCGATTCGTTTACTTTGTATGGACGGGGAAAACACGGATAATTCTCAGTTATCTCTAGTGTATGGAGCGGCCTATTATCTCGCCAAAGTAGAATCGCGACAAGGATTTAGTGTTCGCTGCAAGATTTCTTAAATCTTGTTTCCAAAAGAATCAAAGAAAGCTCCGCAACACTTTCCGGTACGCCGTACTTGCTTGAAAGTGACAAAACCGAAAATTAGACTAACCGCCGTTTTTAGACCCACCGCTTAAAGAACAAGTTCTTCTATCTTCGATTAGTCCAGGAAAGGACCTGTTTAGGTGTGTGCCCCTATGCAACTGAACCAAGCGATCTTCGAGTTTCTCAGTGGTTATTTCTCTACACATGAGCGTAGCGTCAAAACCAAGACAGCATATCGCTCAGACTTGACGCAGTTTGGCATATTTGCCGGAAATGAAATTGAACTCCAATCGATCTCAGCCGTGTTAATTGAAAACTGGGCCAGCCAACTCCGCGCGAAAGGCTATTCTCCCGCCTCTATGCGTCGGAAAGTCGTGGTTCTTAAGGTGTTTTGTGCATATTGGCTGCGACGGGGTGAGCTTAACGAGTCTCCTTTCTGGCGCGTAAAGCTAAGTCTAGGGCGAATTGAACAATTGCCACGGGCCTTGTCGGAAAAAGAGATTCAAGGACTGCTAGATTATGCTGGTCGATCCCAAACTACCCTCTCGCGAAAAGGCGCTGTGCTTTCTCGGGGGGCTAGTTCACGCAGTTCGTCCTCTGAGTATAGAAACCTCCGCAACCTTGCTCTGATCGATCTCTTATTCGCGACGGGAATGAGAGTTGGCGAGGTGTCAGCTCTGAACGTCGAAGACTTTCTGTCGACTGAACTAGTCTTCAGAGTGAAAGGAAAGGGCGGAAGAGCGCGAGTAGCGTGTGTCGTTGACGAGCAAACTATTCTGATTCAGAAGAGATATTTGGAACTCCGCATGAGAGTTCAGTCCAAAAGCTGCGCTCTCTTTGTTAATGCGATTGGCGGTCGCCTGTCAACGCAGGGCATAGCAAACATCATCGCCCAGTTTCGACGAGACGCAGGTATTGAACGACACATTACCCCGCACATGTTGCGTCATACAGTAGCGACACTGCTGTTGAGAAATGGGATGGACATCAGAGTCGTGCAAGAATTCCTAGGGCACGCATCCATCGCTACAACTCAACGCTACACGCACGTTGTGAAGGAACACTTGATTGGTGAGCTGAAAAAACATCACCCGTCGATTTCCTTGCGAATTAGGGCTTAGCGCTTCACAGGGGTACTTTGACGCGCTCCGATAAAGCTTTGAGCGAACTCTCGGCGTAGGTCCGCAGCTCCTTGCTTTGTCCAAGCAAGGACATGTATTGACCAACGGCGCTATCGGCTAATTCCTGACGTCGCTGATATGCCTTTGCGCGTGTCTGAGGTTTTTGCTCTCTTGATGGATCAGGAATATAGGGAACATGATTGCAAACTAAATAACGACCGTTCAGCTGCACGACCACATTCTGATTATGGAAGAACCAGTTTTCTCGAGTCTTTAGCTCACCGCGTAAATACACGCCCAAGCTTGTAACTGAGGCTCCTTGCTCGATTATCTGGTTGCTTATCGTCATGGCTACACGACGGCGAAACTGCCATTGCGCTTCCTCCCAGCGTTCGTGTGTTGGCAGTTCAGACGTGCGATCAATTCGAAGCCGATCTCGCTCGGCGAAAACTAGATTGCAGCGGTTCCGCTTCAGTAGATCGCGAACTGCGGCCATTCGTTCCGGCCTTGATCGACCGCTCGTAAGAATTTCGATTCCATAGGACCGTAAGAATAGAATCGTCCCGATATTGTCCGCAGTGAAATCAGACTGATCGCGAGCCTCGCCTCCGAAACTATGATAATTCTCAGAGGTGATTCCTTGGATCATGCGATGTACATAGTTGTGCCAAAAATTCTTGAGGAGATAATTGGCGGCACAAGACATCATAAATTCCGAGTCCGATTCGCCGGCTTTCTTCTTAACTAATGCAGCATCACCTTCGGCCGTTTCAACCCTTGGCCATACAAGTCGTCTGAAGCTCCATTCACGAAACGCGGGCGTCGACCGATGAGTGACTCTTACGATGTCCTTAAATCCGCGTGGACAACTGAAATTGAAATCCCCATAAAAGAGGTTTTCTGCATGGTCGAAATCCTCAAGCTCCTGTCCTCGATCTATCCGCTCATGATTAACTAGAGCCGCATCCGCGGTTACAGACGCAATTTTGGTCTGCGCAAACACATGCTGAAGCTCAACATCGGATTTCTTTAAAGTGGAGCGACTAAAAGACGTGGCATGAGGTGTGTGGCAATTCAGGGCTACGCCCATTCGGCGTAAGGCCCGAGAGTAACATTGATCGTATTCGGCGGGAGGCTTGCCTGTGGATTCCCACCATTTGCCGGTCACTTGTTTTTTACTCATGATTGTTTGACAGCCAAAGGGAGAGCTACAACAAATTAGAAACGGCGATTAGCGATTATTAAAGCACTCGACCCACAACTGGCCTGATTCTTTTAGCACCCCGAATTCTAAAAAGGCTGGTTGCGATGTTTGATCGTCATAGATTGGGCGGCTGAAACAGAAAACGCCCGGATGCTGGACACAGTATTTTTCCATCGCTCTGTAGCGCTTTCCTTCTTCTGACCAACCACGATTCAAATGCCGCCTTTGTACGAAGACGTTAATCTCTGATCTGTCAACGGCCCCTCCAATTGAGTGTCCTATAAAGTGTCCCTAGTCGTACCTTGCGCCGAAGGTCTTCTCAGTGGGACCGACCCAACCCCTCAGTCTGTAGTCATCTCGACGTCTCGCTGCTGGCTTAGATGTTCCAAATGCAACCACTAGCCGGTCTTCAAATTGCGGATTGTAAGCGACCACTCCTGTCGTTTCCAGATATGAATAGTAGTCATATACGTACTCGAAGGACCCGCTTTGAATCCGCGTAATGCTCGTGGGCCGGGAGCTAGCAACCAAATAGGAATCGCGCCATACCCACGGGAGTTCCGACATAATCGCAGCTATTTTCTCATTCTGAGAATTCGCTTCGCGCCGGAACACGCTCAAGTAATCGACTCTGAAAGCGTCGAGGCACAGCTCATTAGCGGTGGTGGCATTAGGAGTCATTTTTGCTGTCGGCGCCACTCGTTAACGTGAACGGGAGGCGTCTGAAGTCAGATGGCACTTCTCGATTACTTCAAACCAGTGCCTGCTGCACGGCCTCAGCAACTTGCACGTAGCCATCTTCTGGATGTTGCAACTTCTCTATCGGCACGGCATCTCTTGGCACACCCTGAATTTGAGAAAAGGGAAGGTGGTGGTGGTGACAAGGCCGTAAGAAAACGGGGATAAGTACCATCTTTCCTTCTCTATGCCATTCGAGAGCCATGTTTAGCTCTTTTTCGTAGCAGTAATCAGAAGCGATGAAGTCTGCGCTGATGAGCACCAAGACTATGTTAGACTTTACCAGTTGCGCAGCAATAGCTGAGTCCCACTCGGTACCGGGAGACACTCCGCGATCCGAAAAGACCTCCTTGTCTCGCTCGAATAAGCGGATAAAGGTGTTTTGTGATGTTATCTTTATGTCGCTCGTCAGCATGGCTATAACTAATGAATATTAATTTAGGCTCAGCCGTGACAGAGGAAACAAGTGAGTTATTAAATGCTCCAGCAACCTCCGCAGCCTCCGAGCGTAAGGACATAGAGTGAGAGCTTGCGATTTCAAGGGACTCTCGAAACTCGGTTGCGCGATTCGCGACGATACGTTTTATCCCCTCCCTAATCTGAGGAATGTATTTCGTCACCTCTGTTTTCAAAGAGTCAGGGCAACCTAAAGCGACAATAAGCTCAGAATCCGGTGTAAGAACGTCTACATACGCTATGTCGCTTTCAAAACCAGCTTGCAGAGCTCGCATAAATGGCGTGGCGGGCTTAGCGTATGGGGCATCCAAGAATCTGCTGCTGAGAGAGCCTTTTTCTTGTAACGCTTTGAACGTGAGCGTCTGTTCGAAAGGAAGAACTGTAGTGGATAGGGCGACAAGTTGCGATAGCGGTGAATGATCATAATTTGTTCGATGTCTTATAAAAATGTCCATAGAACGCTTTCTCTTTCTATAGTCAAGAGCTAGCGTGCTGGAGTTGTCGGTCGAAACCATAAACCACACCCGATCTGAGATTCGCTCTCCGACCACCGTGCGTATGAACCGCCCAATGTCTTCCGACAGATTCTTGTCAGACAGATTCGAGGTATGAAGCGTACTTAGAAATTGGTGAACCCTATCTTCCAACCAGGAATACCCTGCCTCAAAGGTAGCCTTTGCTAATACTGCTAACAAGCTAGCGATCGGAGCTAGTTGGCTATTTGTAAAAACTGACAATTCGGAAAAGCGTCCGTTTCCTCGTATCTTTTTCTTAATGGGTTTTAGGAATGAAGATTGAGCAAGGCCTGAAGGAAAAACCAGAATATTAACGCAGACCGGATTGAACATATCGGGAATGATTCGAATGCTGTACACATCGTCGAGGTAACAAACGGCAGAGCTGTGAGAAATCGCCTTAGAATCTGTCAGTGGCGCTCCATATCCTAAGGTCCCTGAAATAAACCACTTTAATGTATCAATGAGGTTAGCTTCGACACTCACGCACAACGTAGTAAGGCCGGTGCGATCAATTGATCCGAACGACTCCTCAAGGAGTGACGCAACCGATCCGCGGACCTTGTTGTTCATTTCATTGTTGCTGAGAGGCACACTAGTCTCCTTGTGTACATCCCTCCCTAACTTAGTGAGGGTTCCGTCGATCTGAGTTACCAACGGAGCATATCGAGAACTGAGAACCGAGCCTGAGACGCTGAGATTATTGTATAAGACTTTAGCATCAGTTCCTACACTTTTGCGCTGGAGAGCGGCAGAAACAAGCGAAGCGTATACAGTTGACTGCCTTATCTAGATCGCGAAGCCGTCACATCGTGTTCCTGGTGACTTTGGCTGAGTGAGAATTGAAGAAAGCGGTCTCTTTCGGCAGGATCATTCTGACGTTCAGCATAGATCTCCAAATCGATCTTCTCTTTGTCCGTGAACTGAGGCTCAGTGCCGTGGGCTTCAGAAGCCAATTCACGCGCCGTCGCGTAGTAGTCCTTCGCCTTCTCAAAGTCACTAACCAAACGGCCATGATGTTCTCGCGCGGCAAGATTTATCGAGTGTCTTTGATCTCGTTGCTGGGTCGATTCAATCGCTCGGGCGAGGTAATCCGTAAGTGTTCGGGCTTCGACTTCACGCAACGTTCCGGTGCGATGATCGCCCAAATTGAGTGACGCTACCCGTTTGCTTTCCAGAAACCGCTCCAGTCTCTCCTTTGTTTCTTCCGCGGCTAGGCCTGACATTATCTCACGAGCAACAGCGCGGCCCTCCCATCCATTCTCTGAATCGCGCGCCGAAGTTTTTTCCAGACCAGCGACTTCGCGCAATAGTCTAGGATCGCGAAGAACCTCTGCGCTCGTTTCGAGACTTCTCACTTGAAAGACATCATATTGAGGATCAGGCATAACTTCGCCGTCATGCGTGCGCCTATCTTGCTCATGCTGATGAATCTCGCGGAGAACGGCAACCATCTCACGCGATGCTTTTCGATCCGCCGTAAGCTCCTCACGGCTGGCTGAAATTTGACGAACAATTTCGCCCCGAACATATGTTAGGTGGTCGACTTCATCGTGGGCCTGCTCTCGACCCTCGGATGAGTAGTTAAGACACGCTAGGGAACGAAGGTCCAATCTTTGCGCCCGGATTGGAATTAGTTTCGTGTCCTCGGTACGCCGGCCGATCCGCTTGTCGAGAGTGCCCAATGACCAACGCTCTTCGTGAACTTCATAGGTATTGAGATGAACTGACGCCTCGAAGTTTACTAAGCGCGCGTCTTTGGCGGCATGGTCCGCACGAGCGACGTTAAGTTGCGCCACCAGCTTGGCCGCTTCATCGTCAGTTCGTATCGTCGCGTTGTGTTCTATCGCGAGCGCTGTGCGCAAGTTCTCCAACTCGAACACCATTTCAGGTAGATTGAGCTTGACGGCTTGCCCTTGTAGTTCAGCAAGGGTCTCGCGATCGATTAGCGGTGTGCGGCTAAGGTCACGTGCGCCGCCCCAGCGCTCAACGACCACGTTTGCAACTTGCGACAACTTCTGACTGAGGCCGGAAATATCTTTCCGCAGCGCTGCGATCTTGGCTTCGCGGATCTCTTCCAACTGATGCAGTGTTTCGCCGTGCTGGTTGAGATCATTTTCGATCGCCTCATTTCGAAGATGGGGATCACCTTTGCTAATTCGAGTGGCTCGGGCGATGGCTCGTCGCCTCACATCGAATTCAGAGATTTTGCGCTCCTCGTCAGTCGATTGGTCGAGCACGTTAAAGCGGTAGGTCTCACCGTGTGCGACCGCACGATCGTGCCAGACCTGTGCGAAAGCGAGCCTCATACTTAGGACGAGTCTCTTTCCCAGCGCTATGCGGTAATCCTGACCATCGCTTGTCTCTGGTGCGTGGCTTCTGCCCCAACTCGCCGTGATCGCTCGACTGTCCAGTAGTGGTCGCTCCGCACCTGACGTTCGTGAAATATCTGACGCCGATCTTCCTAACGCTCCCGTCGGCTCTTTCTCGCGGCGATCATCCGAAATGGTTTGTTCGGGCTTCCGCTGCTGTATCTTCTGCGTCATCTGCTCAAAGGCGGCGCGCGCCTGAGCCTTATCATTTTCTTGCTGCAAGTAGATGGCCTGTTGCTTATCCAAGGCGTCAATGAATCTTTCACCGATTCTCCCCGGAACAAGGACCGCTTTACCGTCGTGGATTTCTTTGTGGGGAAGCAGTGTCTTGCGAACGCGTCCGATGCGTACCTCGCGGTCGGTTCCTCTTTCGCGCGCGTCCTTACTAATAACGATGTGAGCATGTGGATTTTCTGAGTTGCGGTGGGTGCCAGCGACCCATGTTAGTCGCTGCACGTTCAATTCTTCGGCCATGCCGTCCATGCCATCGCGAATGACTTGCCGAAAGCGAGTCTGTCTTTCCTTCTCGTCACTACCGAGCTTGGCGAAGTCCTCTTCCTGAAGACTGACGGAGACATGAATCAAATCGTCCTTTTCCGGTTGGCCGCTGACAGGATCAAGAATGCGATCGGCTTTGCGATAAGTAAGGTCGCTGCGTTCGTCATTGAAGAGTGGACGCGCGCCTGGTCCTTCGCGAGTTGGGTCTTTGTCACGTTCGGAAATGTAGCGCGTTGTCCGGCTGGCGCCTGCGCCGCCGCCGGTCGAGATGATGTGGAAGACAACTCGCATGGGAGCTATCTTTTCTTCGGTGGTGGATCTTCCTGCTTAATCATTCCCAGCACTGCCAACTGAGCATAAGTAGGCGTACCCGTAATCGTGCTGGCCTCTTTCAAATTGAGTGCCGGTCCTTTGTATTTTTCGCGCTCGGTCGGCGTGAGGACCAGAAAATAGGAATTACCTTCGCTGGCGTGCGCGCCGACGGGAATGGCCCAGAGGGTACAACGGGTCGGACTAATCCAAGTGTAGAAGTAATAATAGTTCTTCAACACCAGGGTATGTCCGCCGTTTCCATAGGGCGGCGGATTCGGATGCTTCCAGACTTGCGCCTCAACCTGATCGAAACTCTGCGGGAACGTGACGAACTGTTTTTGGTATTGCCGGAGTCCTTTGATGACTTTCAGAATCGGATCAATCTGAGGAACGTCAGCTTTGGCTCTCCAATCAGCGGCCACGGTCGTGTATCCCCACACACCGAGATAAGTGACGATCGATATCACCAGCAGAACATATGAAAATCCGAATCTGCGCTTGTGGGTTTTTCCTTCGACTCCTTGCATAACTTTAATCCTCTGCAAATGGTAAGAGGTCGTTATCGATCTCCTCTTCGATCTGATCGCGCCTGAGCCACTCCGGTGTTCTAGGTTGTTCGTCAGTTGCTGGGGCTTCGGTTGATTGCGATTGTTCTGGCGCCAACGTGGTCGCTGCTTCGGAAGCATCGTCGCTCACCATCATTGATACCTGATCAGTGGGCTGATTAGTTGGCAGGTGTGCAGCTTCAGACGCTTTTAGTTCCTTCATGGCTTGCACGGCCTGGGCCAAGCTTGGCGGCGGATCTAAAAGACGTCGCGCTGGCCGCGCTCGGTCTCCGCCGTCTGCACGCGGCAAAAAGCGAAACAGAATGGGATCGGCAGTATCGATAACCGCGACACCCTGCCGATAGTTGACTAGACGGCGCAATTCCGTAGCCTGCCGCAAATCGCGGCGGCTCTCGGTCACCCGTTCAGCGTCATTCTGCGTGCCGGGCGCGTCAACTTCGGTGCGCGAAAGCACCGTCGTAGGACCCAAGAGACAAGAAGCATAAGCTCCCGTATCCAGATCAATGCCGGGGAGAAAGATCTGATTCTTCATTCCAGCCAGTACGGATTTGCCGGCGCTCTCCCCTTGGAACTTTGCTTTGATCTGATTAACGTCCTGAAACCCGAGCAGGTAAGGAGTATTCCGATAGCGTCCGATTTTTAGCCGCTCCGGTAGTTTCGGTGGCGGAATGTTACCCGCCTCATCCATCGCCATCATTACCGGCGTCGAGTCCGGCTGCGTGGAACTTTCCATGTGGATGGCCGCGAGTCCGAATAGTAGCTCTATCACAAGGCGGTATTGGCTCGCATGACTTTCGCTCACAACAATGTAGATGGCAGTTCGACGTGTGCGGAGATATTCAAGTTGAATCTCGCGCACTCCTCGCGCCAGTTCTGCGGGCGTCGCGGTTTTGAGGACGCTAATCGCGTTCGGCGATCGCAGCGGAGCGATCTTATTGTTGAGTCCGGTTATCACGCCTCCTTGCGTCTTCTCCGGGTCGACCTTTGTAAAGTTGCCCCATTCGATTTGTGCTTCTTCATCTTCCGAAGCCTGCATCTCTTCCGTTAGTTTCTTAAGGTCATTTCGCGAAAGATATTCCTTGATCATTGGAAGAGTCGGATTCACCGCAATCGTGGGCAGATGCAGACAGAGCGCTTTCATCAAAGCAGTCTCGCCGGAGATCCAGTAATGCGTGTTGTCATTGACCTTCATGTTCTCCGGTTCGTAGCCGACCACGATTGAAGCAATCGAATGCGCCAGCTCGCCATCGCCCAAGCAGCGTGGCAAAGGATTCCAGAGATCAGATTGCGCCGGATTTTCGAGATCTAATCGATACACATGATCAAAGTAGCGAGCAGTATGGGCGTAGAGTTCGCCTTTAATGTCCATCACCAGCGCCGAACCGTATTGAGACCAGTCCCAGGATGTTCATGTAGAAACTCGAAGACTTGCCGGAGCCTGATGGACCAAATATGCCGGTATGAGTCAATAGTTGTTTGACCGGCAGAATAAGATCATAAGGACGCGGATTAAGCGCCGAACTCAAGGTGCCAACTCGCACCGCGCCCGGAGGCAGCGGCTTGGTCGATCGGTGCGCCAAACCTTTCGCTCGCAGGTCGGCGATTGTCGCCCAGCGCGCCGAACCATGCGTTAGTCGCTGGTTAAGACTGTAATAGGGATAGGCCAGCGAGACTGATTCGAACACCCCAATCAGAGCTACGAAGCAGGCCCCAAGCAGAACAAAGGTCATCCATTTCAGATCCAGCCCGAGCATCTGTCCCGAGCGAAAGAAAAAATAGCCAGCGACCGCGCTGCTTACGAAAAGCGTTCCGCAGGTGGAAACATCCTGAAAGAAACGCCGCGCCGCCTGTAGCGAATCCAGTTCCGGTTCATCCGCCGGACGGGGAATGAAGTAATCGGCGTCAATGCGTTCTATCCGTGCGCGAAAACTCATAGCTCCTCATTTCTGCTCTGCTTGGGCAGCGGTGTTGGCCCACTGGATCAACTGGGCTTTCTGATCGTCAGCGATCTGCGTTTGTTTGAAGTTCCGCGGCTGCCAGCCTGAGGCGATGATCGTGGCGATTGGCGCGAATGGTTCGGGATAAGCAATTCCATCAACCTGCATCGATTCGAAATAACGAGGTCCAACTCCGACATTCTCCAAGTCGGGCAAACGGATGAGCATCGCCGGACCATCCGTGCGCTCACCGGGCACGGAGATCGCTTCCACGCTCAAGCCTGAGGGCAAATAGCGCAGATGGATTGTTCCATGCGCCGTCTTTAATACGCCTGGCTGATTTGTCACCCACTCAGGCGGAATAAGCTGTAGTTGAACAATATTTGAGACGATGGCTTCCGTGTCTCCGGGAATCCGTCCGCGCATCGCTCCTTCAATGACGTTGTTGGTGGCGGCGATAGCAACTGCTGTCAGGTCTCGCAACCGTTCAGCGGTGCGAGGCACTTCGCTATCAGGCCAGCGATAACTAGGCCCGCTACGACTCAATTCCTCAGCACCGATCGCATCACCGATTGTGACGTGGGGATCGACAGTCGCCATGCGTCCACTCTTCTGACGTTGCATCACGAGCGGCACGATTACGAGCACAAAGAATGCTCCAGCCGCTACGGAGATAACGGGCCAGATGCTTCCGCGCTCTCTCATGCCGCCTCCCTTAATTGCACAATATTTTCGCTAAAGACTTGTTGAATTGTTTCGGACACTGTGGAGTCGAATGCCTGAGCCGCTTTTTCCAGACGTGACAGTCCGAGTTCGAGATTTGCTAGATCGTCGGCATTACGCGCCAGAAACCCGAGATGATCGTCAATCACCTCCGCCGACAAGGAATCGATATTCTCGGCAACTAACGCGCGCAGAAAAGCGATCGATTCGCGCAGACCTGGCTTATCCCTGACAGTCGGCATCATGATGCGAATGTAGCGGACCATCTTTACTATCTGGATTAGCAAATTGGAGTCAGCTTCGGGCACACGCGAATGGAGAATGCGCGCTTCCTCGAGGTTGTTTGGCAATCGCACTTTTGTGTAAACGCACCGTGAGCGTAGCGGGGGATGCACAACATGTTGATTGTCCGAAGTGAGAATTACGATCGGCTTCTCCTCATCTTTGCCTACACCGATGTGGCCGTTGCTTTCGGCCAGACGAGGGATTGAGGCGTGACCGTCAGTGAATAACTGATAAAAGAAAGCTTGACAGGCTTGCGGCAACTTCTCGAACTCATCCAATTTGACGATGGGGACAACGCCGGTAGTGGCAAGATGCTCATAAGCTTTGAGGATCTCGCCCAGGTTCAAGAACTCCCTTCGCCATTGCTGGCTCCGCGCAGCTGCGAGCGTAAGTTCGTTCGCAGACACTGCCTGTACCACGAAGTTGTTCTGCCCGTGCTCGTCCCACTCAAACAGAATGTCCTTCAACTTCAAACCATCCATGCCCTGCAACTCGAAGTAAGGTCGATTGCATGAATAGGCGAGCGCGTCGACCATTTCGGTCTTGCCCCCACCGCGCTCGCCTTCGGCCAGCAGCGGCATCCCTGACCGGAGCGACTGGCAGAGATCCTTCAGCGGCCTTGATTGGAAGATGTAGCCCGATTCGCGCGCCACAAGTTCCGCCAGCGCTTCACGTCCGTGATGACGCGCCAAGCGGCGCGGATCGATTACTTCACGATTCGGATCGGATGGAATCATTGTTTGTCGGGCTCCGCGCTGATTGAGTTCAGCACCAGTTTCTTCTGCTCTTCATTCATGAGTGGCAACGCCGCGCGAATATCAGAGGGTGTGCCAAAGAGAATCAATTCCATGACTTCGCGGTCGGTGAGTGTGGTGGCGGCGCGGGTGATTTCGTCTTCACCGGGAGCGTCGACGGCCTGAATCCCCTTCGGCAGATCAGCGACCATTACATAGGCGGGGCGGCCTGCTTCGACTTTGACGAAGCTGTTCCGATTATCTGAGCCACCAGCAAGTCCGCGTGCTTCATCGGTGAGCGGACTGAGAACGCGATAACCTGCTCCATCGAGTACCACGGTTCCGCGTCCGAGCGCTCCGGCCATGAGCCCGGCGACCTGCACTCCGCTCGACGCCACTTTGCGCAGCGTTTGTTTCAACCGATTGCGATCGACGCCGATGCGCTTGCCGGGAATGCCGGTAGCGCCATCACCGCCCAGCACTTCGCCGGTCATCTTTACGAGTTTGTTGTCCCGCGGATCGATGTAGCCGATTACTTTAACGAACGCGCGATCGTATTCATTGCCGCTCGTGCGACCTACCAAGATCGTGCCCTTGGGCAAAGACCAGCCCGGACCGCCTGAGTCCTGGGTTAATTCCAGTCTCGCGTAAGAGTCATTACGTAAAGTAAAGATCACGCCCTGCGTCCGCACCGGCAGCATCGTGCCAAATGGCGGCAAGACCGAGGGCAATTTGCTCACTCTTTCGCTCGCGCTCTTTTCGTTCCGAGCGGCAACTTTCGAGGAGGACACGGAAGTCAGTGCTGTTCTCAGCGAGGCTTCGTCAACAAAGATGCTCTGCGTACCGTTCGCCCGTGACTGCTGTTCGACTACTGATACAGTTTCCGATTTCGCGGTAAGCTGAGTTTGGTTATTTTGCGGATTCGCATTCGCATTTCCCGCGTCGGCATTATTCAAGTGATCAAATACCGGAGAGTTGACGGTGAAGCTAAGATCGCGCGTCTTACCGGCATTCGACGGCGGAGTCGGGGAAGCGTTTGGCGAGGCCGTCGGATTGGCTTTGCTAGTTGCCGCGTTATCGGCGCCAGAAGCTGCGCGAGCAAGGTTGATCGCTTCTTCGGTTAAGACGCTCTCACTATTACCAGCGTCAGATTTCGGCTTCAGTTCTTGAGCGCCCTTGCGAGAATCGGCTTGAACCGTTACGGGGACGCGCTTGACGCGCATCAACATATAAAGAGCCATGCCTGCGCCAACGACAAAGAGCGCCACAACTAAGAATCCGATTAGCTTGCGCTTCCACACTTTCTTCTTCCCCGTCTCATGTGGTGGCGCGGCGGCTTGCAGCACGGGATTACTCGGATCGTAGAACGAGGTTTTAGTCTGCTCGCTGTCCGCTTCAGCCAGATCGACGACGGCCACGGATCGGTGATGTCCATTCTGTTCCATTCTTAGAACTCCTTCAGCGCCCGCTGTTGGCGAGCGCGATCGACGCCGGCTCATCAGCCGCGTTGGTTTGACCCACAATTACTTTGACTCGTTGGTGAACTCCGAGAACCGGGGCGACATAGGCAATCGCGTAATACGTGGTTGCGCCTGCCGGAATCGAGCCGCTGTTGCTGCTTATCTCGGCGTGAAGTTTCTTAATTGACTGTAAGTTGATCGTCGCGCCCTTATCATCGAGCATCTCGACGTTGAGATCTGGAATAGCAGAAGTGAGCTTGAGAGACTCGGCGCTCGTATTCTTCACGGCTATGACAAGAACCTGAAATTCAGCTTTCGTATCAACTTGTTTTAGAACCGACAAGGCCAGACCGTGCGAGGGTTTTGTCCAGCCTTTGAATTGTTTTGGCTTCTTAATGGCGTGAGCCAGCGCGTCCTTGGTCAGCGCAGTGATTTGCTCTGAAGCATCAACTCTCTCAGTAACAACCGGCGAAGGGGTGGCAATAGCCGATGGGTCCGAAGAGCTGTTGGTGCGTGCGTCATTCTTCGGCTTAGGCGGTTCTGAAGTTGAACCACTTGAAGGCGGTGACTTTGATGTTGCCGTGCCGTCATTTTTTGAATCTTCGGTAGGCTCTACAGAGATCGAGGTCGGCGCGGTGGACTGCCCAGTTTGAATCCTCCTTTCCTCAGTCGTGACGTTATCGAGGTTAACTGGCAGTCCTGCCGCGCGTCGTCGCGCCACGACCTCATCGCGGTTGTAACTAAGAACGCAGCGATGAACGTTTTGCGCGAGGTCTTCTACCGGATAAAAAAGAAAGGTAACTACCAAACCGCTGCGCATCTGCGCTGTGACAGTAGCGGCCGGCGTTTGAGCTTTGCGATTTGGCGGTGGCGAAACAAACAAACTCCCAGGTCTGACAATAATGGCTCGCTTGTTTCTCTCCAGCGCCTTTTCATCTACGGTGGCCATTTCCGGGTCGCCGGGAATGATGTAGCGCGGACCATCGTTGGCCGGCAGTTCTATCAGAACGCTTCCATGCTGGGCCATCGCCAATCTCACCACCGTCTCATCCTTGGTGACATCAACTCTGGCTTCTCCCATGAAGAAGTCTGCTGAAGCCCGCGGCGGCTTGGTCGCGGGGATTGGAGCCACGGGGCTCTTGATCCGCCTGACAATCCGATGGGTACAGCATGGCCGGGCACCTGAAGTTATTGGGCTCGGCGAGGCGTTCGGTTGTTGAGCCGCTGCGCTAATGGAAGCGCTCGCGATCGCCAGCAAAAAAGTAACGGTCTTCATTTCTCGTCTATCCTCTCTAGTTTTGAATCTGGGTGACGGGCGTCTCGGCCTCAGTCGAACTCAGTTCCTTGTAATCGATGGAGTTAATGCGAAATCCTGAACGCAGATTGCGATCGAGGCGAAACGTGCCGTTTTCCGGCGCGTCAGGCAACAATTCGACAGTCAGCAAGACATGCTTGATGGCGTGTTTACTTTCGTTCTTAACCACCATGTCGATCTCTTGCGTCCCATAGACCTTTACGGTCAGCGCTTTACCCGGCGCGTGTTCGAGATATTCAGTTTTCCAGATTGCATTCCATTGCTGCTCGCGTTGGGTTTGCAGAACCTTCTGCTCAGTCAGATACTGCGCGAACTTCTTCGCCTGACCGGGGACCATTAAACGCAACGCGGATTCGATGTCTTTGGAGCGAGATCGCTGATCGACACGGTAGAGGTATTCAACAAAGGCCTTGACGACATAATCCATATCGGCCAGTTGTAGTTTGTCTTTTTCCAGCTTGACGGCTTCGGTTGAGCCCAGCTCACGATCATTAATCATGACGGCGCGGCCCGAAGTCATATCGACCACGATCCGATCTGGTCGTTGAATCGCCTTATAGACCACACCAACGACAGAAACGCCGACGATGATTAAACAGATAACGATCAGCCACGATTGACGCCGGATCGTGCGCACATCCGCTGGATCGCGATAACAGATCACCGGCGGCAAGACATCGTGTTTGCGGTTAGCGCTGTTTACGTCTTCATCCGCAAGTGGTATTTGCAAATCCAAAACATCGGCGCTCATCGAAAGTCTCTCCTTCGGCTGTTCATGATCCTCGTTCGCGCTCGCTCAACAGCTCTGTGCCACGAGTTAGAAATGTTTGTGATCTCAACCTCCGTCACGGGGGGTGTCAGGTTTCCTGACACCTTTTTCCACGAAACCTGACACCCCCCTCACTGAACGTCGATGAAAAAAGATTTCGCTGTCGATCTTTTTGTCGATGACGTTTGCTCGTTACTACTTATCGCCTCAAGAGTGAAATCTCGCTGCTTGATCCTGGGCACGCGCTTATCGTCATTCGCGGAGCTGACGGCTGGATGCGGACGTGCTGACAGTTCCAGGATTTGATTTACGTAGACTCGCGTTTCTGGATAAGGCGGAATGCCGCCTGTAATTACTCCACGCGGGTTGATGATCTTTCCGTTAGACAGTAGTAAAGGTTTGCCCGTGCGAAACGAATCGACAGTTCCTTCTCCGGCGTTGTAAGCCGCCAACGCAAGATCGAGACGCCCGCCGAATTTCGCCAATAAATCACGCAAATACCGGGCAGCAGCGTCAATCGCTGCTCGTGGATCATTTGGATTTGTAAGTCCGTAACGGGCTGCCGTTTCCGGCATGAACTGCATAAGGCCACGCGCGCCTTTAGGACTTACCGCATCGACTTTGAATCGCGACTCAACGAAACAGACCATCGTTAACACGCGCGGATCGATTCCATAGCGTTGGGCCGATGCCATGATCAGCGGAGCTAATTCTCGTTCTCTATCTAAGAGAGAAGTGTTTGTGTCTCGTCGATTCTGCGCGGTTGTAGTGGCACTCAAAACTAGAAGCACGGCGATTGAAAGAAACAGTTTCTGAATCATGGTCACGCGCCGGAGCAAGAGATGGGCCAGCGCTGCGGCACAGCAATTGAAGAGCGAGCGCGACTGTCAGCAACTCGCGAATCAAGACTTCATGAATGCGTGAAGTTGCTTCCTGAATAATTTCTTTGAAGGAGATGCAAGCGATGAATTACATGAATGGCTCGTCGGATTTTCCGGAGTTGGAGAACTCACGCGCAGTCTTCGTGGGACGTAAGTTGATTACTCTGGCTTTGGCACTGAAGACCTTGAATGGAGTAGCTGCGTTGATCGTAATGGTCATCTTCGGCGTGGCTAGCGTGTCGGCGCAGACGCCAACTGGTTCCTTCTTTAACGGAAACAGTTCGCAGCTCGGCAACAGTATTCGTTCCGTCACATTCTTTTTGGCGGCGGCAATGATCGTTGCCGGAATCATTTTCGTCGCGGTCGGTATTATCACTTCCGGCTTGCGCGAATCCCTTTCGACCTGGAAGTTCATCACCGGCGCAGCTTGTTTCGCGTTCGGCGGAGTGTGCGCGGCGATCTATGCCTCTAGTCAGGGCGACACCGTGGCTCTCGACAATCAATTCTGAGTAACGACGCACTGGGTAAAGGCACTGAGCTCGGAGGAGAAGTATGCGGGCACGTCCTATTAGACCAAATATCTATCTGCCGGTAGTCCGCTTCGGCGTGGCTGATAGCGACTGGTTCACGGTGCTTTTAATTTCGTGTGCGGGCTATCTGGTGCCCGTACCCTTCGGCCTGACGGTCTTCTACGTTCCCTTGCAAATGTGGACGTGGTTGCTCGCAACTGCCGGGAGTATCGCGTTCTTTAATTACATCAGGATCGGGCGGCGTCCTCGGTGGCTACAGCAAAGGTTGTCTGCGCTCTTCCGTCATCATCGGGAATATCGATTTCTGCCCAACGGAACGAAACCGCGCTTTCGTCGAGACTGGCTTAACGACACCAACATTTCGGAAGTGTCATCAGTTAATTCTCAGCGAGTCAGCGCCGCTGCACTCTTAATTGATACCCACAGGCGTTTTCAGGAGGCATGTGAAGAGAGATGGAATTCACTCTTGCTTACGACGAACTAGCAAACGATCGAGAAGCTCGTCAACGTGACCGGACTCTTCGAAGTCCCATTGGACGAAGGCGAGACTCTTCAATCGTTGGACTCTTCAAAGATGCGGTGCGGCACAAAGACGGCGCGTTGACCGTGGCTTACACCGTGGAGATGCCGGCAAGCATGTTTGCCGAAGATGCGCTGGTGGATCTCCGTTGCGATGATCTCGCGCGCATGCTGGCCTTCGAAAAACCTGCGGGTACTGTTGTCCAATTCCGCTATGCGACCATTCCCGATCCGGGCTATTCGATTATCAACGTCATTAGTTCGCGAGCTGAGACGGGAACACACGCCCTAGCGTCACTGCTGCAAGCATCGAATCTCGACTTTTTAGAAAAGTCCGCCCAGAACATTCCTTATCGCCGCAGCGTGCTGACCTTATGGGTCAGAGTCCCGCCCAGGAAGCGGGCGAACTCAACCATGACCGCGCTCGCGGATCTACGACGGGCTCTCAGCGAGGAACTCAAGAGCGGCGGGATCGGGAATACGTTGCGGCGATTGCCGGAAATTTACCGACGAACATCAGATGACTCCGTAGTCAGACGTTCCCTGGAGGATGAGCAGCAGAACTATCTGCATGCAAACCGGGTCTGGCGGCAGATCGAAAACTCGTTCCCATTCGTCTTACGAAGGTTCACGCGACAGGAGCTTTGGGAGGCTATCTTCCTTGGCCATTGCCAAAACGCGCACTCAGTTCCTTCGCTGCCGGAGAGACCTGGTAGAGACGTGCGGGACTACCTATGTGGCGAAACTATCGAAGGTGAACTTGAATATCGGATGCACGGCGAATATCCGGTGACGATTGTCTCGATGTTCACCCCACCCAATGATTTTGTGACGGCCGATGCCCTTCGAGGCTTGCTGGGTCGAAGAGATTTCAACACCAGACATACGGTTGTCACGGAATACCTTTTTCCCGAACAACGGAAGGAAACAAAGCGTCTTGACCGACGCATCAAGCAAGTCAAGCGTACCTTCACCAAACGCGACAATCCCGAAGGCGCCGCTGCGTTGAGAAGTCTGCGCGCAGTGCGTGATGAAGTTGCGGGAGCGCGAGAATCGCTGCTGCCAACTCGGTTCTACGTAATTCTCTACGGAGAGCGCGCGACTAATCTCGCTGAATTGAAGCGCTCCGTCGATGCGCTTGACGAGCAATGCGAAAAAGTAGTTTCAGCAATCCGGCAAATTCCCGGCGCAAATGCCGAAAGGGAAGAGCCGGAAGCATTGCGCGCGCTTTACGCTTCGGCCATAGCGGGCGAACTTAGTCCGAGACTCACGGGTCGCGAGCTAACAGAAATCTCAAACTCCGTGGTTGCCCTTGCGCCGACAGAAGATTCCTGGCTGGGCGCACCACGACCGCACACGCTGCTCTCAACCGTTACGGGTCGACTAATAGGAATTGACCTCTTTGACCGGAATCAGATTCCTTCGCCGTTGATTCAAATCATTGCCGCACCGCGCGGCGGCAAGTCGATTCTGATGGCCCAGTTCGCTTGCGACATTCTGGCTAGTCTCCGCGATGCCAGCGTCAATGCGATCGATATCGGCGAGACCCTATTGCCCTTAGTTAGTGTCCTCGGTGGCCGCTACATCAGACCACACCCTGACGAGATTCGGGCCATCAATATCTGGTCATATGCGGAGTTGTCGGAAGGCGGGATGCCTGATGACGTCCAGAAGGCGCTGGTCGTTGGCAACCTGAAGATGCTTGCCCGCATAGGCGACGACGACAAGACTGCTGAAGACATTATCAGCGCAGTTGTATCTCAGGTTTACGAGAACATCGTGCCGGAGAACGGTCCCGGCCGGCCGCTCTTTGAGCCAACTCTTTCTCACTTTGTGGCGCAGTTGCGCACCTATCCGTTTGAGTCGGATCTGGTTCGCGAACGGCGCGAGACTCTGGTGCTCGCCCTCAGTAATTATCTCGGGCATCCCTGGTTGGACGCTCCTACGCATCCTGATTACGAACAGAAATCTGCCTTTGACGTTTTTGAACTTGGCTCACTCAAGGATTTTCCCCGCGACATCAAGTTGTCGCTGGCCTATCGCATCGCGGCGCATGTGGCCCGCTGCATCGGACGACGACGCGAAGATGGGACGCGCGCACCAACGGCCAACCTGTTCGATGAAATGTGGGAGATCAAAGAGGAGTATCCCTTCATCTTCAAGGTCCTCCAACACGCCGGACGCAAAGGGCCTAAGGAGAATTCGATCACGGTGCTGGCGACCCATGCCTTCGAAGACATAGAAGATGTTGCTTCACTATCGAAGACGGGAAACGTTCTCTTTATCGGAAAGCAACTAGGCGACTACTCAAAGGCAGTCGGGCACGCGAAGCTTTCCGCCAACGGTGCGGAAGCGATCGGTCACATCAAAAGCGCGCCCGGCAGATTCTCGCAGTTCGTGATGGTAATTGGATCGGGGCCTGACCAGATTGTCGAAGTCGTCCAGCATGAACTGAGCCCGCTCATGCTTTGGACGCTCACGACCAATGTCGACGAACGAAACGCGCGCAGCCGAGTATGGGCTCACCATTCCGATTGGTCTGATATGGAAGTTCACGGATGGCTGGCGGAACACTATCCGCGAGGCCTCACGGCTGTAGGACTGCGTGAGATCGACGAAACATTGTTGGAAGTTGCTGCTTAGCGAAGAGAGGCATTTCGATGAAAAGAACCTTCAAGCATTTTCTATTAGGTACTCTAACTGCTGTCCTCTTGACGCCAATGACTTGTCAGGCGCAATGGACTGTCTTCGATCCCGCCCAGTACTCACTCCAAATTGAGCGCCAGATTGAAGAGGCCAACCGCTGGCTGGAGCGAGTGAGGCAGTACTCGGAAGAGATCAATAAGCTGGCGGAGCAACTGAGCACCATGAAGGGCGTTCTTGGTCAGGCAGAAAAACTTGTTCTGCATAACGACAACCTCACGCGCACCATGGCTCAGATCGGTCAAACAGTCCGTGACGTCTTCGCGCTCAAGCGGGCGATCGAGACAATGGTGATTTCGCGCCTGAACATGATCAAATCCATCAAGACGAGATTAATGAGCGGCATCTTCGATCCTGAAGCCGATTTGCGCGATTTTGAGGATTACCTGCGTGATTCACTCGGTCGTCAGGAAGAGGACAAAATCGCCACGATGAATCGGATCGCGATGTTCGATGCGACCCTCGCGCGCCTCTATCACGATTTGCAAACCGCCGAGGCAAGACAGGCGGGCGCCGCCGCAGAGCTGAAGCAAGCGAAGGACAAACTTGATGCTGAGTTGGCCAAACCACAGACAGAGCAATGTCCTCACTGCATTTCAGATTTGAAGTTGGAAATCGCGTCCTGCGAAAAGATGATTGCCGACCTGGACACGCAAATCACCAACCTGTCTACGCAGATCGAAGATCGAGTCAAGCGCTACAACCTGACGATGGAGGAGCGAGTGAGAATCGCGAATCGGGTAAAAGCGACTGACGAGGCTTGGGACAAACTAAACATCGTCAAGGATGGAATCTTCGACGCCATTCAGAGAGGTGGCGTGCCAACACCAACGCCCTAGTTCTCGTGAGGTGCAAATGAGACGACGAATTTACGCATCGATTATGTCTGCGGTTCTGGTGCTCTTGCCGGTGACTGCCTTGGCGCAGACTCCCAGTCCCACACCGGCCCCGTCACCGGTGCGGTCCTTATCAGACAATATTGCCGCGCTGTCGCAGCGAGCGGCTTCGTTGTTGCCCTACTTTGAAAACGAGATCGTCTCAAAACTGATTGGTTGGTTCGAACTTTTGGCCTGGGTACTCGGCAACTGTCTGGCTGGCTTTGCCATGTTGCGGATAGTCCGCGAGGACAATGGCGAGGGCGGCAATCTCTATTGGTGGTTTGGGAGACTTGCGCTCTTCTTCATGCTGTCGGGCACAAGTCTGGCAATCATGAACGGAATGACCGCGATCGGTTATGAGATTGCCAATGGCAACGAGTCGGGCCAACGATCGATCTTGCAGAATTTGTATCTTGCGCAAAGGGACAGCTTCAACGACTCGTACGCTAAGTTCCAACAGAACATGTTCACGGTAAAAGTCGACGGACGTGAAACGAGCGTGAACGCGGTGCCGATGGGAACTGAATCCGTGCTCGGCATCATTGTGGATGCCGACAGCACTATTCAGAACTTCGATCAAAAAGCCGATGTGTCACAGTGGAGCATTTCCACCATGATGACGTGGTTGAATTTCGAACGTGCCCTCTTGGAGTTCGGAGATCTAATCCTCGTGATCCTTGGCGCAGCGCTCACACTCGCGCTGAAGTTGGCCATGCCTTTCATGCTTGCGTGTATTGTCGATAAAAACATCGCCAACAAGACGACCTACCCCTTCTTCTACGGTGTGATCGCTCTAACCCTGCTGTGGCCTTCCGTCTCGAAAATGATTCGCATTATTGCGTACATGTGGGGCAACGTTGCCATGGCCGTGGGCGACAGCAGTCCTTTATACATCTGGGACTATCAAACGATGCGAGCGATCGCGAATCCACTCGTGCAGCCGGAATACACCGTTGCCCTGGCCGTATTTGCGATGGGTCTCGGCGCGCTTTGTCTTTACGGCACTCCATTCATCTCCCTGTATCTCTTGTCGGGCCGTGTCTATGAATCAGTCGCGACTGTCGTTTCCAGTTGGATGGGCGCGATGGTTGGCACGGGAATCGAAAAGTACAGCGCCGAAGCCGCTGCTTCTATTAACCGGCAAGCCGAGACGACGCAATATAACGCGGGCTACCAAGCGGACGTGACTCGCTCAGGGGGTCAACTCGAAGCCGGAAACATGCGTGCCCAGGGCCAACGCACGGCTCAATTAGCCTCGATTCAAGCCGCGCTGACTGGCCAGACAGCCGCCACGCTCGGCGCAGCGACGACGCAACGAATGATCATTCAGGCAGCCGCAGGATTTCAGAAGTCTTCTACTGGGGCGGACGTATCGCGGAGCATTCGCGAAACCGATATCGGCGCGTCGAGAGAAGTCAGCAACATTATTGCCGGGGCGGAGCGCGATCTGAGTATGACACGCGGTAACGCGTCTATAGGAAAGATTGAGAAGGCGATGGAAGTAACTGAGTCGGCAATTCCGTCCGATGCCCCTCTACTAAGAGGCCTAGTGAGTTGGCCGAAAGTCACGGCGGTCGATGCACATCGCGACGTTGCCACCAATGCTACGACACAATTCAGTCGCGACATGGTGCAGAATCAAGAAACGATCGCCAGACGGGTAATCAACTCATCGCAGCAATACCAGACCGAGATGAATCAAGCGATCGATAAGCAAGCGGGCGCTCAGATCGCCGGCGTTAATGCGGGAGCGGGGCAGGCTATCGGCGGATATCAACGAGCCGCCGCGCAATCCCGTTCAGGCGTGGAGCAAAACTATCAAATGGAACTCGGAGCCAACCAAAGGGTTTATGCTTCTCAGATTGACGCGGCCGGTCAGGTCCGCAGCGCGGGATTGGAAGCCGCGAAACTGCGTCAGGTGGCCTCGGTCATTACCCAAGTCGGACGCGAGATCTCGAGAGAAGTCGGGCAGGGAATGCGGATTCGTTTTTGATCCCGATACATGTTTTTGTTGACGGGCAGCTCTAGCGCAGCTGAGGCTGTCAGGATAGCTAGAATAACCAGTTACTTTCCAGAGACGCTCGCATAGGCCAAGTACAGGATAACGACCAGTATAGGCACGACTTCGAACAGCCAAAGAGCTATCGGCACCGATAGCGATAGCCAGATTCGTATCCAGGAGCAATTGGTAATCAATCGGATTGATTTCCCGAAATTCACAATAATATAGGCCACGCAGATATACGGTGCCAGGAGCAGAAAATCGCGAATCTCACCGTGCGTTACCGATACGCTCGCATAAATAAAAGCAAATATAGGGAGCCACGGGACAAAAGTGTATAGCTCTACAAATACTATTTGTCGCATCGAAATAACAGTTGTACGCTGCGGCCGATCAGACACTCCGTGCCCGTCAGGTGATCGCGTGCAGACTCCGCAGATGTAAGCAAATGGTCTGTATAGTAGTGCGAGCAAGAAAGCTATAATGATGGTAATAAATCCAGACTTCAGCGTTCCCGAAAAGTCCACTTGCCCTGCGAACAGATTCAAGCCGCCTAATAGCAAACTTGAGATTATGATTACAATCGTTATTAATCGAGAAATACGACCCCATTCATTATCGAATGTTGCGTTGTATTCCATAGGTGGGCGGATGGGTTGATCGACGAGAGCTGGCAACCATTCTTTAGCTGCTAAGGCAAGGAAATTCGCAATCCCCTTTATCGCGGAAAGTGTGTTTGAGAACCAATCCCTATCTGTATTGGGATCATTTGGCGTGGGCGCGTTCGGTGGGGAATCGTTCGCCATTACGTTTTTGAGCTGATAATTGACAATCCAGCTGACCGCCGTTAACTATACCCATTGCATGTCTGCTAGTCTTTGTGCAGCATCTACGCGTTTGTTGTTGTCCTTGGAGAGATCAATATCGCTCGGCGGATCTAATTCGAGTAGGAAGTTGTAGAATATCTCTTGCTGCTTAGCGGCCGGGTAATAGCGAACACACCTTTTTCTCCACCATAGCTGGCCCGTACGCCTGCTTGTAGCCTCAGGGATCAGACTTCCGAGCAGAGAGCGGATAGCTTGCCAAGTGCCATATCCGAACAACGGTGGGGACGGTACGTAGCCCACTGATTGAAATCTTGGGTCCTGAACAACGCCTGAGT
>Ga0207511_100050_pt1 | contig 28885 bp, 27 predicted proteins | sample NitcycUWRSCHO22C_FD_188265 | JGI IMG/M metagenome (GOLD analysis project Ga0207511, IMG submission 188265) | Soil microbial communities from Arlington Agricultural Research Station in Wisconsin, USA - Nitrogen cycling UWRJ-SCHO22-C (SPAdes) | ecosystem: Environmental > Terrestrial > Soil >... | reverse complement strand
GTCGCCGTCCGCCGCAATCGTGTACCCACACGGAAAGACGACATTGTCTACGTCGCCGTGCAATTCATAGGGTTCCTGCGGTCCGAAGATCCAGTCGTCGCCCCGCTTTAAGCAAACCTCGGGTGACTGGAGATCAAACAAAGCGAGTCCAAGTCGATAGATCGCTCCCGCCGCAGTCTGTCGTACTCCGTGGTAGATCATGAGCCAACCCTCGGTCGTTTCAATCAGCGGAGGCGACAGTCCGATCTTATTAGCGTCCCACCATGAACCCCGTCGCGCTTCCAGCATCAGCTTGTGGCCGCCCCAGTAGCGCAGATCAGGCGAATACGAAATCCAGATATGAGCGCGAGGTGCGCTGACAGGGCGATGGATCAAAACCCAACACCCGTTGATTCGATGCGGCAAGAGCGCGGCGTCCTTATCTTCCGGCGACATGATGACGCCATATCGTTCGAAGCTGCGAAAGTCTTTCGTCATTGCCAGGGCCACACCGGGGCCGTCGCGAGTGTAAGCGGTGTAGACCACCGCGTACTCACTTAACTCCGGGACGAAAGTTATGCGCGGATCTTCAATGCCCCAAAGTTCTTCCGGGAATTTCTCGGGATCAGCCATCAGCGTGGGCTGCGGATCAATCTGCCAGTTATCGATTCCATTGGCAGAGCGCGCCGCACACAGGTGTGAGTGTCCGCGCCGATCCTCAACCCGGCACAAGAGCAGAGTGGTACCGTCGCTCAACAAAGTGGCGCCGGGATTGAACACGCTATTGATCGCGTAGGGCCAGTTGGCGACGCTCAGGATGGGGTTGTGTTCGTGGCGGTGAAAGAGTTCCGTCGGTTGATTGGTCATTGAGTAGGGGTCTCCGCAGAGTGGACCGAGTGTTCGGCCAGACGCAATTCCAATAACGCATGAAGATACGCGAGGGTGGATTCCGCTCCCTGGTTCTCGTTGGCCCGGTCGGGATGCAAGCCGTCTCGACAACCACCAGTGGTCGGATCGTAAACGGGCAGATTCAGATCATTGCGTCCGCTGAACCAGTCGAAAGCGCGACCGGCTTCGACGCGCCAGCGTTTGTCTTTGGTAATGCTGTATGCCTCGAGGCAGGCGGATACGGTGGCCTGGGCCTCGACCGGCTGTTGATCGAAACGCGCATGCTTGCCGTTCTGCTGATAGAAACCGTTAGAGCCTATGGGCACAAAATGATGCCGCTCACCGGTTGACCGCTGTAAGTCAGTGAGCCAGGAGAGTGACTCCAATCCGGCGGCAAACATCGCGTCGTTTGGCATCCATTTGCCGCACAAGAGCATTGCATGCGGGAGCGCAGCGTTGCAGTAAGTGAGCCGATCTTCGAACCAATGCCACTTTTCGGAATTATTGATCTCGTACAACTTTTGCAGGCGCCCGGCCAATTCTTCGCGCACCTGGTCGGCCATCCGATCGCCTTCAAACCGCCGCAGATATTCGTGGATGCCGATGAGCGCAAAGGCCCACGCGCGGGGACTGGTGGTCTTGAGAATGGTGGGCATTGCCTGTTCGAACAATCGCCCGGCCATGCTCTGAAGGGCCGCCGTGTTCGAGCGGCCCAACACGGTACCGAGTGCCCAAAGCGCGCGGCCGTGACTGTCGTCGGAACCACTCGCCTCCAGCCAGTTGCGCTGGTAATCCATGAAGTTGCGAAAGCGTCCGGTCTTTGGATTGAAAGCGTAAGAGATAAATGCCAGATAGCGAGTGGCTAAATCCTTCGCCTCACTATGGCCCAACTCCTCGAGCAGCGCGCCAACCATCAAAGCGCGGGCGTTGTCGTCGGTGGTGTAACCCTCGCTATAGTTCGGCACTGTGAAGAGGGCATGCTGCAACATGCCGGTCGCGTCGGTCATGTTGTGTAAGTGATCCAGTTTGAGGGGCGGCAATTCTCCGGGTCTTTTGTCGAGCGGCTTAACCGCAAAATCAACTGGGCAATAATGGCGTCGCTCAGCGCGAGCGCGATCGAATGTCTTCCGATAGCTCTGGGCCACCTGCGGCCAGATCATGTCGCGTCCAAACATGTAGGCCCGCTTGCGCATGGCGTGACGGTTCGATTCGTTGTCCAATAGATCGATCACCTTATCCGCCAGCGCTGCCGGATCGCCGAAGGGCACGAGCGCTCCGCGTTCCTCGCCGAGCATCTCTTCTGCGTACCAATACGGTGTTGAGATCACTGCTTTGCCGGCGCCCACCGTGTACGCGAGTGTGCCGGACGTGATCTGCGCCTCGTTAAGATAAGGGGTGATGTAGATGTCGGCCGCGCCTATGAATTCGATCAGTTCTTCCAAACTGACGAAGCGGTTGTAGAAGATCACCTGGCTCTCGACGCCCTTTTCCTGGGCCAGCCATTGCAGGCCCAATCGATAGGTTTCACCGTCGTGCTGGATCACATGCGGGTGAGTCGCGCCGAGGATTATGTAAACGACATTCGGGTGCTTGGCCAGGATGTTGGGCAAAGCCGAGATAACATTTTCGATTCCCTTGTTGGCAGAGAGCAGGCCAAAGCTCAGCAGAACGGTCTTGCCTTCGACGCCAAACAAATCTTTGTGAAAACTCGGATCGACAAAGGGCACATCGGGAATGCCGTGCGGAATGAAGTCAATCTTCTCCTTAGGCACACCGTAGATCTCTTGTAGGAACTCTGCGCCGCGGGCGCTCATTACGACTATTCGATCGGACAACCCGGCGACTTCCTGCAGAACACGCCGCTGGTCCGGATCAGGCTCGCGTAGAATGGTGTGCAGAGTTGTGACGATGGGCATGCGCAGCTCACGCAACAATGCCAGTATGTGACTGCCGGCGCGCCCGCCAAAGATTCCATATTCGTGTTGCAGGCAAACGAGATCTACGCTGTTGATGTTCAGAAAGTCGGCGGCGCGGAGATAAGAGTCTAAATCTTTCTCGGTCAATTCGAAGCGAACGCGGTTCGGATAAGAGTAACCGGTGGGCGTGTCGTTGACCGGTACGGCGATGCAGGTTATCTCACTGTGTTCAGTGGCGATGGCCTCGCATAAGTCGGTGGTAAAGGTTGCGATCCCACATTGGCGGGGCAGGTAATTACCGATAAAGGCAACGCGATTGAGATTCGATTTTGTTGAAGTGTCGTTGGTTGGAATATGTATCACATGTCGCCGCCATGAATCGGCTATCTACAGGGTCGCGCTTAATCACTGCCGGCTCTCCTTTTCTCTTCGCTTAAAAGCATCGACTAAAGCACCGTCACGGTCTGTGCGTTAGGTCACATAGTCCGTTACCGACAGGATCGCGTTCCGGCACCCGGTCGCTACCGCTCCCGGTACTGACCTCATAATCCCTAGTGCATATTGAATGGCCCACCGTGCGGCTCGGGCGCCAGGTCCGGACGCGAGGAATCCTGCAGGACCTCGTGCAGTTCCAAAACGTTTGTCTTGAAGTAAGCATCTTTTGGCAGGGTGCCCGACTGGGCGTGACCTTTCACAAATGCGTCAGAGCGGACCCAGTTGAGAAAATCCTGCCGGCTATTCCAAGTCGTAAACACAACATAAGGATCGCCTTCGTTGACCGGACGTAAGATCTGATTCGAAATGAATCCTTCCATTTGGTCCACCAATCCGGCACGTTCTCGGAACACCTTCTCAAAGGCCTCCGCGTACTCGGACTTCACGTACAGGCGATTAGCAACGGTGATCATTTCTGGTTATTCTCAGCTCGCGGCCGCCAACCGGTCAAGAAGGTGCTCTCGAACCTTCGCCAGAATCTGCGGATCAGTCATCTTGTCGCACGCCTCGACACCGACGATGCGCCGGCCGAGGTAGCTTTTCTCCAGTCGTGTCCTTAATTCACCTTTCGCCTCGCCCGGACCAAGAATAAGGATTTCTTCTGCCCCGCGAACACGCGAAATCACGTCGTCGTAGAAAACGTTGAGGCGTCCTGTCAGCTCTCTCTGAAGAATATCATCCGCGGGCTTAGCGACGCCGGTTTGCCGGTGGTGACTTTCGATATCTGATGTGACCAGCTTGATGTCCGCATCGTTGCCAGCCAGAAACACGATGACAGCCTTGCTATGATCGATCCACAAACCTACAGTGTGCTTCATATCTTGTCCGTGTAAATAATTGCGTATTTGAAATTGAATAAGAGCCTGAGTGAAAGCGTCGCGAGATCAACAGCCTCGATTTCGGGAATATCCCGAACCTGTACAGGCTGGATCTGGAAACCTATGTAGCTGATTGAACCGCAGAAAATTTCTCAGACTCACTTGGCGTAAGAATCGAGGAAGCCACAGTTTGAGCAACGGTAGGTTATTGTTTTCAGTTTTCGTTTATGGTTATCGGCGATTCCCGCTACTACGCCGGTCTCTGGCTGATCTTCGACCCACATGCTGGAAAGTATCCCGGCATAACTCAAATCGACAACCACGCCCTGCTGCATATCGCTATTACATTTTGAGCAAGTAAGCTTTAAAGCCATGTCCTGATCTCCTGTCTCTCTTCCTTAACAGGATCAACTAAATACGAGGCATCGTCTGTGCGTTAGACCACATACCCTCATCGCGTATGTTGGCGGCTTCATCAACATCAATTAGAATCCAACTTGAGACTGATCGTGATGGGTCGAGAGATAGCCCGGCCCGGACGAACCCATGATTCCAGATTCAAATGAGTCAGTTGAAAATCGGCTGCTCGCCGCGCTTCCGGCCGAGGACTACGAACGGCTGCGTCCAAACTTACGCGAGGTCGCTTTTTCCCTGGGCGAAGTCGTGTACGAGTTTGGCGGAGAATTGGACTATGTCTTTTTCCCAACCAATTCAATCGTCTCTCTGCTCTACACAATGGAAAACGGCGACAGCGCTGAAATGGGCTTAACCGGCAATGAGGGCGTGGTCGGGATTGCCCTTTTCATGGGCGGTGGCACCATGCCCAATCGAGCGGTCGTACAAAGCGCCGGCGGCGCGCTCAGGATGAAGGCAAAGATATTAAAAGATGAATTCGCGCGCGGTGGAAGATTCCAGCAATTGCTGCTGCGTTATACGCAGGCATTGATTACCCAAATCTCGCAGACGGCTGTTTGCAACCGGCTGCATTCAGTCGAGCAACAACTTTGCCGCTGGCTCTTATTAAGTCATGACCGATTGAACACGGACGAGTTGGTGATGACCCAGGAACTGATTGCAGACATGTTGGGCGTGCGCCGTGAAGGCGTGACCGTGGCGGCCGGCCGCCTGCAAGATGCGGGGGCGATTAGTTACGTGCGCGGCCATATTCAGATCCTCAGCCGCCCAAAGCTGGAAGAGACAGTCTGCGAATGTTACCAGGTAGTAAGAGACGAGTTTAAGCGGCTGCTGGGATAATGGATTTGCCGTAGCTCGCCCGTCTGCGGCTCTGTGTGTTAGCGCACAGACCCTCGTTGACTCACCTGCTATAACCTCACTAGCTCTACTTTAGAGAAATAACTTTCGACATCTCGGACCGGGCCAGCAACCTCTTTCTTGAGCCGTCTGTAAATCTCCGGAAAGCGGGCTGCAGCGAGAGGATTTGGCTCCGCGTCTACGGTCCCCCCCCACAAATCAGAACCTGTACCTTTGGCGCAAATAGAATCCGCCGACGTGTGTTTGGAAAACTTGATAGCAGCTTCCTATGAAGCTGAAAGGAAAAGATGAATAGATCAAAACGTAATATGGCTTTACTTATCGTGTTGGCGTTGGGAGTTTTCTGCGCGAACGCGCAGACGCAGCAACAATCTAACCGGCTCCGCGACCGCCAGGTCAGCGGCACTCTGCAACGACTCGAACAAAACACCAACAGATACCGTAACAGCCTCAACCTGGCACTGGTGAACGCGCGCATTGATGAAACACGTCCGCAAAATGACATCAACTCGTTCGAACCATCATTTTCGAGCGCTCTGGATCGATTCAAGGAAGGCTTCGATCGTCATACCGCGACCGCGGGTGATGTTCAGGACGTCTTGCAAAAGGCATCCATCGTCGACGGCTTTATGAGGCGCAATCGATTGAGCTTACAAACGCAGAATGATTGGACGTCGGTGCGCACGGAATTGAACACGCTGGCTAAGGCCTATGGCGTAAGCTGGCAATGGAACCAGCAAACTCCTCCACCAATGAGTTCAAATAGATCGTTGCGACTGTCCGAGAGCGAACTCAATCAACTAATTCGACGCATTGCCGCAGGTGGCGACAGTTTTCGTTCAAGTCTTAACGCTGCTTTTGATCGCAATTCCAATCCGCCAGGCGCACGCAATACGCTCGTCGCGGTTGGCTACTTCCGGGATGCCACCGATCAATTGCGCAGTCAGTTCGACGCCAAACAGCCGCTGACCAACTATGTTGCGCCGGTGCTCAATCGCGCCACTCCGATCGACACTTACATGAGTAATAATCAGTTGACGACACAGGCGCAGAATGATTGGTCGACTTTGCGTGGAGAGCTGAATACGCTGGCTGGCGCCTACAACCTTTCAACCAGTTGGCAGACCCGCGCGGATCAGCGAAGACCTGACGCAGGGTACGACTCAAACAGCCGCTTAACGGGAACGTACCGGCTGGATCCGTCACGCAGCGATAACCCTCGTGATGTTGCTGATCGCGTGACGCGCAGCCTTTCCAACAATGACCGTCAGAGCGTTCACGATCGAATGTTGGCACGACTGGAATCGCCTGAGACGCTGGCAATAGAGCGTAGTGGATCAACGATGACGATGGCCTCGACGCGTGCTCCGCAATCGACATTCGAAGCCAATGGTGTCGAACGGCAGGAGGAGCTCAACGGTAGATCCAGTCGCGTAACCGCAAGCCTGAACGGAGATCAGTTGACCGTGAAATCGACCGGCTACCGCGAAAATGATTTCAACGTAACATTCGAGTCCATCGAAAACGGCCAGCGTTTACGCATTCGCCGCGAAATTTTTTCGGACCGATTGAGCCAGCCCGTTGTGGTAAACAGCGTCTACGACCGGACCTCGGCGGCTCCGCAGTGGAACATCTATACGGGCTCAACGGCCCGCACTGATGTGAACCGCGGTGAATTCATCATGAACGATGGTGAAACCGTTGTCGCCGTTCTGAATAATGATCTGACCACCAAGCAGGCCAAGCAGGGCGATCGGTTCTCAATGACCGTCCGCGACAATGGTCAATACAACGGCGCAGTTATCGAAGGTACTGTCGGCACAGTTAACCAGGGCGGAAAATTGACTGGGCGGTCCGGGATGTCGCTCGACTTCGACACTATCCGGTTGCGCAACGGCCAGACTTACAAGTTCGCGGGCATTCTCACCAGCGTTCGCTCCCAGAATGGCGACACAATCAAAGTTGACAATGAAGGAAGCGCGCAAGGCGACAACCAGACCACGCAAACTGTCACCCGCGCCGGCATCGGTACGGCCATCGGCGCGATCATCGGCGCAATTGCCGGCGGCGGCAAAGGCGCGGCCATCGGTGGAGTCATCGGCGCGGCCGGCGGCGCCGGTTCAGTCTATGTCACCGGCAAGGACAATCTGGATCTTCCGGCGGGCACGGAACTAACTGTCCGTTCGGGTGCGCCAGGCAGATAGCTTTGTGCCGCGCGCAGATTGCCAGAAGTACTGATGAATTGCAGAAGACGCAAAATGGAAGCGCGGTGATCTCACGCCGCGCTTCATAGTTTAATTTTTCGGCGGAGCAAGCATCTATGACAGCGAAGGAAATCATCCTCTGGACCTGCGCGTATCTAGTGGCCCTTGTGGCCGTGATTTACTTTACGCGTGCGACCCCTCGACGCGTCGAGGGTGCGCTGGTCGGTGGCGCTGCCGCCGGCTTGCTGGGAATGGGGGCAATCGCCCTGTCTGAGGCCTGGGGCTGGTGGCATATCCCGTTTGCCCCGACGCGATCTTTTCTGCCGCTTTTTTACGTTGGCCTGGCGATCTCACTAACGCCGATCTACCTCGTCACCTGGCGAGTGGCTCGCCGATTTGGATGGCGCGGCCTGGCCGTGTTCATTGGCATTGTGACCGTCATTGGCCCGCCCCGAGATTATCTTTATGCGACGACTTTTCCGAAGTGGATGGTGTTCGCTCCGGGTGTGGCTCCCATCCTCGCGGATGCCGCAACGTATGCGGGCGCGGTCGCGCTCGGACACGCCATGATGCGCTTTATTGCGGGTCCTGCCGGTAAGGACCAGTTGACGCGAGGACGCGTCGGTGAACGGCGCAGACCTGGGTTTGAAAAAGCGTGATTCAAATCTATCTCCGCTCTACATCTACTTCAACTTTGTCCAGCATCATCTGAAGCTCTGACTTAGAAATAAGTTTCCCGCCCAATACGACGGCAGCAACTCTGCGAGTATTGTGTATGTCTTCAAGAGGATTAGCCTCAAGCAGCACAAGGTCGGCAATTTTTCCCTTCTCAATTGTGCCGAGAGAATCCAGCCGGCCAAGAAATTTCGCGGGATTGCGTGTTGCAGTTTGCAAGGCTTCCATCGGTGTAAGTCCAGCCCGCACGAGCAAGGCAAGCTCATCGTGCAGGCTAAAGCCGGGAAAGACGCCGCGCGCTGGTGGGTCGGTTCCGGCGAGCAGGCCAACGCCCGCCCGCTGCATTTCGCCAACAAGTTCAAGGAGCCTTTGGTAGAGAGCCCTGCGTGGAGCGTATTGCTCAACCGGCGTATTTCTCGGCGGGATGGGAAAGAATTTCTCGATATATTCCTTCGTGGCCGGCGCCAGGTATTTCTGGCGCGGGTCGTCGAGCACGGAAGGGTCCGTTTCAAAAGCGAAGTTGTTGTATTCAATCAGCGTCGGGCAATACCACGTACCATTTTTGACGAAGAGCGCGAAGAGTGCCCTGCGCCTTTCAGGTGTGTAAGTATCCAAGGCTTGTTCCGGGCTCTTTGCCGTCGCGCCTGGTTGATAGGCGGCCGCTTCGATAAGCGTTTCGGTATGTTCAATGCTCTTTTGTCCCGCCTCAGATGCTTCCTCCGCGCTTATCCCTCGAGGAATATGTCCGACAAAAGTAATGCCTTGCTTTCGACATTCCTCGGCCAGGGCAAAGTAAGCGTCGCGCGGAACTCTGTTATGAACCTTAATGAAATCCACGCCTTGGTCTTTGAGGGAAACTACCGCCTGCCGCGCCTCGGTTGGATTATTCACCGTTAGTCGGTACATCGCTGTCTTTTTGGGACCATCAACCAGCGGGCCGGCCCGGACGATGCGCGGACCAATAAGAAGGCCAGCGGCAATACTCTTGCGCCATCCATCAATTTGACTAAGATCGCCGCCCATGTCGCGCACACCCGTCACACCATTCGCAATGAACGCCGGCAGAGTTGACTCGGTAGTGATCGAGAGATGAACGTGCATGTCCCACAGACCCGGAATCAGAAATTTGCCCGAGCCGTCAACGACTTCCGCGCCTTTAGGAACGCGGACTTTCCCGGTCTTGCCAAGATTAGTGATGCGGTCGTCGGTTATGACCACCGTCATGTCCGGCATCGCCGGACTGCCGGTTGCATCAATCACGGTTACATGCGTAATCGCGATCAGCCGAGACGCATTTTTCGTTATCACTTGTGAAATTGATGTGAGAGAAGCAAGACCGAGCAGGGTGCATAGAGCGATCGTTCGCATCATAGCCCTTCTCGTGCAATCGAGTTTCTGTCTGATGAATGGCGCGCTTTCAATAGCTCTGTTAACAAACGAATCTGCTCTTGTTGCATGCTAATCAGCTCTGCCCATTTCATCTCGCGCAACTCATCTATTTTTTCATGCAGGCTAAGAATCTCGAGCTCCGCCTTTAGGTTCACTTCATAATCATGGGCCGCATCCAGTCGGTCTTTTAGACCTTGACGATTCTGCGACATGAGTATCACCGGGGCCTGGGCGGCGGCGAGCATGGAAAGAAAGAGGTTCAGTAGGATATAGGGGTAAGGGTCAAACGAAGCGCTATGCCGGACAAGAATGAGAGTATTCAGCGCAATCCAGGAAAACAGGATGGCCGCAAAGATGATGATGAACGTCCATGAGCCTCCAAATGCTGCAACCTTATCAGCAAGTCGTTGCCCGAGTGTCAGCTTCTTTTCAAATTCCTGATTGGTATTGCGGCTGATATGCCGGCGTTCGCTGAAATGCTGAACCACCCGACGTTCCCGTTCCGGAAGTTCATCGACGCTGACCTTGAACCGCTTCTTTACAAGATCTGGAAGTTGATTGTTCATTAAAGTGATCCTCCAATGTCGTTGAAGGATGCGCTCGCTACCAACGCCCGGATGGATTCCGCGGTCGTCATAGATCACAGCTGCCAGCCGCAGCGATCGTCGGCAGCTCGAGCCAACGGAACAAGTTAAGGCACGCGCGACTGACGTCGGTCCAGCCGAAGCGACGTTATGCGCCGAACAGCAAAAGACGCTATTCCGCGCTCTTGTCTTTCTCGTCCTGGGCGGCGTTCTGGTGACCATCCAAAGTGTCTGCCAGGAAGAGTGGGGTGGCGGGCTCTGCAGGTACGGTCTCTTCGACCGGGTGTTTGGTCTCCCGGTCGCTATATTCTTGACCGAGTTCGTAACCGGCTTGCCAGTACTTCGTGCCCTCAGAATTGAGTCCAGCTTCAACTCCACGCTTGAACTCTTGCGTATTCGCGTCACCAATTGCTTTTTTGTTTTCGCTCAACAGGTCCCTCCTTGGCAGGCAGTTTACGAGACGGAAGAATGACTACCAGCAACGTACAACTCGCCCCGCGTGGGGTCTGTGCGGCAACACACAGAGCTGAGACTAAGGAGCAATCAAACAATGGCCGATATAAGAAAGCGCCTTCCGTTCTGCAAATCAGACTTGGAAAATTGTAGGTGTGTCTTTTACGTGTGTTACCACACAGACGGACTTATTCTCGTGATCTAGTATTGAGGCATCCTGGAAGCAGGAGCGATTGTGCTATTCAACCCGCGCCCGCGCGTGCTTGTGTCGACGATGATGAGGACGCGCGATGTTGGTAAGTTGCTAAGGCCAGTCGAGGAGCGTTTGAATTGAGGTTGAGTTGAATACACGAAATCCTAATAGCCGATTGACTTTCGGCAGGGACAACAGTTTTCAAGTGGAATTGCGGCGCAGGGTAGATGAATACTTTCGCCGCACCGGCCGGCGCCAGCGTGATTGCCCGCAGATGTATCTGAAGACGGCGATCATTCTGGCCGTCTTTTTTACCTTCTACTTCCTGCTGGTCCTGGTCGCCGCTAACTGGTGGCAGGCTTTGCCGTTGGCCATCCTGCTCGGGCTCTCAATGGCGGCGATTGGTTTCAATATTGAACACGATGGCAGCCATCAGGCGTATTCGCAGCACGCGTGGATCAACCGCCTGACGGCGATGACGATGGATCTGATCGGCGCCAGTTCGTATGTCTGGCACTGGAAACATGCGGTGGTCCATCACACCTACACTAATCTGACGGGACATGACGCCGATATCGAACTCGGTTTCGTCGGCCGGGTGACGCCGCACCAGAGGCGCTTCAGCTTTCATCGGTGGCAGCACTTTTATCTGTGGCCGTTATACGGTGTGAACGTCATCAAGTGGCACCTGTTTGATGATTTCCGTGACGTGATCCTGGGGCGGATTGGCTCACAAAGAATGCCGCGGCCGAAGCGTTGGGAATTGGTCGGCTTTATCTGGGCTAAGGCGCTGTTCATCACGATGGCCTTCGCGGCTCCGCTGCTACTGCACCGCGTCTGGGTGGTGTTTCTATTCTACGGCGTCACGGTGATCGTAGCCGGAGTGGTTGTCAGCGTTGTATTTCAGCTGGCCCACTGTGTTGAGCAGGCTGAATTCCCGTTACCTCAAAAAGATTCCGCCACCATAGAAAATGCCTGGGCGATACATCAAGCCGAAACCACCGTGGACTTTGCCCGCCGCAGCCGGGTGGAGAGTTGGCTCCTGGGTGGCTTGAATTTTCAGATTGAGCACCACCTTTTCCCACGCATCTGCCACGTCAACTACCCGGCCATTTCCAAACTGGTGGAAGAGACCTGTCGGGAATTTGGCGTGAAATACCGCGAGCACGTCTCTTTCCGCGCCGGGCTCCGATCCCATTTCCGTTGGCTGCGACGCATGGGTTTGCCGTCCACCGCAGCCTGAAGATCGAAGAGTGATATCAACTCTCAAACGAGATGGGGAAGTCTGTTTCAGAAAGCCGACCGTCCGGGAGAGTGCCAACAAATCTTGAATGGCACCCTCCCTTACGGTCGGGTTTCTGCCTATATGTGGGTTACAGCACATACAGACCCGATCGATCTGGTCTATCTTAGGTTACCGCGATAATTCACTGCGAAAAGCTACCGCGCAGTTTCCAATCCAGGACTAGACCAGGTACGCACAAATCGGGAGGTTGTTATGAAGATAAGAGATTTATCGAAGCGGGTCACTGTATTAGTACTAGGGTTAACCATCATGTTGGGCGTCGGACTTGGTTCAGCCATCATAGTCAACGCGCAGGATCGCTATCCCAACGGTGATCCAAATCGCCGCGATCGCAATTTGGATCAGTACGGGAACTATGGCGGCTCTGTTGAGCTACGCCAGACCGCTCTGAATTCCGGTTATAACCAGGGTTTCAGGCAAGGCAATTATGATCGTCAGAACGGCGGTCCGAAGTCGAACTACCGAAACTCTGAGGTCTATCGGAGAGCCACGCAGGATTACAACTCACAACTCGGCAACCGCGAACTCTACCGCCGATATTTTCGCGAAGCCTTCGACAACGGATACAACTCTTACAGTAATAACCAGAGTAATTCCGGCCGCGACGATCGCTATCAATACCCGAACCGCGGCAACAACACTCAAGGTCGGCGTGGCCGCAACTGGGACGGCTACGGCAATTTCGGAGGCTCTGCTGAACTTCGTCAAACCGCGCTGAATGCCGGATACAACGAGGGCAACAAGCAAGGCCAAAGAGACCACGGTAAGCGAAACAATTATAGCTACCAGAACCAGACTGCCTATCAGAAAGGCACGAAGGATTACAGCTCGCGTCTCGGCGATCGCAGCATCTACCAGCGATATTTCCGTGAGGCGTATGACAACGGCTACAGCGACGGCCTCAATGGTTACTAGAGTTCACTTCCCGTGTCAGATCTAGCCTGGTGAAGATGTCTGGCGAATGTTTCCCTCTAAAAAACTTCGCCGCTCTTATACTCCGGCCATCCGGCAAGCTCGAGACAAAGGGAGATCTTGAAAAGCCTCACCCTTTTCAAGTTCGATTCATATCCAACGGCACACCGAGGTCGCACCGCAAAACAGAATGAGAGTCAGATCCCTGAAAGAGTCAACATCCGTGACAAGGACAATACTACCCAGCAACCAGGACAGCCTCGATAACACTGGGAATGCATGGGTATACCAACCCCAGGTGACAGAATGAAGACTGCGCGGTTAGCCAAACTCATCAAGAAGGCAAATCGTAAAGACCGGCGGAGGCCGATCGCCGTCAAATCCACCCCGAACAGAAACCAATGGTCGACTGTGGTGCGCTCATGGGTCGTTGATTTTAAAGATCGTGATCGCAGCGAATCGCTGCCGGCCTTCGATAGTTTATTCAACAACGCTGCGCCGTCATCGGATGCGGGAACAGAATCCGGTTCCAATTAAGGAAGGGGAAGATATGCCATTAGTTAACATAACAAAAAGCGGGGACGAGCAGACATCGCCGGAACGTGCCGCGATTGAGGCTTATGTGCCCGGGTCCGACCAGCAGAGTAGCCGGCCAACGGCTCTGGTTCGCAAGGGGCAACGCCTCGACGTGGACGAAGTCCTGGCGCGTTCTCTACCAACTCCTGGCGCGTACGCTACCAGGGACATCAAGACAATCGTCTTACGCTAAACCGTCAGAGGTTTTGGTAACGGCAAAGAAGTGGAAACCCTTAACCCATTCGCTGCTGAGGTAGTGAAAGAGACCAAGGTCACAGATGCCCCGGCGAAAGCCGGCGGTGGTCAACCGACGGCTGCCGAAATGTCTCAGCTGACATTCGCGAAGTTACGTGATCTTCGTATTCATACCCAGGAGCTGCGCAATCGATTTGCGCGTCTCCTGAATCGCGGATCCTCGCTGGAATAAAACTCCGGAACGCTTACTCAAAGTCCGTGGTGCTGCACGGCTTGCGTTAAAGCAAGATCAGACGACGATATGTCTAAGCAATTCACGCTCGGCATCGAGGAAGAGTTTCAGATTGTCGATCCTCATACCCGCGAGTTGCGCTCACATGTCTCTGAGATTCTTGCCGAAGGTAAGACGCTACTCGGCGAGCAAGTCAAACCGGAAATGATCCAGTCGATGATCGAAGTGGGCACGGGGATCTGCAACGATATAAAAGCAGCTCGCGTCGACATCACAAATCTGCGCGGCATCCTCTCCGGCCTGGTGCGCAAACAGGGCCTGGAGATTGTTGCTGCCGGCACACATCCATTCTCGGACTGGCAGGACCAGAAGATTTTCGAGAATGCCAGATACGAGCTGATCGTCGAAGAGAACCAGATGATCGCGCGCTCGTTGCTGACCTTCGGTCTCCATGTACATGTCGGCATCCCGGATCCTGAGCGGGCAATTCAAATCATGAACGCGGTACGCTACATGCTGCCTCATGTGCTGGCGCTTTCAACTTCATCACCTTTTTGGCTCGGCGTACACACGGGGTTGAAATCTTATCGCTCGGAAGTGTTCACGAGGATGCCGCGAACTGGCATTCCTGACCACTTCGAGTCCGACAGTGCCTTTCAGCGCTACGTGGAACTGCTGATCAAGACCGGGTGCATAGACGACGCTAAGAAGATCTATTGGGACGTGCGTCCCCACCCGTTTTTCCCGACACTGGAGTTTCGCATCTGCGATATTCCCACCCGCGTGGACGACACGATCGCCATCGCGGCCGTCTTCCAGGCCCTGGTAGCCAAGTTTGATCGACTTCTGGATCGAAATCTGACCTTCAGGCTGCATCACAAAATGTTGATCGAAGAGAACAAGTGGCGCGCTGTGCGCTATGGGCTTGATGGCAAGATGATAGATTTCGGCAAGGGCGAGGAAATGCCGATTCGTGATCTCATTCGCGAACTTCTGGCTTTCGTCGACGACGTCGTAGACGGCCTCGGTTCGCGCAAAGAGATCGAACACATTCACACAATTCTCGAGCGGGGTACTTCAGCCGACGAACAGCTTCGAGTGTGGCGAGAGACCGGCGACATGAAGGCCGTCGTAGATCACTTGATTGAAACGACGATGGAGCATGTTCCAGCTGAAGCAGCAGCAAAGGCGTTGGCAGCGCGGTCGTAATGTGATCAGGTGCCGACCGGTATCCTTTGAAAACGCGCTCTGCCTTCCGCATCCCTCCAGGAAAGATTCAGGACGTAAGGATTCGCTTCGCCGGTCACGCCTTTGAGGCGGACCATCTGATCGCGGTCTTCATTGACTGGCCTTCCATTGATCCAGGTCCGATGAGAGACGACCGCACTGTCTCTTGGGGGCATGGACTTTATGGCGTCGAACCGTATATGAACCTGCGAAGGGACACCGTCCGCAGTTAGTTCATCCTTCAAAAAGATTGTCAGAATTTCGACCGACCTGAACGCTCTCTCAGTGGTGTTTTCCAACTCGAGGAGGACGCGTGGTTTCGCGTCTATAAATCTAAAGGTAAAAGGCTTCTCGTTGAGGCTCATAAAGATTCTCTTTCTATGCGGACGTTGCAACGCCCTCGGCCGCGACGCTTGAATTCTCTTTCAACAGGCGGGCAATAAGACCTCTCAACTGGTTGAAGTTGTCGGGATGCGTGAGATGTACATTCTTCCCGATGGCAACCTCGTCGCCTTCGTCGACACCTTCGGGGCAAAAAATGACCACTGCGACAGCGTCTCTTATCTCGGCATGTTGGCGAATACTAATCGCACTAAAAATAACTTCGCGTGGCGATCCGGCCAGACTAACCAGAATCAAGTCGGGTTCGTGTAGTCGCGCGCTTTCAATTGCGTCTCGCACATCTCTGGCCGAGCTGACTCTATAGCCGTCCGCCGTCAGCAGCGTTTCAATGCCGTCGCGCGTCTCGTGAACGTCCTCAACGACGAGGATGGTGGCCGGTGGGTCGTTCTCTGTCGTCATTGGAAGGCTCTGTCGTTCGAGTGAGATTTTTGATTCGTCCAGCAATGCAGATACCTCCGCGGTGGCGGCTTCGCTTTCTGACGATTCCCGGTGTGCAGTTTCAGTCTTACTGATTCTGCGATCGAGGATACGGTCGATGACCAATCTACAACTTCAACGTTAAGGCCGTCGGTGCGACAACACACATACGGGCAATGATTTAGGTGTTGGCAGACGCTTCCAGGTGTTCCTTGTTTCGACTCGGCCCCTATAAGCGGTCTAACGCACAGACGGCTCGTGACGGTTCCTCTAACGTCTAAGCTGTCCGTCGAAGTGTCGAATCAGCAGGCGCTCGAAGCGAGACATTTCACTCTCAAATACCCGGAGGCACGCGTGGATATCACAAAGAGTTACGCAAGAATCTTAATGTTACTAGGTTTGGCGATCTTCGCGGCCATTGCCGCGTGGCAGTTCTATCTATTCACAGTTTTTAGAGGTACCGACGGCGTCGTAGATGTTCAGGGCGGCACCATTCACTTGTGGTTCGCTGTCGGCATCGGGCTGGTTACCTGCGTTGCAGCGTTCTTCGTGATCTCGAGCTTCCGGAGTTATGAAGGTCGAAATGAAACGCATATTACCTCGCAGGGAAGTCGGTTGAGGTAAGCGATGATGAAACAGTCATGACCGATATGTTTGCAATGCAGCGCGCGAACGGCGACTGGTTTGCGCTTGAGGATGATGGCCGGCTGCGCGTGCCTATATTTCACAGTGCTCACGAAGCGCTTATGGCCCGGCTGCGATCTGTTGAAATGCTGCTGTTCTCGCCGATCGCGCTCGATGCCAGGTTGCTCAACGAGATTGTGGGCGACCGCAACGAAGTCGACTTTTGTATTATCAATAATCCGTTCGCCTCGCTGAGACGAGGCCTCCGCTTACCACAATCACAACTTGCCTCCCTTTTAAGCAGTGCCGCGACCCCGACATGACTGACAAGCCATTAAAAATTGGTCAGCCGCAACGAACCACAAAGACTATTGAGCGATGAAGCCCCGCATCTGGCTTTGGTCCCCCCTGTTCCAACGACTCGACGAAACTATCACCTGCATAAGTGTCCACGGAAGTAACGCGGGCTTGTCTGCGGCGTGATGCTGCTCCTATAATCCCTGCAACTATCTGCCGTTTTCAATCGTGACTTTGAAGTGCCGTGTGAATTGGTGGTCCTTGAGGGAACGTATTCGATAGTCCTTCAAGCGGAGATTTTCCAGCCGAAAGTATGGGCCAGGAGGTGAGACTCAAGCTGAAGAAACGCCGGCTTTATGGCTTGTGTCTTTTGCTCCTGGTTTTGTTCGCCAATCCCTGGTGTGCCTCTTCGAAGAGTTCGAACCTCGTCAACCGGATTGAGGGACAGGTTTATGACCCGAACCGTCGTCCGGTCGAAAACCTCCATGTCGAACTGCTCAATGAAGTGGATTCGGTGATCCAACGAACCAAAACAAACGCTTCCGGACGATTCTCATTTGTAGGCGTGCCCCCCGGACGTCTGCTGGTGCGAGTGCTTACCTTTGGGACGAACTTCATGGAGCAGACTCAAGAGATTGAGATCGTCAAAACCAGGAACAATACCGACGTTGATTATATTGACATCAACCTTCGATATGAGACACGCCGACGTGGGCCGGAAACTGATTTGCCCAGGGAAGTAATTTTTGCGCAGGACATTCCTCCGGCGGCCAGGGAGTCATACCTGAAAGGCGTTGCCGATTTCGGCAAAGATCAAGAGAAGGGAATATTCGAAATTGAAGAGGCAATCAGACTCTTTCCCAGCTATTTTGATGCGCTGAATTGGCTGGGTAAGGAATATGTTGCGCGCCGGGAGTATGACAAAGCTTATCCGTACCTGTTAAAAGCCATTGACGTGAACCAGCATAGTGCTCCTACTTATTACAGTTTGGCTTATGTCTTCTATCAAATGAGACAGTACCCGGCGGCCCTGGAAGCGGCGAGAGCTAGCACGGTTCTCGCCCCGGCATCGGTGGACGCGCTACTGCTCCATGGCACGGTGCTGCGAATAAGTGGGAAGTATGCTGAGGCCGAGACAGCTTTGCAGAAGGCCAATTCGCTGGCAAAGCAGATGAATGCCGAGGTGCACTGGCAACTCTCACTTCTGTATAACCGGCTCAATCGCAATCAAGACACGATAAACGAGCTGGAAGCGTATCTAAAACTGGTACCTGACTCACCCGATAAGAATAAGATCCGCGACATGATCGCCAAATTAAGAACTTCAATCGACAAGAATAAGTAACCGCTGCTCCGCAGTTGGTTGCGTCACCTCGGCGCCGGGCAAAACGAAAGCCCGCTCTCCTGCGAGGGCGGGCTTTCTAACGTTTCAGCTAATGCTCAACTAGAAGATGAATCGCAGACCGAATCTAACGCTGCGGGCGGCCTGGTATCCGGAAGGTGCTCCGTAAAGGGCATTCTTCGGATTTGGTCTTCCAGTTAGACTGGGAAGACCGCCATTTTCGAGTTGGTTAAGTTGGGTTCCGATTTGTCCCGTCAGAATCCGGTTCAAAATCGGAATCAACGTCTGGGTTGCGGCAACATAGGTGGGGTCGATGTCTGTGGCCCCGATGGTGTTGGTAGTGCGGTACCTGGTCGTGGTAAAGCTGGTCACCGCATTTTGGTTGAAGACGTTCAAGACATTAAAGTCAAAGGCCAGTTCATAAGGCCGGTCTCCTTCACCGAACCGATAATGATGAGTCCAGGAAAGATCCGTTTGCAGGAAAGCCGGAGTTCTTCCCAAATCGCCCCGCTTGCTTAACGGGATCGAGGTGGCCACGACCGTAATAAACGTGGTCTGCGGCGTTCCCTGCAGCGCCTGATAGAAGAAAGAAAAGTCATCTGTGTGTCCCCTGTTCTTCCACCGATCAAACTCGTACCCGCCGTAAGCCTTGAAAACGTGACGACGATCGGTTGCCAGGTATCCGTTATCAGGTTGGCCGGTCGCGGTGAATCCATTAATCGGATAGTCAAAGAAACGATCGACGCCAGGAGACGTACGTCCGTTTTCGTCCGAACTGGCCAGCCCAGAATAATTGCCCCACAAATACCCCAACGTATAATTTGCGTTGAAGTAGTAATGGTGATCAAGGCGCTTGTTGAGCACTAATTCAAGTGCCCGATACAACCGTTGCGGTCTCGCAGACTTCGCCGTTCCATTTCCCTGGTCCAATTTCAAATCCAGGCCTTCGCCCGGATTGCCGACCGGATAGTTTTCCGATTGGTTCAAGCCCAGGATGGCGTGGTCTTCCTGGGCGTGCGCCACATTCTTGCGAGTAAAGCGGGTTGAGAGGACCCAATTCGTGCGGACCTCTCTTTCAAAACCGACAGTAAATTCACGTTGCTGGAAAGCTTTCAAATCAGGATCAACGCCGGTTACGACCAGGCCCAGAGCCTTGAATTGCGCTTCGGTCAGATTTGATGGAATGCGAAAGTCAATCTGTAATTGACTCAGACCGCCTGCCGTCGATGGATTGCCCCCGCCTCTGGGATCCGTCCAGGAACCGAGGATCTTATCAGGCGTGTAGAAGCTGTAAGTCGGATTGGCCGCCGTGATTGGGAAGTAGTCCACGCGGAAAAAATCACCGCCGAAGGAACCGCGTGGCGCTTCAAATTTCAGCCGATCGTAAAACCATCCGTAGCTGCCAAAAATTTTGGTTTTGCCGTCACCGAACAGGTCATAGGCTCCGCCCAAGCGAGGAGCAATTTTCTTGCCCCAACCAAATTCAATACTGGGGATGGCCGAACCGGCTAAGACGTCGCCGGCATTAAAAGATGGCACCAGTTCTTTTTCGAAACGAACTCCCAAATTCAAGGTGAGCCGATCCGTAGGCCGCCAGCCGTCCTGGAAATAAATACCCTGATAGAGGTTCTTTCCGATGCCCTTGGTACCACTCCGGCTGAGGCTTCCGACGCCGATGCAAGTTGCCGAGCCTAGAGTGCACTTGAGGCTGGCAGCAGCTGGTAGTGCCTGAGCATAATCTTGTCCGTAAAACAGCGTGACGGTGCCGGTGCCGGCGTTGCCAGACAAAACATTATTTGTGATGGTGCCGCGCAGATAGCCGCCCTTGAAGTCGTGTGAGCCGCCAAACCCAGTAACCAGATCGCTGGCGTCCACCGACCATTCATTTTTTAGGGACACGTCGCGAGTGGTAATGGAGTTAGTGGCGAGATTCGTGTAACCAATGCCTCCCGGGCATCCGGTCGTAATCGTCGCATAGGCGGCTGAGGATCCGCCGCATGTAGATTTAACTCCCTCGGGAATCGCGTAGTTTCCAGATTTTTCATTTAGAAAGGCGCGCCCATAACGACCCGTAACAACTATTCTGTTGGTCGGTGTCCACTCAGCGTGAGTCGTAAAATTGTTCGAGCTGGTCCGCCCGCCGCGGATCAATGAATAGTTTTGGGAATTCCATATGCCGCCACCGTAAGCGGTGTCAACCGGATTGGAAGTAGTTATGTTGGCGAAAGGAATATTGCCGTGAGTAATTTGCGGATTCCACAAATAAGTCGCCCCACCTCTCAGCTTTGAATAAAACTGGGCATCGACTCGGCCAAAAGCGTACTCGTTTTTCTGTCTTGATCTGTAGGTAATCGGAGCTAATGGATTACCTTTGGAGTCCAGTCTGGGAGTGGACACAAATTTACCGGTGGTGAAGTTCGAATTGCTGATGGCACTGATGAAATTCGACGTGCGGGTCGTGGTAAAAATTTGCGGCGAATAGCTGGCCAGGAACCACACGCGTTTCTTGACGATTGGCCCGTCGAAAGTTCCATTCGGATAAATATTTGAGAAGTCGTCTTTGGCCTGAGCTATGGCATAAACAATGTCGGGGTTGGCAGCAATCGCCGCCGCGCTCGAACTACTCGCCACAAACCGTGACGGCGTGAATCTCGGCGAGGGCTGAAGTGCGCTGAGTTCAAATGCGGCGCCAAAATCCCCGTGAAACTTGTCCGAACCCGATTTGGTGACCACGGATATGACGGCGCCTGAAGCTCCGCCATGCTCGGCCTCAAACCCTCCGGTTTTGATCTGAATACCGGAAACCAGCTCGGTCGGAATGTTGTTTACCGCATTGAGCACTCCGGTTCTGAAATTTTCAACCGATAGTCCGTCGATCAGAAAGCTGTTTTCTGAACCCGAAGCCCCATCAACTTGAAAACCTCCCGAAAGCGGTTCCGGGCGCGTGGCCGGCGAAATTCTCAAGAGCGAATTAAAGCTGGTGCCTTTAGGCAACTGCTCGATCATTTTGGAGGTAATGTTCGTTTGAACTTTACTATCGGTCGGATCAATAAGCGTGGCCGCATCCGAAATATTAACCGTCGTGGTTGTGGTGGTAATACCCAACGTGACTGTAACCACGGTAACTTTCTCGACGGTCACCGAGATATTCTCCACCGTGGCCGCCTGGAAACCTCGGGCTGCAGGGGTGGTGATTTTGTAGGTACCGATAGGAATTTGTTGAAACCGAAATTCACCTTGATCATTGCTTTGAACGGTTCGCGTAAGACCTACTGTGACTCCCGTCAAGGTAATGCTGACATTAGGAACCACGGCACCGTTTGGGTCCGTAACTTTCCCTTCGAGGTCTCCGCTGGTGCGCTGTCCGAAAACAACTGTGGCGAAGCAAAAGATGATCGATACCGTCAAGACGGCCTGTCTGGGGCTGATTTTCATTTGTCCTCCTGTGCGCCGGACTGAACCGGCCGATGTAGTGAACGTGCGGGCGCAACCTATTACAGCGACGCGTCCGCAGGTACAGATTTCTGGGTGGGCGTCCAAGGTTTTGCATTACTTTGCGATGGAAGTCAAGCGAAAATCCGTTTTTCGATCAATGTTTCAGGTCCGACTTGCGAGAGAGCTCTCACGGATTTGGTAAGGTAGCCAGTGTTAAGATGGTGAGCCGAAATGAACTCCATGTCTTTAAGGAAGCGATTCGAATATGCTGAAGGTCAATCTGATCACCACGGGTGGCACCATTGAAAAAGTTTATTCTGAGCAGACCAGCACGGTGGAAAACCTGGACAATAAGATCGATCGATATCTCGGCCGGTTGCGGCTGCCGGACTGCGAGGTCCGAGTGGTGCCGATCATTAATAAAGACAGCCTGGAGATGACGGATGCGGACCGCAGCACGATTCTTAAGATCATAGAGCAGATGTTAGACGAGCGCTCTCCAATCGTAATCACTCACGGTACGGATACGATGGTTCAGACGGGTTTATGTTTGAAGCAAGCGCTGCCTGAGCTGAAAGTTCCTATCGTGCTAACGGGCGCGATGACTCCACTGGGGTTTGAAGGAAGCGATGGTTTGCAAAACCTTACGGAGAGTCTCTTTGCGGTTCGGATACTTGATCCTGGTATTTATGTCGTAATGCACAATCAGGCTTTCCCAATAGATCGTGTGCGAAAAGAACGCGAAACGTCCCGCTTTGTTTGGATCGATAAAGCTGACAAATAATATGCTTACTGCTGAGTTCATTGATACCTTATTTGACCCTGAACTACCGGAGCCCTCGCATTGGGAATCTGTCTATCCGCTGCGCAGTCTGCCACCGGGCGCGGTCGTGACGCGCTTTGGCCCAAGTCCCACAGGTTTTTTGCATACCGGTGGGGTCTACATTGCAACTCTCGGCAAGAACCTGGCACATCATTCAGGCGGTTCGTACTTCATTAGAATCGAAGACACCGATCAGGCGCGGGAAGTGCCGGGCTCGCGCGAACAATTTGCCGTCGCCTTCAAATACTTCGACATCGAGTCAGACGAGAACGACTCGAATTCAAAGTGGGGACCGTACGAACAGTCAAAGCGAGAGCTCATCTATCACACCTATGCGCGAGAGTTGCTGCGGAGCGGCCATGCCTATCCTTGTTTTTGCAGTCGTGAAGAGTTGGCCCAGATGACCGAAGCACAAACTGCGGCCAAGCTCCACACCGGCTATTACGGATCCTGGGCACGCTGCCGGCATCTCACCCAGGCTGAAATCGCGAGTCGTCTCGAAGCGGGAAAAACCTACACGATTCGGTTCCGTTCTCCCGCCGGTCCACCCCACGCTCCACCCGGGCGGATCGAGTTCCTCGATCTGATCCGTGGCCGGATCGAACATCAGGACAATGTGAACGACATCGTTCTGTTGAAGAGTAGCGATCAATCTCCGAGACTCCCCACTTACCACTTTGCGCACGTGGTCGACGATAACTTGATGCGAGTCAACGTGGTACTTCGCGGTGAGGAATGGATCTCGTCAGTGCCGGTGCACCTGCAACTGTTCAAAGCTCTTGGATGGGAACCAATCCCCTATGCCCATATCGCTCCCCTAATGAAATTCGACGGCGCGAGCCGGCGCAAGCTGAGCAAACGAAAAGACCATGAAGCTGACGTGGCCTATTACATGAAATCAGGCTATCCCGCCGGAGCGGTGCTCCATTACTTAAGAGGTTTGGCGAACAGCAAGTTCGCGGAGATGAGCTTCGCGGAATCTGCGAGCTCAGCTCTCAGTTTGAGCGATTGCGGAGTGGCTGGTCCGATCTTCGATCTGGTAAAGCTTGAATCGATCAGCCGGGAGTTTATCGCTCAGCTTCCCACCGAAGTGGCGCTCGAAAGTCTGCTAGTGTGGGCCCGGGAACATGATTCTGAGTTGGCCGCGATCGTATTCAGGAATTTGCCGTTGGCCCGGCGGATCTTTGAGAATGAGCGACAGCCTGCAGTACAGCGAAAGGACCTGGCGAAATGGGCGGATTTCCGCGAGGCGTATAGCTGGTACTTCCCGGAGCTGTTTACGCCGGTTAGTGATCCTGCAGATCCGCGCTTCGCTCCGGTCGAACCTGACATGGTAGTAAAGTTGGCCCAGGGCTTCGCCGATGCTTACCGTCAAGAGCCGGACAAGGAGGCCTGGTTCGAACAGATCCGAAAGCTAGCCGCCGCGCACGGCTTTGCCGCGACCGCCGGTCAATACAAAAAGAACCCGGAAAGTTTTGCCGGTTCGATCAGTCATGTGAGCAACGCAATCAGGATCCTCCTGACCGGACTGAAACAGAGTCCGGAGCTTTTCCTGGTCACGCAAAACCTCGGCGAAGAAGAGGTAGTAAGCCGCGTCAGAGCGCTAAACTCCAAATGATGCGTCGCGCTCAGGTAAGATTCGGTTCGATAGAGCAGCGCCGAAGGGCCGGGATTGCGACCGGCGATGATTGAAATATTGCACCTTCGGCGCTGGGACTCTCTTCTTTGGATTTCCACGGCCTAACGGCTGTGGCTACTCAACGCGGTCCTGCGGACCTATCATATTATCGATCACGCGTGAGGTGACCTACGCGAGATGACCCTGCCCCGCATCTTTTGTACACTGAAACAAATCTCGTTACGGAGAAACCAGCAACGTGCCTTTTGAAACTAAATCGACTGAGAGTTCGCCTGAATCACAACCAAGTGATGGTCCGTCGAATTTTATTCGAAACATCATTATCGAGGACATCAAGAGCGGCAAACATGGAGGCCGTGTGCAAACACGATTTCCTCCGGAACCAAACGGCTACCTTCATATTGGCCACGCCAAGGCCATCTGCCTCGATTTCGGATTGGCGGCGGAGTTTGGCGGCAAGTGCAATTTGCGTTTCGACGACACTAATCCGTCAAAAGAAGAAACCGAGTACGTTGACGCAATCAAGGAGGACGTGCAGTGGCTGGGCTTTCAATGGGACAACCTCTACTTTGCCTCGGATTATTTTCAACAGCTGTACGAATGGGCCATTCAGTTGATTACGGCCGGAAAAGCTTTCGTATGCGATCTCAGCGCTGATGAAATTCGCGAGTATCGCGGCACGTTAACCGAGCCCGGCAGGGAAAGTCCTTACCGCAACCGTTCCCTTGAAGAAAATCTCGATCTGTTTGAGCGGATGAAAAAAGGAGAGTTCCCGGATGGTTCGCGAACCTTGCGCGCCCGGATCGACATGCGTTCTCCAAACCTTAATTTCCGCGACCCGGTCATGTATCGAATTCTGCACATGGACCACCATCGTACGGGGAGTGAGTGGTGTATTTACCCGATGTACGACTACGCGCACGGGCAGTCGGACTCTATCGAGCGCGTCACGCACTCCATGTGTACCCTGGAGTTCGACAATAATCGTCCTTTATACAATTGGTACATCGAACAGCTGGGCATATTCCCCTCGCGGCAATATGAGTTTGACCGGCTGGCCCTCACCCATACGCTGCTAAGCAAGCGCAAGTTACTGAAGTTGGTTGAGGAGGGACATGTCGAAGGTTGGGATGATCCACGTATGCCAACGCTCTCAGGCCTGCGCCGGCGCGGTTATACCCCCGAAGCAATTCGCAACTTCGTGGCCAGTGTGGGTGTCTCGAAGACGAATGGCATTACCCAATTACAGCAACTCGAATACTTTCTACGGCAGCACTTGAATCAAATTGTTCCGCGAGTGATGTGTGTGCAGAAGCCTTTACGCGTGGTCATCGAAAATTTTCCCGAAGACCAGGTGGAAGAAATGGATGCCATCAACAACCCCGAAGACGCGTCTGCGGGCACCCGCAAAGTTCCTTTTTCAAAGACGCTGTATATCGAAGAAGATGATTTTCGTGAAGACCCGCCGAAGCAATTCTACCGGCTCGCCCCCGGTCGCGAGGTGCGTCTCCGGTATGCTTACCTAATCACCTGCAAAGAAGTCGTTAAAGATAGTGACGGCCGGATTGTAGAACTCCGTTGCACTTACGATCCGGCTACGCGTGGCGGTAATACGCCTGATGGTCGCAAGGTAAAGTCCACGCTTCACTGGGTCTCGGCGGCTCACGCTTTACCAGCAGAGGTGCGTCTCTACGACAACCTTTTTCTGAAAGAGGATCCGAATGAGGTTGAAGCAGGACACGATTTTACTGAAAATCTGAGTCCTGATTCATTGCAGGTGCTGCACGATTGCAGAATAGAACCAAGTGTGCGCGACACAGAGCCTGGGACGAAGTATCAGTTTGAAAGGCTTGGTTATTATTGCGCTGACCGCAACCCCGAGCAGGGCCTGGTGTTCAATCGAACTATTGGCCTGCGCGATACGTGGGCCAAGATCGAAAAACGCGCGACGAAAGGCGCGTGAGCACCTGGCTGACAACCTAATGATCGCGACCTTCTCCCGACGGTAGCGATGCCTGCGGGTGCAGGGTTTCCCGCAGAATCTCCGGTCGTTTTGTCCGGCAAATCTCGAAGTCATCCTCAGTCATGCGACCGGCGACGGCATCGATGTAACCAACCGCGGTTATGGCATTTTCCGTTTTCCACCAAACTACTTCATCCAAATCGCTAACCTGGTACTCTTCCGGCCCGGTCGTCGTTTGTAAAGTAATCCAAGACATTAAATGTCCCTCTTCCTGTAGACAATCTGATGCCCGCGTTAAGCAACTTGCCGCGAGAGTTTAGCATTTCAAGGAACACCTCGAAAATCGATAATCGTGCGACAAGACACGTAGAGGCATGACTTGGCAGACGCTTCCAGGTGTTCCTTATTTAGACTACTCCGCGTTGATTCAAAAAAATATTCCGCTGGGCTCAGCAATTGGGGCGACACTCGGAGGTGTCGCCTCTTCTTGTGTCTACAGACAGACCGCAAAGACCTCTCTTTGGCCTGTCCTTCCTAGAATGTGAAATCGCGAGTCAGCTTGAATTGCAGGCTGTAAGAAGGTCGTTCCAAACCGGCTCCGGTGCTTTGGTTGTAAATGATGAAGAAGTCACTGTTGGGTCGATAGATGTAACGCAGCCGCACATTAATAAGCGAAAGACGCGCGGCGGAGTTTAATTGCACGAAGGCCGACGTCAGCAGTTTGCGCGAGAAATTATAGTTGAAGCGTCCGGTGAAAAGACTGGTATTGAAATCGCCTTCGCGCAAATGCACTTTGTTGTAGCTCTCGCCGAAATCGAAAAACAGATGCGCGTTGGGCCGCCACTGAATCCCACCTGAAGTTTCAGAGCGCGTGCCGGTGTAGAACTTTCCCCACTTCTCACGAGCTGTGAAAATGATCCGCTTGCTGAGGTCGCTCGTGAATTCCAATCTCGGCCGGTTGAATTGATAGGCGCCGACAGGAATTGTGATGCCGGGTCGAATTTCAAAAGGCTCAGTGAGTACGTCATTGACTGCCTCGATCGGCCGGAAGAACAGTTCCGAAGAGTTTTTGAAGATCGTGTCCCATGAAAGCTCTGTCTGCCGGGTCGCTAGTTTGTTGTGCCGATCCGTGTAGTACTCAATCTGCGTTTCAAACTCCATCTGCTGCACGTGCGGAATAAACTTCGGCCGCGGCTTGTAGGCGAATTGCCCAAAGTACTGGTGAATCGCATTCCGCTCGATGAAGCCAACTTCAGGATTAAAATTCGATCCGACATCTTCATAGACTGTGAGGAACCGGTAGAGACTGTTTTCGAAGATTGACTGGAGCCGCGATGAACCGTAGCTGGAATGAACTCCGGGCGTGGCGGACCCCATCCAGAAGGCTGTCACTTTGTAATGGTCAGTGAGATTGAACTCTGAATCAACGCCGGCTACGCGGTTGTAGCTGGGGCCGGCAGCGGACGTTGCGCCCTGGCGATTAACGAAGATTGCGCCGATATAGGATCGCTTGAGGACATCACGCTTAACCCGCAGCACGGTAAATTGATCGCGTGGAATCCTGAAAGGACTTGAAGCCTCGCCCAGTTTCCGCGTCTGTACCTGCAGAAACCCGACGTTGTAAGCACCAATCCTGCCGGTGACTTTTGCGCCATAGTCGATAGGCACGGGCGCGCCGTCGTCAGTCAATCCGATTCGTCGCGTGAAGAAAGCCTGATTCTCTCCTTCACGACCAAAAAGAAAGATGCCCGAGTTCTCGAGAAAGAAATCCCGCTTCTCGGGAAAGAAGACTGAGAAGCGAGTGAGGTTAACGATCTGATTATCCACTTCCGCCTGGCCAAAGTCGGGATTGGCAGTGAACTCAGCCGTCAACGACGGGGTGATGCCGACCTTGGCGACCTCCAATCCGGCCTTACCATTTAGTCCTGAATCAAAACCCGGTTTGCCTGCCAGCGGGATGCCCTGGCGCCATCCGCCAGTCGCATAAGGTTTGATTTCATATAACCGGCGACGCTTCACCTCTCCCATGCCGAAGAGCTCGCCCGCCTGCGAGATTCGCTCAAGCCCATACGATCGCTGCCAACTGCTCCAAAGGTTCTCCTCGTTCTTGCGCCGGATGACCCGCGACACATTGAATCCCCACGTGTCGATCCCTTCAGTGAAGCGCAGCGTCGTGAAGGGAATTGCAATCTCGACGGTGTAGCCTTGCGCGTCGATACGTCCTGACGATATCCACGATCCATCCCACGACAGATTGATGTCTTTGCCTTCGTCGGTGATCAGCGCGTCCTGCTGCGTCCCCAGCGGATTAACGGCAAAGCGAAAACCGTTGCGCCGGTCGTGGTAGGTGTCGAGGATGATCTCGATGCGATCGTCAGTACCGAACGTTGAGTCGCGAATCAAATCACGGGCGTTGATTTTCGCAGCCTCACTATCAAAGGCGCGGACGCCAATGTAGAGATTCTTGTTGTCGTAGAGTACGCGGACCTCGGTTTTCTCGGACGCCGGCGCGCCTTCGGTCGGACTTTCCTGGCGAAAGTCAGTGGCCGCTTCCGCGGAGGCCCAGGCGTACGACCCGCTCGACTCATCCACCCGATCCGGGGGTAGATGAAGCGCGCTTCCTTGTGGT
>Ga0207511_100049_pt1 | contig 29425 bp, 27 predicted proteins | sample NitcycUWRSCHO22C_FD_188265 | JGI IMG/M metagenome (GOLD analysis project Ga0207511, IMG submission 188265) | Soil microbial communities from Arlington Agricultural Research Station in Wisconsin, USA - Nitrogen cycling UWRJ-SCHO22-C (SPAdes) | ecosystem: Environmental > Terrestrial > Soil >... | reverse complement strand
CATTCCGCGTAACATAATCGGCGTTCCAATAATCAGTGCAGTGAAAAGGTCTTACGACAGGTTGGTGCCTCGCACAAAACACTCATTGACAAGGACCTTGCTTGCGAGTAGAACCTCATCAACTACGCGTGCGTAAAGCTCAGTCGGAATCGATTACAAAGAACATGCCGATGAATCATCCCCTCACTCGATGATTGTGCACGAGGTGAATTTGGCTTCTCGACGCATCGCTCACTACCAAATCATTCATAAACTCGGCGCGGGCGGGATGGGCGAAGTGTTTCTGGCCCAGGACACCAGGCTCGAACGCAAGGTTGCGATCAAGACGTTGCCGGCAAAGTCGATCGACGATGCGAACGCGCGCCGGCGGTTGTTCCGCGAAGCCCGGGCCGCGGCCACCCTCGACCATCCGAACATCTGCGGGATTCATGAAGTAAACGAAGACGGCGACTGCGTTTTCATCGTCATGCAGTATGTCGAAGGCGAGACGCTGGCGCAGAAACTTTTGGAAGCGTCGCTCAGCACCGACGAAGTCCTGGACATCGGCATACAAGTCGCGGAGGCTTTATCGGAAGCACACTCGCGCGGCGTCATCCATCGCGATATCAAACCGCAGAACGTCATTATCACTCCCCGCGGCCAGGTGAAAGTTTTGGATTTTGGCCTGGCCCGCATGACCCAAAAAGATCGGCCCAGCGATCCCGACGCCAAGACTGAGACCCAACTTACCGAAGAAGGTTACATCGTCGGCACGGTGGCTTACATGTCACCCGAACAGCTGAAGGGCGCTCCAGTTGATTCGCGCAGCGATGTCTTTTCGCTGGGCGTGTTGCTGTACGAATGCGCGGCCGGCGCTCCGCCGTTCACCGGTAGCAGTAAGATCGAGATCTCTTCCAAGGTGTTGCAGGTCGAACCGCGCAAGCCGTCCGAATTGAACCCGCTGATTCCACCGCTGCTCGAGCGGATCATTCTGAAGGCGATGGCCAAAGAGATGGACGATCGCTATCAGACCGTCGATGAGTTGCTGCGCGACCTGAAGAGCGTGCGCGAGTCAATGTCGGGAGCGACGGAATTGTTGCCCAGCATGACCCGGACCGCGTCTTCAGAGATCTCACCGTCGCCGGTCGCTGCCGCGCTACATTCGCCACGCGTGCAGATCGGTGTGGTCGCCGCGGCTCTCTTGATCATTCTGGCTTTCGCCGGTTATCGCATCTGGCGGGGGACGCCGAACACGCTCAACGCTTCGGCCAAACCATATTTCGAGAAAGGCGTCGAGGCGATCCAGGCCGCCAGTTATTTTCAGGCGAGCACGGCACTCAAGAAGTCGGTCGACCTGGATCCGCAATACGCGCCGGCCCGGGCCCGTTTGGCCGAAGCCTATCTCGAAATAGGGAACACCGAACAAGCGAAAGACGAACTGCGTGTCGCCAACCAACTGGCCGGCAAACGCAGCCTGGCGACCAACGATCAACTGCACCTGGACGCCGTCAACGCCATCGCCGACCGGGACTTTCCCGGCGCGATCAGTTCATATCAAAAGATCCTGGATCAGGCGCCGCCGGCCGAGAAGGCTAATGCCCTGGTCGACCTGGGCCGCGCCTACGAGAGAGGCGAGCAACTCAGCAAGGCGATTGAGAATTATTTGAGTGCGACCAAGCTTGATGCGCAGTCGGCGGGATCGTTTTTGCATCTCGGGATTGCGTATGGTCGCAGTAAAAATATCGAAGACCGGCAGGCAGCCGCCGAACGAGCCTTCGCCAGTGCCGAAAAAATCTATCAGGCGCTTTCGAACAATGAAGGTCTGGTCGAGGTCATCTTTCAACGCGGCGTTCTGTTCGCCGGCAGTGGCAAGTTAGCTGAGGCCAAAGCGGAATTTCAAAAAGTACTCGACGCGCTTAAGAACCAGGAAAACAATTACCAGCTTACCAGGACCGAACTGCAACTCAGTCTGATCTACCGCGAGGAAGGGAACCTCGAACGGGCGAAAGAGCTGGCGGCTGAAGCGGTGCGCGTGGCGCAGCTCAGCGATATCAAAAACGTCGCGACCAATGGCCTGATGGACCTGGGTCTGGCTTTGATGAATGCCGGAACTTTTGATGAGGCCCGCGGTCTTTTTCAACAGGCGTTCGATATGGCGCACCGCGATAAATCGACAGTTGCCGAGATGCGCGCGCACCTGTGTTTCGGGCGGCTGTACTATCAGATGAACGACAACGAGGACGCGATCTCGGAAGCGCAGACGGCTTTGGACTTTTACAAACCGGGCGGTTATATCCGCGAGACGTCGATCGCGTTGACCGTGCTGGGGCGGGCCAACCAGGACAAAGGCGAGGATCAGGCGGCCTTGCGTTTGTTTCAGGAGCAAAGCGAATTAGTTAAGCAGGCCGGTGACGAGTCGGGTGTCGGTGATTCACACATGAGTTTGGCCAGCCTGATTGGCACCAACCAGGAGAAGTACCCCGAGGCATTGGGCCATCTCGACGAAAAACTAAAGATTGATGAAGCGCTGAAGTCAGGGCGCGCCCTGGCTTTTGATCACATGAATCGCGGCAAGTTTCTCTGGCAGTTGGGACGTTATGCGGAAGCGCAGGCCGCTCTGGACGCGGCGTTTGAAATCGCCAACCGGAAAGAAGCGCAAATCAAACCCGTATTGGCCTGGGTTCATTTGATTCGCGGGCGAATGGCGTTGAGCCAGAATCAATACGCGGAAGCAAAGAAAGAAGCGCAGCTGGCCCTGGACTTAAGCGACAAGTTTCGGGACGTGGCGCTCCAGGCCAGGTCGACGATGGGTTTGGCGCAGGCTATGTCGGGTGCGACGGCCGAGGGCCGGAAGCTTTGCGAAGAGGGCGTGACGATCGCGCTGGAGTTGAAAGCCCGGGCGCTCATCGCCGGCGCGCAACTGGCGCTGGCCGAAGCGATGTTGCTCAGCAAGGACAACGCGGCTGCGATTCAGACCGCATCCGAGGTCCAAAAAATATTTGGACAATCCGGGCAGAAAGATTCAGAATGGCGCGCGCTGCTAATTGCAGCCCGCGCGAGTGCTGCCGCGGGCGACAAATCGGCCGCCCGTGACTATGCGGGGCGAGCCGAAACTGCATTGAATTCATTGCCGCAGATCTGGGGCGCCGACAGCTACGAAAGTTATTTGCGGCGGCCTGATATTCAGATCTATCGCAAGCAACTCGCGCAAATAAGTACATAGGCAAGTCGATACCAACTCACTCAAAGGAGAAACCACAATGACATTCCCTTCAACAGTTCTCTATGGAACCGACACGGGCGATCCCGGTGGTGGCAGCAGCGGACGCAAGCGGCCGGCGGTCAAGAAGACGGCAGCTAAGAAGGCAGCTAAGAAGACAGCGGCCAAGAAAAGATAGTCCAGACTCACAGATGTCATTTTGCCGCTGGCGCTGACGTTTGATACTCAGACGACGGCGCCAACGGCATTTCCCGTTTCACCGTATCTCACAATCCATGTCCGATCATCAAACAGGTTCGGGTAGGATCCTGCATGACATCGAGCTCAGCGACGCGATGACGCCGCTGAGCAAGTTTCTCAAGTCGGCTGAACGCACCAGTCACCTGAGTCGCGAACAGCGCTTGCGAATTGTCGAGCAGGCTCTGTTACTGCTGGAAATGAATTATGTGCACCTGCCGCTCAAGCAGGCGATGCATGCCGTCAATCCGCTTCAGTTACTCAAACTGCTGAAGTATCGACTCGGAACGAAGGGCAGCAGGTTGGAACCGGTTATGAATTTTCATAACCGGCTGCTGGACATATTCGTGTCGCTCCGCGACGTGCACACCTCTTACTACCTGCCGTCGCCCTTTGCTTTTCAAGTGGCTTTTCTTCCGTTTCTGGTCGAGCAATGCTTTGAACTCGACGCCCGACGCCGGCGCCGAGAAAAGTTCCTGATCACCCGCGTAATGCCGGAGATGCGCGGCGAAAGCTTGCTCGCCGGATCAAGCGCAGCGTTTTTCGAACCGGGAATCGAAGCGCTCTACTGGAATGGAATACCTATTCGGCGCGCCATCGAATTAAATGGGCAGAACCAGGCAGGCAGCAATCCGGAAGCGCGACTCGCGCGCGGACTCGACAATCTGACGGTGCGTCCCCTGGACGCGATGCTGCCGCCAGACGAGAAGTGGGTGGACCTCACCTATAGATCGAAATCAGGCGAGGAGCTGACGCATCGATTTGAGTGGCGGGTCTATGATTCGACGAGCGAGCCTGACGCGACGGCCCCACCCGAAAATAATCACGCTGCGATTGACATCAAGAAGAGCAAGACTAATCAGTTCAAGAAGACATTTTTTGCGTCGCCGCACCCCGTCAACGTGCGCCAGGCATTCAAACGCAATTTTTACCCCGATATTCGCACCGTCGGCGGTCGTGAATATGGTTACCTCCGACTATTCAGTTTCGACATGGCGGACAATCCTAAGAGCGTCGACCAATTCGTCAACGAAGTGCGGCGCGTCATTACCGCGCCTAACTTTCCGCAGGAAGGACTGATTATCGACGTGCGCGGGAACCCGGGTGGCAAGATTCGCGCGGGCGAGCAGCTCTTGCAGTTATTCACGCCGCGCCGCATTAAGCCCGAGCCTTTTGAGTTCATCAACACGCCGCTCAATCTTGAACTCTGCCAGCGCGCGCCGAAGAACTACGGACTGCGCCGCTGGATCTCATCGATCTCGGAAGCAGTACAGACCGGCGCCGTCTATTCCATGGGCTTTCCGTTGCAATCCGAGGACTTGTGCAACGCCATCGGCCAGGCTTACTACGGGCCGGTAATTTTGATCACAGACGCGCTCTCCTACAGCACCACAGACATTTTTGCGGCGGGCTTTCAGGACAATAAGGTCGGCTACATCCTCGGCACCAGTGACAACACCGGGGCCGGTGGTGCGAACAAGTGGCGCTATGACGAGCTGGTCAAAGTCTTAGGGCGTGACGGCAAGTCCAGGTTCCCCGCGCTGCCCAACCAGGCTTCGTTCGATTTGGCGCTGCGCCGCAGCGTCCGCGTCGGAGAAAACGAAGGCCGGCCGCTGGAAGAGCTGGGCGTCACACCCGATCGCCGCCACTACATGACCCGCCAAGATCTGATGAGACACAATTCAGATTTAGTCAGGCATGCCGCGCGAATTTTGGCGACCCAGCCGTGCTACGGCCTGTCCGTGCAAACCGTAAGAGGTAAGAATCGCACGCTGCGCGTTAGCGCTGCTTCAAAGGTGCGGCCGCGCGACCGGCGTAAGCGGATCGCTCGGGTCGAGATCCTGGTCGATGGCCGGTCGCGCAAGTCGCTGAATGCCCGGAACGGAATGTTGTCGCCGACTAACGTCGTGATCGATAAATCTCGAAAGTTCGACTGGCTGGTCCAGGCATTTGATCATGATGACAATCTGGTGGCCGCCGCTCGTCGTCAGCGTTAACTTTCCACGACGCATTGACGTGATATGCTTTCCCCAATGCAAACAATAAGAACACTCTTCACTATCGTTGTTGATTGATAAATGGCGGATGAAGTGAGAATAACCTGCGAGGTTAACGGCCAGCGCCGCACCGTCGAAGCCTTTCCGATGGAGCGCCTGCTCGACGTGCTGCGCGGGCAAATGAACCTGACCGGGACCAAAGAGGGTTGCGGTGAAGGAGAGTGCGGCGCGTGCAGCGTCTTGATCGACGGGCAACTGGTGAACAGTTGTCTGGTCCCGGTGGCCCAGGTCGAAGGATGCTCGATTAAGACGATCGAAGGCATTGCCATCAGCGAGACGCAACTCCACGCCGTGCAGCAGGCCTTCATCGAATGCGGCGGCGCGCAGTGCGGCATATGCACCCCCGGAATGGTGATCGCGGCCGTCAGTTTGCTGGAAAAGAACTCGCATCCCGACGAAGCGGCGATTCGTGAAGGACTCGCGGGCAATCTCTGCCGCTGCACGGGCTATATGAAGATTTTCGAGTCAGTGGTGCGCGCGTGTGCGAGACATCCATAGATGCGAAGGCTCTACAACGAATTAAGAAAGATAATCGATGCACTGGACCGAAACAGGATTGATTATGCAGTCTGCGGCGGTATCGCGATGGCCGTGTATGGTAGTCCCAGAGCCACCGTTGATATCGACATTCTGATCGATGAAAAATCTCTTGATAGCGTGATCCAGCTGGCGGGACAACTCGGGTATACGATACGAGGGGTCGACCTGAACTTCGACGAAATCAAAATAAGGCGAGTCTCAAAGTTGGACCCAGTGAGCAAAGAGTTAATAACTTTGGATATGTTAATTGTGACGCGTCAAATTCAAAAGATTTGGAAAACACGCATCAGTACGAACCTGGAAGGTGGGAAATTATCAGTCGTGTCCAAGGACGGCCTCATCGCGTTGAAGAAGATCGCGGGCAGACCGCAGGATATTGCCGATATAGACGCGTTGGCTAGAGGATAACAATGTCGCAAGTTGATATGTCCGCCAAAGCGGTAACGGCGCGCCTAAAACTTGTCTCTGATCTCAGAGACTTGTGCTTGCTCCTCGGCAAAGCGAAGATTGAGGGGAAACCTAAGCGCAAACAGAAACGCGGGAACAAGCGCAAATCCGCTCACCCAAAAATCAAATGAGAGCCTACGTCCCCGCCTATCAACTCGTCTCACCTGCAAATCTTGCTGAGGCTCTCGACCTGCTGGCGGCGAACGACGGCGCGTGGAAGCCGTTCGCCGGCGGCACGGACCTCATGGTGCTGCTCGAAGCCGGCAAGCTGCCGCACCGGAATTACGTCAACATCTGGAACTTGAAAGAGCTGCGCGGAATTGAGGTCACCGATGCGACCGTGACTTTGAGAGCGCTGACTACCTATACCGATGTGCAGGTTCATCCGGTGTTGCGCGAAGAGTTTCCCATGCTCTGCCAGGCCGCGAAGGAGACGGGCGGGATTGCGATTCAGAATCGCGGCACGATCGGCGGCAACATCGCCAATGCTTCACCCGCCGCCGATTCACCGCCGGCTTTACTTGCTTATGACGCGGAACTCGAACTGATCTCCAAGTCCGGCACCAGAAAAACTCCGTATGCCAAATTCCATCGCGGTTATAAACAAATGGATTTGCGCGCGGACGAGTTGGTGACCGCGATTCATCTCCCGCGGGGCCGGCAGACGCGCCTGCATTACTACCGCAAAGTCGGCACGCGTAAGGCCCAGGCGATTTCAAAGGTCTGCTTTGCCGGCGTGGCTGAAGTTGCGAACCACACGATCACGCGCGTGCGGATTGCCCTGGGCAGCGTGGCGCCCATTCCGATTCGTTGCGAACAGACGGAAGCGGCGCTCAATCAACAGCCGCTGAATGATGAAACCATCAAACTTGGCCTGGCGACATTGGCGAGTGAAATCGCACCCATCGATGACATTCGCTCGACGCGCGATTATCGTCTGCGGGTCTCATTAAATCTGCTGCAGGACTTTCTGCAGCGAGGCCAATAAACCCATCCGCAGATTTCGCAGATACCCGTACCTGTCCACCTGGGTTACAATCGCGCCTCACTCTGCATGAAGGTTATCGCTCCCTCAGCGAAGCGTTGTTCTTTAGCTGCGATTGCGGCGCTGCTTCTTTTTTCGTCCGCACGCTCTCAGACACTCAAAGACCCCGTTAACCTGCTGGTACTCGGGGATTCGATTTCGTGGGGCCAGGGTCTGCGCGACGAACACAAAGCGTCTTACCTGGTGAAGATTTGGTTGGAGCAGCAGACCGGTCGCGAAGTGCGACAGACCATGCAGGCGCACTCCGGCGCTGTTATCGGTCCCAGCGAAAGCTCTACAGAACCGGCGGCGCGCGATCTCACTCTGCAACTCGACGGCGAATTAAGCCGCGCCGATCCGACCGTCAATGAGCAGGTCGATTATGCAGTGAAAGCTTTTGGCAACCCGGCGCGCGTTGATCTCGTGGTCGTCAACGGTTGCATCAATGATGTCGATTCCCGCCGCTTGCTGAATGCTGCTTACACTCCCGATCGCATCGTGGAACTTGCGCAGGCAAAGTGCGGCCCGCCGGTCGAGGCCCTGCTGCGGCGCATCGCCAGCACCTTCACGTCAGCTCACGTGATCATAATTGGCTACTATCCCATCCTCACTGACAAGACCGCCAACGATTTATTCATGCGCGCGTTGGCCAAACGGTTCTATTCACCGCAACCCAACGCGCCGAAGATGAACGATAAGGCGCTGCGCGCGCGCCTGATCGCAAATTCGCGTGAGTGGTATCACACCTCGAACCAGGCGCTGTCGGCAGCGGCGCGCAAGGTTGACGCTGAGCTAACTCTCGCGGGCTCGAACCGGCACGTGCTGTTTGCCGACCCCGCGTATCGCGCCGAGAATGCGTTTGCCGCGAAGCAAACGCGGCTGTGGGGCTTTGACGCGACCTGGCTGAGAAAGATGCTGGTAGTCTTCACTCTGGGCCGCGTGCAGTTGCGATCGAATGACGAGCTGAGAAGTTACCGCGGTGACTTGTGCCAGAAGTCTTTCAGGAAGCCGGCCGACGAAACGCCGGAACAGAAGGCCACGCGCGAAGACCGTCTGATGCGGTGCCGTTTGGCAGCCGTGGCCCATCCGAATCGTAAAGGCGCTGCCATGTACGCCGACGCCATTGGCAATTTGCTGAGGCCTTTGATTGGCGAAGCCGGGTGGCTGCCGCGCCGCGCTTCGGCGGCGTCACAATCGCCATCGCCCAAGTAAGATTTGTCCACCGATTACACAGATTTCGAGGATTAGAGAAGACCACCGTCGAGGCTTGCCTCTTTCAGCGCCAGCTGCGTAATCTGCGGATAATTCTTTTTCTTATTGCGCCCACGCCTCAGCCGTGCTAAACCCGCTCAACGGAGGAAACCTGATGAACGCAGACTTTGTCGAATTTCGGCGCGGTGTCGTCTCACCGATGGAATGCATCAAGGAAGGATGGGCCTTGATCAAAGACGAGTACTGGCTGTTCTTCGGTATCTCGATTGTCGGGATGCTGATCGGCGGCGCCTTTGCCATTGTGCTGATGGGACCGATGATGGTTGGCATTTTTCTTTGCCTCCAGCAAAGGCAGCGCCATCTACCTGTGGAGTTCGGCACGCTCTTCAAAGGTTTCGACTTGTTTGTGCAGGGGCTGGTGGTGACCGTGCTGAAAATGATTCCGGTCCTGGTTTTGTTGATTCCCTATTACATCTTCATCTTCGCCATGATGATGACGATGAAGAGCCGGCAAATTAATTCGCCCGACGACGCCAACGCGGTCTTGGCCAGCATGTTCGGCTTCGAGATGATTTTTGTTGTGATCATGATCCTCGTGAGCATGGTGATCGAGATCTTTTTCATGCTCGCCTACCCGCTGGTCGCCGATCGCAAATTGTCAGGGCTCGAGGCGGTTAAGCTCGCCTTCCGCGCGTCGAAGGCAAATTTCGGCGGCATCCTTGGTCTGATGCTCTTAAACGCCTTGTTCGGACTGCTCGGCTTCCTGTGTTGCATCGTCGGTGTTTATTTCTATCTGCCGGTCGCCTTTGCGTCGCACGCCGTCGCTTATCGGCGAATATTTCCTGACACCGGAACTACCTTGCCGTCGCCACCGCCGCCCCCGGGCAATTGGGCCTAAGGAAATGCATCCGCCCGAGCTCGTGATTCGCGGACGCCGTGTTGTTACTGAACATTCGGTAGCGCCGGCGTCTGTGCACATCACGCGCGGCTGTGTTTCTGCGATTTCAATTTATGAAGACGTGCCCTCGGGCTGTGACTTGATCGAGGCTGGCCCGCAATCGATCGTTATGCCCGGCCTCGTCGATACGCACGTGCACGTGAATGAACCCGGGCGAACTGATTGGGAGGGCTTCGAAACTGCGACCCGCGCCGCTGCGGCCGGCGGAGTCACGACCATCGTCGACATGCCGCTGAATTCAATTCCGGCAACTACGACCCTGGCCGGATTGAAAGAGAAACTCGCGGCGGCTGAAGGCAAACTGAGTGTGGATATTGGCTTCTGGGGCGGCGTCGTTCCGGGGAATACCAGCGAGCTGTCAAAATTGTGGGAAGCAGGCGTCGTCGGTTTCAAATGTTTTTTGATTCATTCCGGCGTCGATGAATTTCCGAATGTGACCGAGGCCGACCTGCGCGAAGCCATGCCGGAGTTGGCACGTTTGCACGCCCCGCTGATCGTGCACGCCGAAGTTCCCGGCCCGGTCGAAGCCTGTTGCCAAAACGTCAGCGGGGCGAGCAGTAGTTCCTACGAAACATTTTTACGGTCGCGTCCGCGCGCAGCAGAAGACCAAGCTGTCGCGCTGATGATCAAGCTGGCGCGTGAAACCGGCTGTCGCATTCACATCGTGCATCACTCTTCGGCCAACGCTTTAGAGATGTTGCGCCAGGCGAAATCTTCCGGACTGCCGCTCACAGTCGAAACGTGTCCGCATTATCTGCATTTCGCTGCCGAAGACATTGCCGACGGCGCCACTGAATTCAAATGCTGCCCGCCGATTCGCGAGCGCGAGAATCGGGAACAGCTTTGGGAAGCTTTGCGCGACGGCACGATAGACTTTGTCGTTTCCGATCATTCGCCGTGCCCGCCGGAGATGAAACTACGCGAGCATGGCGATTTCATGAACGCGTGGGGCGGGATTTCCTCTCTGCAACTGCGTTTGCCGATTATCTGGACCGAGGCGCGTGCGCGCGGATTTACGATTGAGCAAATTATTCAGTGGCTCTGCGCGGGTCCGGCGCGCCAGGTTGGATTTGATGCTTTCAAGGGCTCGATCAAGCAAGGTGCTGACGCCGACATCGTGATCTGGAACCCGGACAACGAATTCCGGGTGGCGCCGGAAATGATTCATCATCGGCACAAGCTCACGCCCTACGCCGGCGAAGTTTTGCAGGGGACCGTAGAAAAGACTTTTCTGCGGGGACAGATGGTTTATGATGGCCGCGAATTTATTTTCGAACGGCTCGGGCGAAAGATTTTGCGTAGTTAGTGTGTCAGAAGCCCGACCGTGAGGGAGGGCTACGCAGTGAGAGTCGTCCAAATTGCTAAAGGAATCGCCTGGTTTAGCTGCCCTCCCTTACGGTCAGGCTTCTGACCCTTTTGATATGGACTTCACCGAACTAGTTGATCTCGCTTCGGAACGTCTCGGCGGCGCGGTACTTTACGCCAACGATGATTTCTTTGCGCCGAAGGAAAACCTGCTGAAGCCGACGGTGCCCGTTTTCATCGAAGGCAAGTACACCGATCTGGGCAAATGGATGGATGGCTGGGAATCTCGCCGCCGCCGCACGCCCGGATTCGATTGGTGCATTATCCGTCTCGGACTGGCGGGCGTCATTCGCGGCGTGGTCGTCGATACCAGTCACTTCAAAGGCAATTATCCCGAGGCTTGTTCATTAGAAGCTGTGGCCATCGAAGGTTTGCCCGCGACCGAACAACTTACCAGCGACTCGCTTTCGTGGACGGAAATTCTGCCGCAATCAAATTTGAACGGCGATTCACAAAACCCTTTTGTGATCGGTAGTGATCAGCGTTGGACGCATCTGCGCTTCCGAATATTTCCCGACGGCGGCGTCGCCAGGTTGCGCGTGTACGGCGAAGTAACGCCGGATTGGAATCGCTTGCGCCGAATTGGTGGAGACATCGATCTCGCGGCGGTCGAGAATGGCGGCATGGTCCTGTCGTGCAGCGATATGTTCTTTGGTCATCGGCACAATCTCATTATGCCGGGTCGCGCGCTGAACATGAGCGACGGGTGGGAAACCAAACGCCGGCGGGGGCCGGGGCACGATTGGACGATTATACAGCTGGGCGCGCCGGGCAAAGTTCGCCATCTGGAGATCGATACCTCCTGGTTCAAAGGAAATTTTCCGGACAGCTGCTCGCTGGAAGCTTGTCACGCGCCCGCGGCCCCGGTCGAGACATTGCAGGATCCAAAATTTGCCTGGAAGCCGGTGCTGGCTCGCACAAAACTACAGGCACACACGCGGCACCTGTTCGACGAAGTGATGGACGCCGGCATTGCCTCACACGTGCGATTCAACATTTTTCCGGATGGCGGAGTGAGCCGGCTGCGGGTTTACGGGACGCTTGAATGAGGTGTCAGTACCCGGAGCGGTAGCGACGGGATCAATTTGCTCGATGGTTGTGTTCGACCCGGTCGCTACCGCTCCCGGTACTGACACTTAGCGCATGACAGTCGAACAACTCAACGAGTTACTCGCGCGAGAGGCCGAAGCTGAGTTCCTCAAATGCTGTGGCTCGCGCGCCTGGGCGACGGCGATGACTGAGAGTCGTCCGTTCCCAAGCGTTGAATCATTGTTTGCCAAGGCGGACGAGATTTCAGCATCGCTAACCAACGAGGACTGGTTAGAAGCCTTTCGCGCCCATCCTAAAATCGGCGAAAAGAAAGCGGTCACGGCGCAGACCCAGCAGGAACAGAGTTGGTCCTCGCAGGAACAGTCAGCGATGCATTCAGCGTCAACGGACACAGTGGCCCGGCTCGCGCGCGGAAATCAGGACTATGAAGCGAAATTTGGATTCATATTCATTGTCTGCGCCAGCGGCAAGTCACCTGACGAGATGCTCGCAATTCTGGACGATCGTCTCAGCAATGATGCGCAGACGGAATTAAAAGCGGCGGCGCAGGAACAACAAAAGATCACGCGCCTGCGCCTGGAGAAATTGCTAAGTCAATGAGTGGCATCACTACGCACGTGCTTGATACTTCCCGCGGCCGGCCGGCGGCGGGCGTCACTGTGACCCTTGAAATAGAGGCTGCGGGTGGGTGGCGGGCCGTCGGCAAAGGGATCACAAACGCTGACGGCAGAGTTACCGATCTCCTGGCTGGCGAGACCGCGTTTGGCGCCGGCGTCTATCGACTGGTCTTTGATACCGGCGCGTATTTTGCCGCGCACGACATTCAAAGCTTCTATCCACAAGTCACCGTGGTTTTCAAAATCGAGGATGCAGGTCAGCATTATCATGTGCCGCTGTTGCTGAATCCTTTCGGTTATTCAACCTATCGCGGGAGTTGATTTGGAAAGGGCTTCCAGTTTTTGTTTCCCTCTCCTCGTGGGAGAGGGTTAGGGTGAGGGTCTAGCGGCGTAACTTCGTCCCTCGCCCCCGGCCCTCTCCCAGAGGGAGAGGGAGAGAAACTCCAAATGATCAATCCAACCATCAGCGAATGGCTTAACTTTATCGCCCGCTGGGTGCACGTGTTTGCGGGCATCATGTGGGTCGGGACGACTTATTACTTCACCTGGCTCGACGCGCGTTTGAGCGAAGAAGAGAAGGCCGTGCTGAATACCGGGCAGGCCGCGCAGATCTGGATGGTGCACAGCGGCGGCTTCTACGTCGTCGAGAAACGCAAAGTGCCGGACGAACTCTCGCGCAAGCTGCATTGGTTCAAGTGGGAGGCCGGCACGACCTGGCTCAGCGGATTTGCGCTGCTGGTGATTGTTTACTACCTCGGCGGGGGCGCGCTGGTCGACCGGGACGTTTCAGAAATCAGCGTGGGCGCCGCGATCGGCGTGGGCATCGGGACACTTGTCGTCGGCTGGTTGATTTATGACCTGCTGATGATTTCGCCGCTGGGTAGAAACGAAGTTTTGTTCGCCGTGATTGCCTACATCCTGATTGTCGCGACGGCGTTTGGGCTGACGCGGGTGTTGAGCGGGCGCGCCGCTTACATCCATATCGGCGCCATGTTCGGCACGATTATGGCCGCGAATGTCTGGATGAGAATTCTCCCGGCGCAGCGCAAGATGATTGAGGCGATCAAGGCCGGCAATAAGCCCGATGAGAGGCTGGCGGCGCAAGCGAAGTTGCGTTCCAAACAGAATACGTTCACCGCCGTGCCGGTTGTTTTCCTGATGATCAGCAATCATTTCGGGGCGTCAGTCACGGGAGGATATGACTGGATTCACGTGGCGATCCTGGTTCCGGTCGGCTGGCTGGCCGCGAAGTTCATCCGGCGCGCGTAGTGTCAGAAGCCCGACCGTCAGGGAGGGCAACTCACGCTACAATCGCCGCGGCTGAACGTGAATGATGCGGACAGGAAAATAGATCTGTTTCTTTAGTTGGCGAGATCCGCGTTTACCGCGGCCGATTTCTTTTGTGAGTGGCCCTCCCTGACGGTCGGGCTTCTGACACTATTTCTTCTTTCCCGATCCCATCGCCACGATTGTTTCAAACTCGTCTTTCATCAGCGGCATGACCGAGAGTTGCGACTGGCGAATCAAAGGCAAATTCGCCAACTTGTCGTTGTAACGAATCGCTGTCAAGGGCACATTTTCCTTCAGCGGCTTCACCGGTTTGAGATCGACGGCGACCCATTGCGCATCATCGGCAGTTGGATCCGCGTAAGCCGCTTTGGCAACTTCCGCGATGCCGACTACGCATTTGCCTGTCCCGGAATGATAAAAAAGCACGCGGTCGCCGACCTTCATCTGCTTTAGGTTGTTGCGCGCTTGAAAATTTCTCACGCCGGTCCAGTCGGTGCGGCCGTCACGAACAAAGTCGTCCCAGGAATAAGTCTCCGGCTCTTGCTTCACCATCCACAGTCCTGAAGGGCGGCCCGCTTTCTTCGCCGGGGCCTTTTTCGTGACTGCTTTCTTAGTCGCTTGCTTCTTAGTAGCCATGATTCGTTGCAGCTTTTCTTTTTCAGTCGTTACAATTCAGCGTTCTTCAAACCTGACGGATAGGAACTAAAACATTGGCGGCAAATCTCAAAGAGGGTGACAAAGCCCCGGACTTCGCGGTGACTGACCAGGCCGGAAACACCGTGCGGCTGAAGGATCTGCGGGGTAAAAAAGTTGTGCTCTATTTTTATCCAAAGGACGACACGCCCGGTTGCACCCGGGAAGCCTGTTCATTTCGCGATTCATTTTCCAAATTCAAGAAGCGAGGAATTGAAGTCTTCGGCGTTTCGCTGGACAGCGAAAAATCTCATCAAAAGTTTATCGACAAGTTCAGCCTGCCGTTTCCCTTGTTGGCTGACACCGAGCGCCAGCTGTCCGAAAGCTTCGGCACCTACGGCGAAAAGAAATTCATGGGCCGAACCTACATGGGCAATCATCGCATGACCTTTTTGATCGATGAGCAGGGCAAGATCAAGAAGATTTTCAGCAAGGTCAAGCCGGACGAACATGCTGAAGAAGTTCTCGCCGCTTTCGAGCAATAATCCCTGAGCGCGAAGATCAAGCGCTCTTGGCTTTGGTCGCCGGCTTGCCGATCCGTTTCTTTCCCCTGGCGGACGGTTTTCGGCCCGGCATCAGCACTCCCACCGAACTAAACGACGGATTCAGGCCGCGGCTTCGCTTCTGCGCCGCCTCCTGCGCCTTCGCCAGCAGTTCCATGTCCTCATTAATGAAATACATGCGCTGATGCCGCACGATTTGGGTCCAAATCTCCCGCGTCCACAGCAGCAGATTAGCGAGTGCGTCGCAAACTTCATCTTTAGGAAGTTTGGTTACCTGGGCGATCTCTTTTTGTGTGTGAGCGCCACAGCGAATGGCCTCGCGGACGCGATCCGCCGGCGAGAGCTTTCGCAGCATACGCGCAATGCGTCGCGACGAAAGCGAGGTTTTGTTATCGAGCGTTACGCGCGAATTGTCGGTGGAGTTGCTGTGTTTGCCTCTGGCTTGCTTGTATTCGCGCAGGGCCTGCCGGCTCAGGGCGATCTTCTGTCGAATGCAGCGCTTGCAATACAAGTTCAGTCCGTCTTTGCGCGCGCGGCAGACCCCGAATTCGGAGAGTGGCAAGGACTCTTCGCATCGAGGGCATCTCTTCAATTCAATCTCGGTAAATTCTGCCAGTAACGTCACGTTCGTCTCTCCGGAGCAATGATGAAAATATGATTTGAGAAAACAAAATCCCTTCGCAGCAAAAAACCCACGCCGCTTGATCGCTTAGACAACCGACCCTTTATGACTGAAGTTGGCGGATTATTTTCCCAGGTCGAACCGGAAAAAATCGCCATCGACTGTCGCCAAATTGCTGCCCGATTGGCGACGCCCTAAGTGTCAACGCCTGCTAAAGAAGGAGGCGTGTCGAGGTGTTCGCGGAGATAGCTGACGTTACTTTCGAGAGGAAGATGAATAGCATTTTCGGCTCAATCAATTCTTCGTCAACTCAACACTGGCGCGTCCTCTCAACAACAAGGGGATCGGCATTATAGTTAACGAGAATTATTTTGCAACTCGTTAGGTGATGTGTCGTGGTCCACGTGTATTCCATGTGATCGTGATCACAAATTTGCGTCACGAAAAGAAATTTGTGTCGCAACATGTGTAAAGAGATACGATTACGCACGCCCGAAAATCTGTGGCAATTCGCGATTGCGCGAATCATTGATCATCGAAGCGATCACGCAGGGAGAGAATCCCTAATGAAAACGCATGCTATGAAATTCACCATATATCGTTCGCCTAAAGTTTGGCGCAAAACCTGATAGGCCCAACGTCGTGGGCCAACTATTAGTTGATTGCGATCTGAGTTGTCGAAATGTTTTTTGAGTCGACCACGCAATTAAATGTCAGAATTCCGACGAACAAGCGCGCGATCGAGGGACGCTGCTAATTCAAACTCGAAGGTCTTCTTTTTTTGTTTAGGTGGTTTTTTGATCCGGCCCGGTATTCACTCCCGACGATGCCTGTGAACTGCACAGCCCTGTGCGGATCCCATAACCCGCCGCCTAAGAGTAAGTTATCTGGTGGAAATAGGTTTTATCCACAGGTTTTCAACAGATTTTGTGGAAAAAGGCGGGCGCTCTCAGCCGCGGGAAGCTTTCAGTTTAGGACGATCTTTCAGACGGTAGACGAATTTCAGACCTGACCAGGTCTCGTCGACGGCGCAAATCTTTACGTCGACCAATCCGGCGGCCAAACCGATTTCGCGGACGACATTTTCACTGACGTCAGTCGCGACACCTGAAGCTCGCTTCGGCCATGAAACCCAGAGCATGCCGTTACTCGTTAGTTTTTGCGCGCATTGCGCGAAAGCTCCAGTCAAAATGGCGCGCGTCTTAACGAAGAGCAAAATAAAATCGAGATCCTTACTTTTCGAGATTGATTTAATGGTAACTCCCGGTGGCAGCTCGAGCCGATTGACGAAGTTAGTCGGAGGATTAACAAAGGCGATATTGCAGTCCGGCTTGATGCCTAACTTCTTTACGAGAGGTGTGCCGGAATAACCCGCCATGTCAAAGTGAATACTTACTCGCTGATTTCTAATTCACCAAAGTTGATGCCACGTTTCTCGCGGCCGGCGGCTACAGCTACGATCGCTCCAGCGAAAACCGTCACCGCTGTCAAAGACATCGCTGCCGCGTAACTCCAGCGTTCCGCAAACAACGCTTCGATGTAAGCGACCGAACCGGCTAACAGCACGCCGCATTGATAGGCAAAGCCGGGCAGAAACCCGCGCACTGAATCAGGCGAGAGCTCAGCCAAATGCGCCGGCACGATGCCCCACGCGCCTTGCACCATGAATTGCAAAAGGAAGGCGCCCAACACCAACAATGCGAGCGAAGGCGCAAATGCCCACAACGGCACGACCGCAATCGCGCAAATCAACGCCAGCACCATCGAGCGCTTGCGTCCCCAACGATCGGAGAGGAATCCGAATATCACTCCGCCGATGATCGCACCGACCATCGATAGCGCCGTAATCATCACTCGTTCGCGTGGACTGAACCCCCACTGACGTTCCAGGAAGGTCGGGTACATGTCCTGGGTTCCGTGCGAAACAAAATTCATCATCATCATCAGAATCGTGAGATAGATGAAGAGCTTCCAGTTCGATGCGATGGTGCGGCCAAGTTGTCCCCAGGACTCGTGCCGGGTCTTCTTCCAGACTTCAGACTCTTTGACTTTGAAGCGCACGAACAGGGCCAGTAGCGCCGGCAACCCGCCGATGAAAAACAGCGGCCGCCAGCCCCAGCGCGGGAAAACGAAGAAGTAACAGACCGCGGCCAGCAAATACCCCGTTGCATAACCTTCCTGGAGCAGTCCCGAGAGCACGCCCCGCAATTTGGCGGGCACTTTCTCCATGGCGAGCGACGCCCCGACGCCCCATTCGCCCCCCATGCCGATGCCGAACAACGCGCGCAAGACCATGAAAGTCGCGTAATTGGGCGCTAATCCTGAAAGCACCTCGACCACGGAATAAAACACGAGGTCGAGCATCAAAGGCAGCCGCCGGCCATAACGGTCGGCGAGCAGGCCGAAGATGAACGCGCCCACCGGCCGAAACCCGAGAGTCAGGGCCAGCGACAGCGCTATCTCTTTGTCGGTGCGATGGAACTCCTTGGCAATCGCGGTCAACGTAATGACGACCAGAAAGAAATCAAAGGCGTCGAGAGTCCATCCGAGAAAGCCGGCGAATAATGCCGCGCCATGTCCTTCTGAAGTTTGTGCTTCAACTTTTTCCATCGTCAGGATCGATATTCGTTATGTCAGAGGTCAGACATCAGAGGTTAGAGATCAGAGGTTAGAGGCCAGTTTGCATTGAATTAATCAGCAGATCTCACTCGCGAGTAGCCAGAATGAAATCTCCTGACCTCTAACCTCTGATCTCTGACCCCCTGTTTCGCGGTATCAAGAGGCGGGATACTAATCGTTGGCAGCGTTTGATTCAAGCGGTTTATTCCGGGTGATTCAACTTGACGATTGACTAGTCCAGTTCATGTTTGATATTGGTTTCCCACGAGGCGATGGAAAAAGAGAGACGAACTGATCAGCGCGTTACAGTTAACTATCAGGTCAAGTGGCACGGCGCGGCCGGCGGATACGAAGGCCGGCTTGAAGATCTAAGTGCGAACGGCTGTTTCGTTAATACCAGAGGACCGGCTGATGTCGGAGAAATCGTCAGCCTCTTGATTCGTTTGCCGCAAGGCGGGTGGTTACCGCTGCGCGGCAGAGTCAGGTTTTTTCAGCAACTGACAGGCTTTAGTTTGTCTTTTTCGATTCTGGATGAGAAAGAGCGCAAAACGCTCAACCAACTCGTCGCAAGCCAACGTTGAACGCGCTACGATTATCGTCCGGATGATCGATCCAACCACACGCTTCACCAGTCGCGTCGAAAACTACGTCAGGTACCGGCCCAGTTATCCCGCGGCAATCATTCCGTTACTTGAAGCAGAGTGCGGATTGACGACCGCGACAATCCTGGCCGACATAGGTTCGGGGACCGGCCTCCTGACTGAGTTGTTTTTGAAGCGCGGTAACCAGGTGTTTGGCGTCGAGCCGAACGCCGGGATGCGCGCCGCCGGCGAACGTTTACTGGCAAAATACCCCGCGTTCGTTAGCGTGGACGCAACTGCCGAAGCGACCACGTTGCCGGACGAGTCGGTAGACTTAATTGTTGCCGGCCAGGCTTTCCATTGGTTTCAGCGCGATGCGGCCAAAGTTGAGTTCAAACGAATTCTGCGACCGGATGGTTGGGTGGCATTGGTTTGGAACGGCTTCCGCGTAGAAGCCAGCCCGGTAGTTCGCGGTTATCACGAACTGCTCGTTAAGTACGGAACCGATTACCAGGAAGTCAGCCGCGAGGTCGAAACGTGCGACATCGAACACCTCTTTTCGCCGCGCTCGTATCGCCAGGCATCCTTTCCTTTTCAGCAGGTCTTCGATTATGAGGGTCTGAAGGGCCGGCTGCTGTCAGCTTCATATGCGCCGCAGCCGAGTGATCCCGGCTATGAAGATATGATTGAGGACTTGCGCAGCCTGTTCGATGCGAATGAAAAGCAAGGCACGGTGGATTTTGATTACGAAACCGAAGTTTATTACGGGCAGTTGAAGTGAATTTTGGAGTGCGGCGGCTTGACGCCGCTTTTTCTGATCGCGCTAGCCCCGAGTTTTACAAAGCGCCGTCAAGCCGGCGCACTCCAAAATTCAGCGCGCGGCAATCTGGGCCAGTCCATGCGCCAGATCCATCCGCGTGAAGTTTCCCTGAGGATTGAAGTAAGTCGCGTTACTCCCGATCAAGCCATTCTGCACAGCCACGGCGACGTAACCTCGCAACGAAGCGGGAATCGATCCCGCGTCGAGATACGTTAACGCGTAGGTTCCCGTCTCAGCCTGCTGCCGTAAACCCGCCGCGCGCACCAGCGCGACCGTCGCCGTCAATCGATCGACCGTCGCGTCCGGCTGGAACGGGCCACCGGCCGTGATTGCCGGGAACAGAGCGCCGTTCGGCGCCGCCTGAGCGCTTTCGATGAAGAGCATCGTCGCGCGATCACGAATGTCCGTGTAGCTTGATTGACCGGGCAGGTACTGAGGCACTCGCGCACCCTGTACCAAAGCCGTCGCCAGCGTCGCCCGCGTAACCGCAAAGCCCGGCCGGAACCGAGCGCCGATGGGCGAAAGCAACAGGAACCGGAACGACTGATTAATCTCGGCTGCTGACGCCGGACTGAGGCCTGCGAGGTCAATTAACGAAGGGTATTGGGCTGAAGTGGATCGAACCACCCCGGAGTAACGTTGCGCTCCGATCTGATTGTTTATCAGCGCCGTGCCTGATTGCGGACCAACGGTCGTTTCAACCCGCGCTTTCCACGAGCTGCCCGGGTTCGCCAGGGCAACGCGCTGGCGGTGTCCAGTCAATCCCGGCGCATTCAGCGAGTTGCTGACAGCCTGCGTGGCGCCCCTCGAATCTAAAACCGACAGAGTCAGATTGTTCGGGTTGAGCGTATCGCCCCAGGCCACCTGCACCGAGGACAGCAGCGTGTTTGCCGGAAAGTTGAGCGACGAGTCGCCTGCCGAACCGGGCATCGCGGTCCCCGTGAATGTCTGGGTCGTATTCGCGAACGCCACCTGCCCTTGATAAGCGGCGCCCCGCCACGAACCAAAATGTCTCTGCTGAAATGCGGCTTCCAATACTGCCGCTTGCGCGTTCAGCATGCCGGCGCCCACTTCGTACATGTAGTAGGGCGGCAGAGTCGTCGCGGTACGTTGCAGAATGTCGCGCACCTGCGCCGGCTTCAGGTTCGGATTCGCCTCCAACATTAGAGCGATTGTTCCGGCCACCTGCGGCGCTGAAAAACTCGTCCCGCTGCCGGTCGTGTAATAAGGAAGTTCGGTGGCGCTCAACGCCTTATCATTGGTCGCCAGGCCCTCGATGGTGGTAACTGCTGCGAGTGTTGAAGCACGCAAACTGACCGTGTCGACCGCGGGCGCTACCAGCGTCGGACGAAACAGCGCACTGCCGAATTCACCGCGCGACGAGAAGTCCGCGATCTTGCCCGCATTGTCCGTAGCACCGGCACTGATTACCCACGGCGCAATCGAATAAGGATTCAGCGAGTCAGCGCCAGGACCCGTGTTGCCGGCCGAAAATACCACGTTGACGCCGTTGTCAGTCAGCATTTTCGTCGCAATGTTGACCGGGTCGTTGACGTCGAACACAGTGTTTGCCGAGAAGCTGCAATTCACCACGCGCACATTGAACGCTGCGGCATTGCCGAGCAGATAGTCGAAGCCGGACAGAATGAACAGCAGGCTCGCGTCACCAGCGCTCAAGCCGAGAATGTTGGCGCCCGGCGCGACCCCGGCATACTTTCCGCCTGATTGCTGTCCCGTGCCCGCGATAACGCCCGCCACGAAGGTCCCGTGTCCGTAAACTTGATCGGTATCAGGCAGCGTCGGCGAGACCGCCGGATAATTAAATCCCACACCGAGGCTCTGCGTATCGACGAGCTTCATATTTTGCACGACGCGTCCCGCCAAATCCGCATGCGTGCCGTCAACGCCGGTGTCCAGCACCGCGACCGTCACGCCTCGCCCGGAAACCGGCAACCCTCGATTGGCCATGGTCAAATCATTATTTCGTTTGACGCGATCGACCGTGGTCAAAGCGCGCGCGCCGGCATCCAGGTTCCATTGGAAGGTCCGATTCATATAAATGGAACGCACCGCCGGCAGATGCGAAATCGCGGCAATGCGCGCCTTGGTCATGGTGACCGCGATCATCGGCAACCAGTGATAACGAGTGCCGCCGAGGACCCCCAGGTTCTGCAAATCAGCGATGTCCGTATCAGTCGGCAGCTGGTGATAGACAATCACCGCGTCGATGTTGCTGTCATCTGTCGCGCGATTCAGCAAAACGGCGAGTTCCGGATCGACAGTCTGCAAACCAGTGTTGCCGACCTTCTGCAGCAACTGCGCAATCAGCGCGTTCACGCCCGTCGGCACAATCGAATCAGCGCCACTCACGGTGATGCCATCGGCGCCGCTGACAGTGATTCCATTAACGCCAGTGATCGTGAGCGCGCTGGGAGTAATCGTAAAGATGCTGCCGTCAGATCCAGTCGCGATGATCCCGTCCGCGCCATTGATAGTCAGAATGTTGTCCGCACCGCTGACGGTGATGCCGTCTGCATGCGCGATATTGCGCGCGTCGGCGCCGCTGACAGTAATCCCGTTCGTTCCGGTAGCGATAATGTTATCGGCGCCGCTCACCGTGATTCCGGTCGGATTGCGGATCGTCACTGAATCTACCCGGTAGGGTGTGCCGTCCGCACCACTGACCGTAATTCCATCAGCGCCGCTCACCGTGATGCCGTCGGCGCGGGCCATCGACGTTGCGTCAGCGCCGCTCACGGTGATGCCGTCGGCGCCGCTGACGGTGATTCCATCCGCGCCCGCTACCGGAATTCCGTCGGCGCCACTGACGGTAATGCCGTTCGGATCGAAAGCGAGCACGCCGTCGGCGCCGCTGACGGTTATCCCGTTGGTGTTTTCATAGAAAATGCCATCGGCGCCAGAGACGGTAATTCCGTTGGCGCCATTAATGGTCAGTCCGGCGAGCGCGGGGACACTGCTGAGCAGAACTACTAAGCCCAGGGCAAGCGGCCGATAGATGGTCTGATAAATTCTACGAATCATTCACTCACAAGCCAGAGCCACAGCCGGGTCAGGACAGTGACTTGTTCAGCAAAACCAGGTGAGAGGCGACTTTTCAATGAAAAACTGAGACGACTGGCGGATTCTAGCCAGCAATTTCCGTGTGTTTGTTGCGGCAGCCTTGCGATTTGCTTACTCATTGGAGCGCGGGACACGCGCTGATGCGGGCAAGAATGCCCGCGCTCCAGTGTCGGCTACTTTGAAGACGGTGGTTCGGTACTCTATGATTTCCGGCCTGGCTGAAGGAGAACTTCGATGACCCCCTTTCGCGTTCATACCGGTCTGGCCGCGCTGCTGCCGCGGCCAAATGTAGATACTGATCAAATCATTCCCAAGCAATTCCTCAAACGCGTCGAACGGACGGGCTTCGGGCAATTTCTTTTTTACGATTGGCGGTTTCTGCCGAACGGCGAGCGAAACAGCGAGTTCGAATTGAATGAGGCGCGTTATCAAGACGCGTCGATCTTGATTGCCGGAAAGAATTTTGGCTGTGGCTCGTCCCGCGAGCATGCGCCGTGGGCGTTGGCCGATTTCGGCTTCCGGGCGATTATCGCCCCTTCGTTTGCCGATATTTTCGCCAATAACTGTTTGAAGAATGGATTGCTGACCGTCGGGCTGAGCGAATCAGAGGTGCTGAAGCTCACGGAGCGTGCGCAGACAATCGATGGTTACCAGCTGACCGTCGATTTGGAAAACAAAATCGTATCCGACGCTTCAGGTTTCTCGGCTGCGTTTAAGATCGGCGATTTTCAACGTCACTGTCTGCTCGAAGGCCTGGATGGCATTGGTCTCACCTTGCAGCATGAAGCACCAATTGATTCATACGAGCAGCGCCGTCCGACGTGGATGCGCTGAAAGCGCGCTGTCAGTACCGCGAGCGATAGCGACCGGATCAAGTGAACCCCTGAACAGAATACAAGCCCGTCGCGTTTTTGAATCAGCAGGGTCACTTGATCCGGTCGCTACCGCTCGCGGTTCTGACACTACAACTTCAGAAAGTTTTCGAGAATGGTGCGTCCGTGACCGTGCTCGTCATCGAACAATTCAGGATGAAACTGGACGCCAAAGAGCGGGAGCGAGCGGTGCTGCATCGCTTGAATCTCTGAGACTTCGTTGGTCGCCGTCCGCCGGAAATCATTCGGCAGGTCTTTGACTTCGTCACAGTGTGATTCCCACACGTCAAGCGTTTCCGGCAGGTCTGCAAAAATGCCGTTTGCTTCAGCTTCCAGATCGACGGCGCAAAATCCGCGTTCTCTGAAGGCGCCGTCATAGCCTTCACCCGGCGCGATCCGTTCAATCAAATCAACCCTGGCGCCGAAGGCCAAAGCAATCTGTTGATGGCCGCCGCAAACCCCGAGCACGGGTTGCCGCGCTTCGCGAATCACGTAAAAGACCGGGGCGAGATCGCGCGCCTCATATTTATCCCACGGATGACTCTGTCCGCTGAGGATGATGTGGGAAGGTTTGAGCGCGCGCACAAATTCAGGCGTAACGTTTTTGAATGGCTCAGTCACCACACGCATGTCCGGTTCGATGCGCGCCAGCGCGGCGCGAATCTCACGCGGGCTGGAACCGACGCCTTCGATGGTGTTGTCGACTAAAAGAATCATCGCTTTCTTCGGCCGGCGGGTGTAGGCGTCGGCTCGGGCATCGCCGGATCAGGTTCGAGACAGTACAGGTGACCATTGAAGGCGCCGATGTAAATGCGGCCCGCGAGCACCGCCGGCGTTGAATTGATATTGTCGCCGATTTTTATCTCGGATATTTGTTTGCCGTCATTGGCGGACAGCAGGTGAATCCAACCTGCTTTGTCGCCGAATACGACGCGGCCATCGACCACGGGCGAAGTCCCCCAGATCGGTCCGCGCGCCTGATATTTCCAAACCACTTCGCCTTTATCCGCCGTCAGGCAATAGAGGTAACGATTGCTCGCGCCGATATAAATCTTGCCGTCGTAATAAATCGGGCTGGCCCAAATGCCGATGTGCTCGTTCGCATGGCCCAGGTGCCCGCCGTCGGTGACGAAGTTCCAGACCAGCTCGCCCGTGTCTGCTTTGTAACAACGGACGACGCCGTCTTCGGCGGCGGTATAAACGAAGCCGTTGACGACTGCGGGAGTCGAATCTGAGTCAGCCCCAATCTTCGCTTTCCAAATGAATTTTCCGTCCGCCGGATCGATGCAATACAGATCGCCTTCTTCAGTGCCGAGATAGACGCGGCCGTCTTTCATCGTGATGCTGCCTTCAACTGATCCGACCAGGACCTTGTAGATCAATTTTCCGTCGGCGAGATTCAGGCAATAAAAATTGTGATCTTCGCAGCCGAAGTAAATCCGGCCATCAACCACAATCGTCGAGCCGTCGATTTCAAATCCGGTTTCGTAATCCCAGATGAGCGAGCCATCGGCCAGGTTCAGGCAGTAGAGATGATGATCGAGACCGCTCGCCAGAATCTTGTCGTCGAGAATGACCGGCGTCGCCTTCATGCTGTCCCGGCCGCGGAATTTCCAGATGACGGCGCCGTCGTTCTTGTTCAGGCAGTAGACGTAGCCGTCGGCGGAAGGAAAATAAACGCGATCGTCGCGAATCGATGGCTGGCCCGGCCAGGAGGTGCCGCCCCAGGGATCTTTGTGCAAGCGGCCGCTCATGAATTCCGTCTTCACATCCCAGACGACTTTCAGTTGGCCATCTTTCCACGGTCCCGTGCCGTAAAAGTCTCGCTCGCCGTTACCCAGCCACATGGGCACAGCGGTCGGAGGTTTGGCCTTTGGTTTCTCGAGCGGTGCGGCCGGAGCTTCGCTGACGGCTTTGGTCGTGCACGCAGAGATGAACGGCAGGCAGCATATTAACGCTAGGCCTGCGAAGGGAATTACGCGGGGAAAAGACAAAGCTCGCAAGCGGGGCACCCTTTGATAACTGAGACGGCTATATTAATCCACAAGCGGCTCGCCGCTGCAAACTCCGCGGGCTGCTCCCCAGGCGTCATTAACCGGAGGATGATAACCATTCGCCGAGGTAAACGACGCTGGCTGTTCCGGTGAGGACGACTTCGTCGTCGTCGGGCCATTCAATCTGGAGAACACCGCCGGGAGCGTGCACATTGATTTTGCGATCGCACTTTCCATTGATAACTGAACTCACCACCGCGGCGCACGAACAGGTACCGGAACTCTCGGTCTCGCCAACGCCGCGCTCCCAAATGCGCTCCTCAATGTTAGCGCGATCAACGACGCGGATGAAAATTACATTGGTGCGTTCGGGAAACTGCGGATGGTTTTCAATCAAGGGGCCGAGCCGCCGCCAATTGATCGACTCGAAATCATCAACGAAGATGCAGCAGTTCGGATTGCCCATTTGCAACGCTGTGACTTTCAAGATCTCACCATCGACCTTGAGCGGATAGTCGATGACTCGAGCGAGAGGCTGTTCGGTTGTCATCGGAACCGAAGCGGAATCAAAACGCGGTTGACCCAACTCGGAACGAAAAAGAAACGATCCAATAATCGAGCGCTCCAACAAATGGTATCGCTTGATGCCGTTCCGAGTTTGCAGCCGCAGCAGTTCATTCGACCAAAGACCATGAAAGAACAAGTAGGCCGCAGCGCAGCGAGTGCCGTTACCGGACATGCCCGCTTCGCTGCCGTCGGGATTGAAGATGCGAACGCGGAAGTCTGCGTCAGGGGTGTCAGCGTGTGAGGCGATGGCAATGCCGTCTGCGCCGGCGCCGTAATGACGATTGCAGATGCGGCGGGCGAACGCTCCGAGATCCGAGACCCGGGCGAGTTGCTCATCTTCGAAAACCAGATAATCGTTTCCGAAGCCCTGAAATTTTGTGAATCTCATTTTGGAGTGCGTGCGCTGGCAGTGAAAAGATGATTTACCACAGAGGACACAGAGGAAAACCTCTAAGACAGGACCGTCCTTGATGAATCTTCGGTAGTGGCCAAAATCGTTCCGTCATTACACCAAATTAAACCACGACTCAATCTTCCTTCATATTGTCTTCTCTGTGTCCTCTGTGGTTCATCTTCCGTGGTTCACCTTCTCAAGACTTGCCGGTATAGGACGCGAGCAACACGGCAATCGCGTCGATCGAATCTCGGCGCATGGCCGCGGCGTCCGGATAATTGTTGAGCATCATCGAGAACACCAGGTGATCACCGGCGGCCGTCGTGACATAACCTGACAACGAAGCGACGGAACTGAGCGAGCCGGTCTTGGCCCGCAGATTCTTCTCGGCCGGTGTGCCGCGCATGCGTGTGCTCAACGTCCCATCGACGCCGGCAATCGGCAGCGCGTCACGGAACTGCGCAAAATATTTGTGCTTCGCCATGTAGGTGAGCAACTGCACCGTCGTATTTGCTGAAATCAAATCGTTGCGCGATAGACCGGAACCATCGTCGAGCGCCACGTCGCTGTCGGCAATACCGGCTTGATGCAGAAATGACCTTACGATGCTCAGCCCGAGTTCTTCATCACTTCGATCGCGGCTGTCAACGTTTGGCTGTGGCTGCGTCCTGCCGAGCGTCCGCAAAATCAATTCGGTGTATTGGTTCTGGCTGGGCTTGAGTGTCTGGGTCGCGACCGTGGCGAATGGGGGCGACGACAAGCTGGTTATCTCGACGGGGAATTGATTAATCGTTCCCGTCGGACTGTTGAAGCCCGCAGGAATTCGCGGCAGCACGCTGCCACCTGTTCGATCATTCACCGTTCGCAACTGACCCTCGATCTTCACGCCGCGTTTCAGCAAGGCATCGCGCAGCATTGAAACAAATGCCAGCGGCGGATCCGGAATCGCCACGCCGCCGCGGAACCCTGCATCTCCAATCGGCAGCGTCCCCGTAATCTCGAGCGTATTCGCACCGAGACCGCGATAAATCTGCAGGTTACTTCTTAGCTCTTTCGGCGACGTCGTCGCGCGGTTGACGATCGTTATAAAGGATGCGTTCGGAGGTCCGGTGGTTACGCTTACCGGCGCGCCCACAGTTGCTCCCGGCCGAACATTCAAGTCGATCGCGTTGTCGTTGATCGAAAGCGCGCTGACTGGTGCGCCGTAGGACCAGGTCAGGTCTTCCCATTCCCAGCCGCTGCCGATAGGCGAGCCGTTGAAGAAACTCTCATCGCCGACCAGGTCGCCTTTGACGCGCTTCACTCCGGCGGCCACGATGCGATCTGCCAGATCGTTTATGCCCTTGAAATAGTCGCCGGTGAAGCGCGTCGAGATCGAAGGATCGCCACGGCCGTAAACAACCAGGTCGCCTTTGATTCTCCCGTCCTCAGGCTTCTCCTTCGCATAGACCGAAGTGATGAAGTGATAGTCGGCAGTCAATCGATCGAAGGCGGTCGCCACGGTGTACAACTTCATGTTCGAAGCCGGCCGCACGAATTTATTCGCCTGCTGTTCGAAGATCGTCTGGCCGGAATCGAGCGAAACAATTTTCACTGCAAAGAAACCCGGGTCGAGCGCTGGTTGACGGCAAATCTCTTCAATCCGCGATCGCAATTCCGCGAGCGTGGCCGGAGGTTTCGCGGCCGGGATGATCGATCGCGAGGACGCTGGAACCGTTGATGTTTGGGCGCGGACGACGCTTGAGGGACAGACGCCCGGCAGCGCGCCGGTCAGTAAACAGAACGAGATGAATGCGCCCAGCAAATTTCGTTTGTGATTCCGTTTCATGGTTCTCAAGCGACGGGAATTAGTCTGCCTCTAAACGAACGAGTTAATCAATTCTTCCGCACTCGCAGTTGCTGTTCCCAGTTTACCAACCACAATGCCCGCGGCATGGTTGGCCAACACCGCCGCCTCCTTCATTGAAGCGCCGGCGGCCATTGCGGTTGCCAGCGTCGCGATTACGGTGTCACCCGCGCCCGTCACGTCAAAGACCTCTTGCGCCGCCGTTTCGACGGACACCGGTTCTTGGTCGCCTTCGACTAACATCATGCCGCGTTCACCTCGCGTGATCAGCACCGCGTCGCATGAAAGCCGCGTACGAATTTCGCGGGCGGCGATTTGCAGGCCTTCGTCCGTGTCCTGTTCGGAATTAGTCAGCCGCAGGGCCTCATGATGGTTCGGCGTCACCAGGGTCGCCGGTCGATAAGAATCGAAGTTGCGGATTTTCGGATCGACCAGCACGGGAATTTTTTCGTACGCGAGAGCCAGAGTCTCTTTCAGGATGCGCGGCGTGACGACACCTTTATCATAGTCGGACACAACCAGCGCATCGGCATTCGCGATCGCATCTTTGACGGCCTCGATGATGCGCGCCTCGACTGAACCATTTACGTGAGCGCGATGCTCGCGGTCGGCGCGCACAACCATCTGTTGGCGCGCGATGATCCTGGTCTTGATGGTCGTCGGTCGCTGGGCGTCCACAATCAACGAGTCTTCAATGCGCTCGCCCTGTTCGCGCAAGGCGGCGCGGAGTTTCTGCGCCGCGGTGTCCTCGCCAATCACACCGATGACTTTCGCGCCGGCGCCGAGCGCCGTGATGTTGGCCAGGACGTTCGCCGCGCCGCCGAGGTGCGTCGACTC
>Ga0207511_100048_pt1 | contig 29895 bp, 22 predicted proteins | sample NitcycUWRSCHO22C_FD_188265 | JGI IMG/M metagenome (GOLD analysis project Ga0207511, IMG submission 188265) | Soil microbial communities from Arlington Agricultural Research Station in Wisconsin, USA - Nitrogen cycling UWRJ-SCHO22-C (SPAdes) | ecosystem: Environmental > Terrestrial > Soil >... | reverse complement strand
CAAATGGACGTCATTAACCGCACGTTCCACGGAGCGTAAGGCATTGTGTCAGAAGCCCGACCGTCAGGGAGGGCCGCTTGCGAAACTTGCCCTCCCTAACGGTCGGGCTTCTGACACGAATCACATCATGAGCACAGAGCAAGCCGATCAAGCATTACCTTTGGAAAGCAGCAGCCCGTTCGAACTACGCGTCGATCAGAGCCGCCACGTTTCCGAATCGGCCGTCAAGCAGGCGCTGAAAACCGGCGACCTTGGATTCGTTCATTCCTTTACGACCGGTTCAGCAGTCGATGGGCCCGGCATGCGGCTGGTCGCCTGGACCGCGGGGTGTCAGTGGCGCTGCGTTTACTGCCACAACCCGGACACGTGGAACATGATGAACGGAATGCCGGTGACCATCGAGCGCGCGATCGAGGGGGTGAACAAATATCGTCACGGCCTGAAAGCGATGGGCGGTGGCATCACGATCAGCGGCGGTGAACCGCTGATGCAAGATCGGTTTGTCGTGAAGCTCTGTCGCGCGGCCAGGTCATTGGGCGTTCACACCTGCATCGAAACGAACGGATATCTGGCCGAACGCCTGACTGATAACGACCTCGACGCCATCGATTTAGTGATGCTCGGTTTGAAAAGCTGGGGCGACCACCACCAAAAAGTGACCGGCAAAGAAATCGGGCCCACGCTTGAATTTGCGAAACGTCTGGCCGCGCGCAAGCAACCGGTGTGGCTGCGGTTCGTCCTGGTGCCCGGATTGACGGATGACGAGGACGATCTGAAAGGCATGGCGAAGTTTGCCGCCGGTCTGGGAAACGTCGAACGCGTCGAGGTGCTGCCGTTTCATCAACTTGGCAAATACAAATGGGAACGGCTCGGCCTCGATTACACACTGGAGCAGACCCAGGCGCCATCGACGGAACAGATCAACCAGGCGTGTGATTTGTTCAAGGCGGAAGGATTGAATGCCGTCTAGTTCTGAAACGATTTGAACTAAAGCACAACCTGGCTCTTCTCATTTTTAAGATCGCAGTTTGAATAAAGCATGCAGGCAACTGGTTTGCTGGACGTCTTCCCGATTTGGACTTTGATTCGAATCAACAATCGATGGTCGATCTTCAAAAGTCTATGAGCCAGTCGCCATAGATTGGAAAGGTAGTCATGTCAACTATCCAGGCAGTGATGCCGCCCTCTTCCAGCAATGCGCTGATAACTTTTCTGCGCAAGCCAATGAATTGGTTTCTGTTGTTTATTCCGTTAACCGTGTTGCTGGAACACGTGCATGACATTCCGGCTCCGGTGCTGTTCTTTTCAGCGGCCCTGGCAATCGTGCCAATCGCGGCGACGATTGTCGCCTCGACGGAACAACTGTCGACGCGGACGGGCGACGCGATTGGCGGATTGCTGAACGCCACGTTTGGCAACGCGCCGGAATTGATCATCGCGCTGGTCGCGTTGAAAGCCGGATATCTTGATATGGTGCGCGCCTCGCTCGCCGGCGCTATCCTGGCGAACTTGCTGCTGGCCCTGGGTATGGCATTCCTGTTGGGCGGTTTTCGCTTTAAGGAGCAGCGCTTCAATCCGGTGGCGACCCGCGCTTACAGCACGATGATGTTTGTGGCCGCCGTCAGCATGACGGTGCCGAGCGCATTCAATCGCGCGTTCGGCACGCAGGGCAGCCCGATACGCGAAGAAAAGATGCTGAACATCGGTATCGCTGTCCTGCTGTTAATCGCCTATGGCCTGTACCTGTTATTTTCCCTGAAGACCCACCCTCATGCCTTTGCCAGCGTTGAGAGCGAACACAGCGGCCATGATCTGGAAGAACATTGGAGCGTGACGCGCGCTATCGTCACGCTGGTTTTAGCGTCGGTAGGCGCCGCCTGGATGAGCGAGATCCTGGTGGGCGCCGCTGAAGGAACCGGTAAAGCTCTCGGCATGTCGCAGGTGTTCATCGGGATCGTGTTCGTCGCGATCGTCGGAGGCGCCGCCGAGAGCGGTTCAGCGATCGCGATGGGCAGAAAGAACAAGATGGATCTCTCGGTCGGCATCGCTCTGGGAAGTTGTATTCAGATTGCCTTGTTCGTCGCGCCGGTGCTGGTGCTGGCGAGTTACTTCATCGCGCCACATCCGCTTGAATTGGCGTTCGGCCGCGCTGAGATTGGCTCACTATTCATGGCGGTCTTATGCGGCGCGCTGGTCTGCGGCGATGGACAATCGAACTGGTACAAGGGCATTCAGCTATTGACCGTGTACGCGATCATCGCGTTGATGTTTTATTTCATGCCGGCGGCGAGCTGATTTTGGAGTGCGCCGGCTTGACGGCGCTTTTCATCCGGATTGAGCTTACGCCGCGAATCAAAAAGCGGCGTCAAGCCGCCGCACTCCAAATCGACCTGTCATTTCTGACAGTACGCGCTACACAATCCAGTCAATAAAATTAATCAAAAGAATTCGGTAAGTGTCTTTGGCGCAGCGGCTCGCCTGTTAAGTCGCCGAATTTAGTTCGGGAGGTTTTATGGTCGCGAGTCAGTCTGCGGTGAACCAACTCAGCAGCTTTGGCGTGGCTCGTTCTACGGTGGCCGGCGCACCGTTGACCGACGATGAAGCGCGGGCGACGCATGCTTTCTGGCGCGCTTGTAATTATCTCGCCGTCGGGATGATCTATCTGCAGGACAATCCCCTGCTCCGCCAGCCACTGAAGCCCGAGCACATCAAGAACCGGATGCTGGGCCATTGGGGCGCCAGTCCCGCGCTCTCATTTATCTACACACATCTCAATCGAATAATTAAGCTGAATGACCTCGACATGATTTATATGGCCGGCCCCGGCCACGGTGCTCCGGGCGTGCTCGGTCCCGTCTATCTCGAAGGCTCGTATTCAGAAATTTATCCGGAGAAGAGTTTGGATGAAGATGGTCTCCAACGTTTCTTCAAAGACTTTTCGTTTCCCGGCGGCATTGGCAGCCATTGCACCCCGGAAACCCCGGGCTCGATTCACGAAGGCGGTGAACTGGGTTACGTGCTTTCGCACGCCTGCGGCGCGGCCTTCGATAATCCTGATTTGGTGGTCGCGGCCGTTGTCGGTGACGGCGAAGCTGAGACCGGACCACTCGCAACTTCCTGGCACATCAATAAGTTCCTCAATCCGATTCGCGATGGCGCGGTGCTGCCGATCCTCAACCTGAACGGCTACAAGATCAATAACCCGACGCTGCTTGCGCGTATCAGTCACGAAGAATTGGAAAATCTTTTCAAGGGTTACGGCTACACGCCCTATTTCGTCGAAGGTTCGGACGCGCCGAGCATGCATCAGGCGATGGCCGCGACGTTGGACCGTTGTGTGGATGAAATCAAATCCGCGCAGCGTGAAGCGCGAGAGTCAGGAACGCCCTCGCGTCCCCGCTGGCCGATGATCGTGTTGCGCACGCCCAAAGGCTGGACGGCGCCGGCCGAAGTTGACGGCAAGAAACTCGAAGGCTTCTGGCGCGCGCACCAGGTGCCTCTGGCGGGCGTGAAGAAGAACCCGGCGCATTTGCAGATGCTCGAAGATTGGTTGCGCAGCTTGAAACCTGAGGAGCTGTTCGATGAAAACGGAACGCCGGTTGCCGAACTGCAGGCGTTGACGCCCACGGGTGCGCGCCGCATGGGTGCCAACCCGCATGGGAACGGCGGGTTGTTGAAGAAGGCTCTGCGACTGCCCGACTTCCGTGACTATGCAGCGAAGTTCGACAAGCCCGGTCAGATCGAGCTCGAGAACACGCGACCCCTGGGCATGTTTCTGCGCGACGTGATGAAGCAGAACATGACGAACTTTCGCGTCTTCGGCCCGGACGAGAACTCATCAAACAAGCTCGACAATATTTACGAAGTCAGCAAGAAGTTCTGGATCGCCGAACGCTTTCCGGAAGACGAACAGGGTGGCGAACTCGCCGCGGACGGTCGCGTCATCGAAATGCTGAGCGAGCACACGCTCGAGGGCATGTTCGAAGGTTACCTGCTCACCGGGCGGCACGGCTTCTTCTCGACTTATGAAGCGTTCGCGCATGTCATCGATTCAATGTTCAATCAACACGCGAAGTGGCTGTCGATCTGCAACGAACTTCCGTGGCGGCGACGCGTCGCGTCGCTCAACTTGCTGATCACCTCGACCGTGTGGCGACAGGATCACAACGGCTTCACGCACCAGGATCCCGGCTTTATCGATGTCGTCGTCAACAAACGGGCCGAGGTCACGCGCATCTACCTGCCGCCGGACGTTAACAGCTTGTTGTCCGTCGCCGATCACTGTCTGCGCAGCGAGAACTACATCAACGTGATCGTCAGTGATAAGCAGATGCACCTGCAGTTTCTCAACATGGACCAGGCGATCACGCACTGCATGAAAGGCATCAGCATCTGGGGCCCTGCGAGTAACGATCAAGGACAGGAACCGGACGTGGTGATGGGCTGCGCCGGTGATATTCCGACGCAGGAAGCTCTGGCGGCCACGGCGATGCTGCGCGAAGAATTTCCTGATCTGAAGATTCGTTTTATCAACGTCATCGATCTCTTCAAGATGCAAAGCCATCGCGAGCATCCACACGGGTTGACCGATCGCGATTTCGACAGCCTGTTCACCACCGACAAACCGATCGTCTTCAACTTCCATGGCTATCCATGGCTGATTCACCGTTTGGCGTACAGCCGCACGAATCATCGAAACCTGCACGTACGCGGCTACAAAGAGCGCGGCAACATCAACACGCCGATGGAACTGGCGATTGAAAACGAGATCGATCGATTCACTTTGGCAATCGACGTCATCGATCGTGTGCCGAAGCTGCACAACATCGGCGCGCACGCGAAAGAGAAATTTCTAAATCAGCAAATCGATGCGCGGCGCTACGCGCACGAGCACGGCATCGACAAGCCCGAGATTCTCGATTGGCGCTGGCCGTTTTAAACCTGTCGGAAGTCCGGCCATGAGGGACGGCGCCTTGGATTAGAGGACCTATGCAGAAAGCTCTTACCATTTTTCTACTTCTTACCTTCACTTTGGTGCCGCTGGTTAACGGGCAGCAACAGACGCGCGTCGAACGAGACCTGCTGGGTGAGAAGAACATTCCCGCGGACGCCTATTACGGAGTGCAGACGGCGCGCGCGCTCGAGAATTTCCAAATCTCCGGCGTCGCGATCAATCACTACCCCGGCTTTGTTGAGGCCTGGGCGATCGTCAAACTCGCCGCCGCGCGGGCCAACACGGACGTCGGTGCGATGAAGCCGGACCAGTTGGCAGCGATCGAGAAAGCCTGCCAGGCGGTGCTGGCCGGCAAGTACCACGATCAATTCAAAGTCGATTGGTATCAGGGCGGCGCCGGAACTTCGACCAACATGAACGCGAACGAAGTACTCGCGAACATCGGCCTCGAATTAACCGGGCACAAAAAGGGTGAGTATCAGTTTCTCGATCCACATGACGCGCTCAACATGTCGCAATCGACGAATGACTCGTACCCGACGGCGATCAAAGTTGCCTTCCTGCTTCGCAATGACAAGCTGATCGAAGAGCTGCAGAAACTCGTCAAGTCATTCCGCGCGAAGGGCGATGCTTATCTCGAAATCGTAAAGATGGGTCGCACGGAAATGCAGGACGCGGTGCCGATGACGGTGGGCCAGGAATTCCACGCCTTCGCCGCGTCTTTGGAAGGCGAGATTCAATTGCTGCGCGATTCGGAAAAGTATCTGTATCCAGTAAACATGGGCGCAACCGCGATTGGCACCGGCCTGAACGCCCCGAAAGGTTATGCCGAGAAGTGTGCCGCGCATCTCGCCCAACTTACCGGCAAACCGATCGTGCCCGCTAAGGACATGCTCGCGGCCACGTGGGATCAGCAAGGATTTGTCGTCTACTCGTCGGCGCTCAAGAGTCTCGCGATAAAACTCTCGAAGATTTCCGGCGATCTCATTCTGCTGACTTCCGGCCCGCGCGCCGGCCTGGCGGAAATCAACCTGCCGGCGCTGCAACCGGGTTCGTCGATCATGCCGGGTAAAGTCAATCCGGTGATTCCTGAAATGATGAACCTCATCGCGTTTCGCGTGATGGGCAACGACTATAGCGTCACCCTCGCGGCGCACACCGGGCAACTTCAGCTAAACGCTTATGAGCCGCTCGCCGGTCTCGCGGTAGTTGAATCGCAGGCGCTGCTTTTCAACGGGTCAAACGCGTTTCGCACCAAGTGCATCGACGGCATCACGCTGAACGAGAAAGTCCTCGAACGTTACATGACGACCACGGTCGGCATCGTGACGGCGTTGAATCCCGTCCTCGGTTACGAGAAAGCGACGGAGTTGGCGAACGAAGCTTATAAGAGCGGGAAAGGAATTCTGGAAATCATCCGCGAGAAGAAGATTCTCACGGAAGCTCAAATCAAGGACTTGCTCGATCCGGTGAAGCTAACCGGATTGGATAAGAGCAAATATCCGAAGTAGATATTCACCACAGAGGACACAGAGAAGAAATTGGGAAGGACAAGTTCAGTGCTTTGTCTGGTTTGAAAAGTCTTCCTCTGTGTCCTCTGTGGTTGATTCCTTCGGCAATGAAAGGCAGAAATCAAATGTCACCCCGAAAACACCGCAGCCTGATTCTGTTGTTTACGATCATTGTGAGCGTGCAATGCGCTCTCGCTCAGGGAAAGAAACCGAACGTCGTAATTCTCGCCACCGGCGGGACGATCGCCGGAGCCGCGGCGACCGGAACGCAATCCGGCTACACCTCCGGCGCCGTCACGATCGACGCGATGATTACGGCGGTTCCCGGAATCAAAGACCTGGCGAACATCAAAGGCGAACAAATCTCCAACGTCGGATCACAGGACATGTCCTTTGACATCATGCTCAAAGTCGCGAAGCGAATTAACGAGTTGATGAAGCAGGACGACGTGGACGGCATCGTTATCACGCACGGCACCGACACGATGGAGGAAACTGCTTACTTCCTCAACCTCGTGGTCAAAGGCGACAAGCCCGTGGTAATGGTCGGCTCGATGCGTCCCTCGACCGCCGTCAGCGCCGACGGACCGCTCAATCTTTACAACGGGGTGGGTGTGGCGGTCGATCCGAACGCGAAAGGCCGTGGCGTGCTGGTAGTGATGAACGATTGGATTCAGGCAGCGCACTCGCTGACCAAGACGAGCACCACGGCCGTGCAAACCTTCATGTCGCCGTTACGCGGACTGGTGGGCGTCGCGGCGTACGGAAAGAATGATTTCTACAACAGCCCAACCTGGAAGCATACGTCCGGCAGTGAATTTGATGTCGCCGGCGTCAGCAAACTGCCGCGTGTCGACGTGGTGTTTGCCTGCGCTGACATGCCGCCGGACTTGATTGACGCTTCCGTAGCGAACGGCGCCAAAGGAATCATCATCGCCGGCGTCGGCAACGGCAACATGAATAAGGCCTCGCTCGATGCCGCCGCGAACGCCGTGAAGAAAGGCGTCGTCGTCGTGCGCAGCAGCCGAGTGCCAACCGGTAACGTCGGGCGAAACGTTGAAGTGAATGACGATGAACTGGGCTTCGTCGCTTCAGATGAACTCAATCCACAGAAGGCACGCATTCTGCTTTCATTGGCGCTGCTGAAGAACCGCCCGAAGGCTGACATTCAGAATCTGTTCTATTCGTACTGAGGCGTCAGAAGCCCGACCGTTAGGAAGGGCAAGATGCGTCATCACACGTCTGCGCTGGTATCGCATCGTGCCCTCCCTGACGGTCCGGCTTCTGACACGAAATCAAATGCGCAGTGATGCGCGCGACCCGCAGTCAACGATGCCTGCGTTCCTATGATAGCCCTCGAACTCATCATTTTCTTCGCCTGTATTTTGATTGGCGCGCGCCTGGGTGGCATTGCGCTCGGCACGGTCGCCGGGATCGGACTCGCGATTTTTGTTTTTGCCTTTGGGCTGCCGCCCGGTGGGCCACCGCCCGGAGTGCTGGGAATGATCATCGCGGTCATCACCGCACTGGCGACTATGCAGGCCGCCGGCGGCCTCGATTATCTCGTCTCGCTCGCTGAACGAGTGATGCGAAAGCATCCGCAGCACATCGTTTTCATCGCGCCCATCGCAACGTACTTGCTCGTGCTCGGGTCCGGCACCACGCACGTTATTTACGCTCTGCTGCCGGTCATCTCTGAAGTCGCGCGCAAAGGAAACGTGAGACCGGAACGACCGCTGTCGATTAGCGTCGTGGCCGGGCTTCATGGAGCGACGGCTTCGCCGATATCAGCATCTACCGTGGCCATGCTCGGTTTTCTGAGCGCCCGAGGCGTCTCACTGCCACGGATGTTGGCCGTCATCATCCCCGCAACTTTTATTGGCGTGCTCGTCGGCGCTCTATCGGTGGCCTGGCGCGGTAAGAATCTGGCTGACGATCCGGAATATCAGCGACGGCTGGCGAATGGCGAAGTCAAAGCGAACGAAAGCCCGACGCCGGCGCAGCAGACGAGTCTGCGCAACGCGCGCGGCTCGATGATCCTATTTGTGGTCGGCATCATCGCGGTGGTGCTGATCGGCATCTTCCCTGCCCTCCGTCCGACTTATCAGGTGATTACGGACGGCGGCGTCGATACCGATCAAGTGAGCATGGGTTACGCGATCATGATCGTGATGATTGCCGTAGCCGGGCTAACCATGATCCTGTTTCGAGCTTCACCGGAAAAAGCTATCAAGGGAACGATTATGCGCAGCGGGATCACCGCGATCATTTCGATCCTCGGCATCTCGTGGCTGGGCTCGTCATTCTTCGAAGGTAACCGCGGCGCGATCGTGGCCGCGATCTCCACCCTGGTAAAGGTCTATCCCATCTCATTCGCACTGGGCATGTTCCTGCTGTCGACAATGCTGTTCAGTCAGGCCGCGACCGTTTCGCTGATGGTGCCGGTGGGCCAGGCACTCGGTCTCCCGACCGCGATGCTCGTCGCATTTTATCCTGCCTGCGATGGTCTCTTCTTTGTCCCGACGTACGGAACGCTCTTGGCCGCGGTTTCTTTCGACCAGACGGGGACGACCAGGATTGGGAAATATCTTTTGAATCACAGCTTCATGCGGCCGGGCCTGGTGACACTCACGGTAGCCCTGGTGATTTCAGTCGGCTTGAGCAAGCTGCTGATTTCTTAAGAGGAGATTTGATGAAGATTCAATTTCATGGCGCTACCGGAGATGTAACCGGCTCCGCTTATCACGTGACCACCAGGGACGCGAGCATTCTCGTCGACTGCGGGATGTTTCAGGGCGGCCGCAAGGAGAAAGCCAGGAACCGCAGCGCCGCCAAACTGGAAGGCGGTCACCTGGATGCGGTGGTATTGACGCACGGCCATCTCGACCACGTCGGCCGCTTGCCGATTCTGACTCGCAAGGGTTACGAAGGACCGATTTATGCAACCCAGCCGACGTTCGACATCGCCACGCTGATCTTGAAAGATTCGCTGTCGCTGCAAAAGGCGGATCTGAAACGCGAGAACAAACAACGCGCGCGCACGAACCAGCCTCTGCTCGAGCCGCTTTTCGAAGAGGCAGACGTGCGCAATCTCAAGCCGCTGCTCCGACCCATTAAGTATCACCAACGCACGGAGATCGCGCCGGGAATTGAAGCGCGGTTCGTGGACGCGGGTCACGTGATTGGTTCGTCCAGCATCGAACTCACGGTCACTGAAAACGGCAGCCGGAAAGTCGTCGTGTTTTCCGGAGATCTCGGCCCGCGCGGCGCGCCGCTGATGGAGGATCCGACGCCATTCGAAAAAGCGGACGCCGTCATCATGGAATCGACCTACGGCGATCGCACCCATCGCTCGCTGCACGAGACAGCCATCGAAGGACGCAAGATCATCGCGCAAGCGGTTGAGGACAAGGCAAAGATCCTTGTGCCCATCTTCGCAGTCGGGCGGACGCAATTGCTGCTTTATCTTTTAGCCGGCGCGTTTCAGCGTGGCACGCTGCCGAAGTTTCCGATCTATCTCGACAGCCCGATGGCGATCGAAGCGACGAAGGTCTACGGCCGCAACAACGAGCTGTTCGACGAAGAGGCCAGAGAAATGGTCGCTTCCGGCGAGTTGCGCCAGAGTCTGGCCGTCACCCAGGCATGCCCGAAACCCAAAGACTCGCAGGCACTGAAGGATGTAAGCGGCCCTTGCCTGATCATGGCCGGCGCGGGCATGTGCACCGGCGGTCGCATCATTCATCACTTGCGACACAACCTGCCCATTCAGGGAACCGTGGTGCTGATTGTCGGTTATCAATCGGCGAATTCGTTGGGCCGCCGGCTGGTCGAGGGCGACAAAGAAGTGCGAATTTTCGGCGAGCGGATTCCGGTGCGCGCCTCTGTGCACACGATGGGCGGATTCAGCGCGCACGCTGATCAGCAAGGGTTGCTGGATTGGTATGGCGCGGTGGCGCCCTCGAAGCCGCGGACGATCATCACCCACGGGCAAGACCGCGCCCGCGAAGTCTTTTCCGAATTGATTCGCACGAAACACGGAACGCGCGCTGAATGTCCGAATCTTGGGGATGTGATTGAGATTTAGCCGGGAGCGGTAGCGACCGGATCGCGCCACTTCGACGGACCACATGATCCGTCGCTAACGCTCCGGGTACTGACAGTGATTCAGGAGAGAAATGATATGAGCACAGTCGATACAACACGCACAGAAGCAATCAGCCTGGCCGACGAACCAGCGGTCAAAAAAGTTCTGATTGATTCAGTCCTCGGTCTTTGGGACGTGGTCAATAATCTGACACGGCTGAAACCATCGGAGCACGATCGCTATCGCGTGACGATCTTTGGATCGGCCCGAGCCAAACCCGGCACGGTCGCCTACGAAGAGACGAAGCGCGTCTCGACAGCTTTGGCGGCCATGGGTTGTGACATCATCACCGGCGGCGGCCCCGGCCTGATGCAGGCGGCCAACGAAGGCGTGCAACTCGCCGGCAAAGACCAGGAAAACTCATTGGGCATTCGCGTCGATCTTCCTTTCGAGCAGGAAGTGAATCCATTCGTCGAACTGGCTTTCGAACATCGGACCTTCTTCACGCGGCTGCATCACTTCGTACTCGCGTCCCATGCATTCATCGTGGCTCCCGGTGGAATTGGGACAGTTCTCGAAACATCGATGGTCTGGCAACTGCTCCAGGTGAAGCATCTCGATAACACACCGCTGATTCTGGTCGGCAAGATGTGGCCGGGCTTTGTCGAATGGGCGCGCACCTCGATGCTGGAGTTCGAGACGCCGCTCGCCAGCCCCGAAGATTTCAATATTCCGAAGTGCGTCGCCAACGGCGATGAGGCAGTTGCTTTGATTCGCGAACATCACGCGCGCTGGTCAGCCAAGGCAAAGGTTACGTCGGCATAATCGCGTGAGACCTGGGCATCTCGAGATCACCGTGACGGCGCGCAGGTAGTGGACTGTTACTTCGGAGTGAACGCCGAAATCTTCGAGCCCTGAATTCCCAGACCGGCCATCAATCCTTTTTGGCCAAAGAAGAAAACGTAGATGCTCTCTTTCGCGGTAGAGGTGGTCAGCGAACGGGCCGCACCTTCGTCAACCACGACGATGCTTGGTCCCACACCCACTTCCCATCCATCACTTTTCTTCAGGTACTCGAGCGCGCCGTCCGTCATAAAAAACATCGCGTAGCTGAACTTTTGGCCACCTGCCTGGAGTCCAAACGAGGCCGCCGTCGTCTTGAAGTAACCCGTCGTCTTGCCCCCACGGCGCAGGGCGCCTTCGCCGCGTTGGCCGCCCACCATGAAGCCGGCTTTTTTTACAGTCGGGAAGACGAGAATTCCTTTAGCCACTTTGGACAGGTTCCGGGCGGCCTCGGAATCAGCCAGAAGTTTCGCCAGCGCTTGATCGACTTTCTGATCAAGCTCGGCAGCCTTTTGCGCTCTCACATTCGCGTTACCGCAAACGACGATTGCCGTTACGGCCAACGACAACATCAAGAATCGAGTTATCTTTTCCATTTCATATTCCTCGGCCGGTGCCTCACCTGCGCTGCTAACGGCCCGGCCAGCTTACCTGGACTGGTGTTCTATTTTGTAGATTCTATCTGGCTGATGGCCGCGGAATAACTGTAAAAACTGACAGTATCTGGTGAAATCCGAGCGTCTTACGGCGCTCATCTAACGGCCACCGCCAGAAAGTAGCTGGGCGGTTAGGGCATCGCTTCCCGCGAAAGGTCCTCGACTATTTGTGCGACGGTGCCCAGACGATCGATGCCTCTAACTTTGCCATGCAGTCCGGCCGCCCGCAATCGGTCTCGCACCGATGAACGCGCTTCGACTATCTGCATCCTGATGCCATCCGCGGACAGATCATCGGCCAGTTGACTAAGCGTCACAGCACCCTGCAAATCGACGTGCGGGGAAGCCGAGAAATCGCAGATGACTACTTCAGGTGGCGCGGCCGCGCTCCGCACTCGCGTCAGAATCGTTTCGCGAACGTATTCCACGTTGAAGTAAAGCAGACTGGATTCGACCCGGAAGATTTGAACACCGGGCACGGTTTGGTTTTCAGGATTGCGTTCGAGATCTGAAAACCGATTGGTGCCGGGGATGCGGCCCAGCGTCGCCACGTGCGGCTGCGAACTGCGGCGCAAAAGCAGGAATAATGAAATCACTGCTCCAATCATGACACCCCGCAGCAGCCCTGACGCGAGAACACCTAACAACGCAGCCAACGCAATAATGAATTCCGAACGGTCGGCGCGCCAGAGGTGACGCAATTCGGAAACGTTGAGCAGCCCGGCGACGGCGACGAGTACCACCGCGGCCAATACTGGTTGCGGCAGATTCCGGAGAGTCGAGGTCAGAAACAGACTGACCAGCAGGATGATTCCCGATGAGATTAGACCGGATAGGGGCGTACGAGCGCCACCACTCTCATTAACCAGCGATTGCGACATGCCACCGCTGACGGGAAACGCATGGCCGACGCCTGTCGCCAGATTCGCCGCGGCCAGGGCGAGAAACTCCTGGTTGGGATCGAACCGGTTGCCATGCTTGGCCGCAAACATGCGCCCAATCGCGGCAGTCTCGACCGCGCCTAGCATGAAGCAGGCCACCGCCAGAGGCAGCAGGCTGTTAAGATCCGACCAAAGGACTGCGGGCAAACCCAGCGGCGGCAAACCTTGCGGGACATCGCCCAGGAGCTTCACGCCACGGCTGCTCAAACCCAACAGCGAAGCGGCGATGATTCCTCCAACCACCACGAAGAGGCCGACGGGCTTGTTCTTCAAAAACACTTTGCCGAGGATCAAAGCCGCGAGCGCGGCCACGCCGATCGCCAGCGAAGCCAAATTCGTTTCCGGCAGGTGCGAAAGAAAGTGAGCGCTGCGATGCCAGAAACTTCCCTCGCCTCCTTTGAAGCCAAAGAGCTTTGGCAATTGGGTGCTGGCCAGATAGAGCGCGACGCCGGCCTTGAAGCCGACCATAACGGTTTCGGAGATGAAGTTGACAATCGAGCCGGCGCGCACCAGCCAGGCGAGAAACGCGATGGTCGCCACCAACAGCGCGGTGCAGGCAGCCAGGGCGCTGAACCTCGCCACATCGCCTCCGGCAATCGCACCCAGCGAGGACCCGATCAGAAGCGAGATAGCCGAGGTTACCGTGATGGCCGTGTGCCGTGAGCTACAAAAAATCCAGAAGATGAGACCAGAGAAAAGACAGGCATAGATGCCGGCCTGGGGTGGTAAACCAGCCAGCGACGCGTCGCCGATCCCGGCCGGCAACAAATAAGCTGCGAGCGTTAGACCGGCAATCAAATCTGCGGGCAGCCATGCCGGTTGGTACTTGCGAATCCAGGCGGTTCCCGGCGCGAAGCTGGAGAGTTTCTTGAGAATTGATGATGGACCATCTGACGGTGTGGCGATATTGGTGGCCATCGGGAAAATCGCTCATTCGACCATCAGGGATTGTCTGGCCGCATCGAGTTCCTTCAGCTTCTCTTTCCCGACTGCGGGATAAGCGAGATCGAGCGTGGCGAGAGTCTCAATCACAACTGAAGCGACCACGAGCCGGGTGAACCATTTGTTGTCCGCCGGCACCACATACCAGGGCGCATAGTCGGTCGCGGTGTTTCGGATCGTGTCCTCATACGCCTTCATATAATCGGACCAGTAACCGCGCTCCTTCGCATCGTTGATTGAGAATTTCCAATTCTTGTCGGGTCGATCAAGCCGCGCGAGGAAGCGCTTCTTCTGTTCACCCCGGGACAAATGCAGGAAGAACTTGCGCACGATTACGCCGTTCCGTGTCAGGTAACGTTCAAAGTTACTGATGTCCTTGAATCGCTGGTCCCAGATCTTGTCTGTGACCAGTTTCGGCGGCAGCTTCTGGCCCCGCAGAAACTCCGGATGGACACGGACCGCCGTCGTCTCTTCGTAATAACTGCGATTGAAAATGCCGATGCGGCCGCGCTCGGGCAAACACTTCATGCAGCGCCAAAGGTAATCGTGGTCGAGTTCTTCGGCCGAAGGGCCTTTGAACGAAAAAACCTGACAGCCTTGCGGATTGATGCCTGACATAACGTGCTTAATCGCACCGTCTTTGCCGGCTGCGTCGAGCGCCTGGAAGATCAGCAGCACGGCCCACTGGTCCTGCGCGTAAAGCTTGTCCTGCAGCTCCCGCAGAACTTCTATGCCGTTGGCGAGAGCTTCGGTCACTGCCGGTTTGTCTGCGGATTTAAAATTGAGCGTATCACCGGGATCGATCTCTTTGAGTCGAAACTTTTTGCCGTTATCGACGCGAAACGGATCCGTCAGAGACTTCACTCTCTTCAAGATATCTTTGGCTTTCATGATTGGTTGCTTATGCTTGCCAGCCGCCGCCCAGCGCCCGGTACAGTTGGACCACGGCGGTTAACTCGTTGAGCTTGATCTGAGCGAGCTCAATCTGGGCATTGAAGTAGTCGCGGTCGGCATCCAGCGCGTTGAGCAGACTATCAACCCCACCTTCATATCTCAAATAGGCGAGACGCGAGCGCTCTTTAAGTGTCTCGACCAGCAACTCTTGCTGGGCCCGCACTTCCCTATTCTTGCGATAGGCAATGAGAGCATCAGAGACTTCGCGAAATGCGCCTTGCACCGTGCTCTGATAGCTGACAATCGCAGATTCCTGTTGCGCCTTATTCAACTTGACGTTTGACTTCAGCCGGCCCGCGGTAAAGATTGGCTGCGTTACTTGCGCCCCAAACCCCCAAACGCTCCCGGCGCCGGTAAACAAGCTGGAGAGGGCGGTGCTATCGCCGCCCAGAAAACCACTGAGCGAGATGCGCGGAAAGTATGCTGCCCGGGCCGCTTCGACGCTGAAGTTGGCTGCTACCAGAGTCTGTTCGGCCGATCGGATATCGGGACGACGTTGCAGGAGAACGGAAGGCAGGCCCGCCGGTACCGTGGGTGTCAGTTCCTGCGCTACCAGTTCGCGACCACGCGGAATGGGGGCCGGATTCTGACCGAGCAACAAATTGATCAGGTTCTCTTCCTGTTCGATCGCGCGTTGCAGGTCGGGAATCGCGGCGCGCGCTGAGTAAACCAACTGTTCAGCCTGGCGGACGTCCAGAGAGGTCGCCACCCCCTTGTCCGCACGCAGCTTGATGATTCTCAGAGACTCTTCGCGGGTGGCCAGCGTTCGTTGAGAGATCTCTAACTCAAGATCCAGTTCGCGCAATTGCAGATAGGCGGCCGCGACCGTGCTCACCACCGTAGTCAGAACCGTGTTCCGGTCCTCTTCAGCGGCCTTCAGGTCAGCGGCTCGCGCGTTCTTTATCTTCTTTACGCGACCCCAGATGTCGACTTCAAAATTGAGCAGGTTGAGAAGCACCTGCCCGAAACTGAAATTGCGCTGAGATCGTTCGCCCAGGTCTCGGCCTAACGAGCCATCCTGAGGCAGACGCGTGGTAGTCACGTTGCCTGAAGCCGCAAAATTTGGAAACTGATCTGCTCGGGCCAAACCAAGTTGGGCGCGCGCCGCATTGATCCTCGCCATTGATTGCCGCAGATCATAATTCTGTTCGACGGCGGTGCGAATCAAAACCTGTAACTGATCATCCTTGAAGACTTCGAACCACTTGAGGTCGCCGAACGACTGTGCGCCGGGCTGAGCAGTTGGATCTTCGGCACGATAGACGGGAGGTGTCTGCATCGGAGGTGGCTCATAGACCTTCTTTTGGCCCAACGCCAAATTGCCGAGCATCGCGATGATGATTACCGAAACAGGAAGCCGTCGTCTCATGCGTGTCCGCCTCCTCCTCCGGCCGGGGCAGGTTCGGGAATCACATCGGCAGCCACCGGCTTTTTCCAAAACTTAAGTCTGAGGCTTTGCATGAAGGTGAAATTACCCGGGATGATGAACACCCCGAGGAAGGTTGCGACCAGCATCCCCCAGAACACCGCGGTGCCCATGACGTTCTGCGCGCCGGAGCCGGCGCCGCTCGCCAGCATCAGCGGCACCACGCCGAGAATGAATGCAAACGCGGTCATCAGAATAGGCCGGAAACGCAGGCGAGCAGATTCAAGAGCGGCATCCTGAATGGACATACCCCCGTCTTGTTTCGCCTTGGCAAACTCCACGATCAGAATTGCGTTCTTGGCCGCCAGACCGATCAGCATAATTAGTCCGACCTGCACGTAGACGTTGTTGTCGAAGCCCATGATCCAGACCCCGAAGAAGGCGCCCAGCGCGACCAGCGGCGAACCCAACAACACCGCCCAGGGCAGCTTCCAACTTTCATACAAGGCAGCGAGGAGTAAAAAGACAGCCACGATGGCGAGGATCAAAGTCGGCGCAGACGGCGGCGCGATCTTCTCCTGATATGACAGTTGCGTGTACGCAAAGCTCATCTCCTTGGGCATCGACTGCGCGAAGACTTCCTCGAGCGTCTTCATCGCCTGCCCCGAGGTATATCCGCTGCCCGGTATTCCCGTAATCTCGACGGAGCGTAGCAGGTTGAACCGGGTCGTGATCTCTGTTCCCGCAGTATCAACGACGGTAACCAGCGTGGAAAGGGGGATCATTGCGCCGGTAGTCTTCGACTTCACGTAGATGTTACCGATGTCCTCGGGCTTCAGCCGCGCGCTTGAGTCTGCCTGAACATAGACGCGATACAGGCGTCCGAAACGATTGAAGTCGTTGACGAATGCTCCGCCAAGGAAGGACGACATCGACTTGAAGACTTCGTCCACGGGTACGCCCAGCGTACGCGCCTTTTCGCGATCCAGGGTCACCTTTACCTGCGGATAGTTTGGATCAAAAGAGGTGTTCAAGTTCGCCAGCTCCGGCCGCGCTCGTCCTGCGGCCAGGAACTTTTGCGTCATCTCGCCCAGTTGCTGGACCGTCATCGAGCCGCTGCGATCCTGGAGCAGGAAATTAAATCCCGCAGAGGCGCCAAAACCTGACAACGTCGGAATGTTGAAGGGGAAAACTATTGACTCCGGAATGGTGGTGAACTGCTTCTGCAGCGCCGCCATGATGCCCTTTACCTTCTCCTTAGGATCTTTACGCTCTTCCCAGGGTTTTAACCGCATGAAGATGGTGCCGTAGTTCGGCTGGTAGGTGTTGGTGACAATGCCTAAGCCAACGACCGTCTGATAGGACTCCACCCCTTCGGTCTTGGCGACGATCGCCTCTACCTTCTTCATTACTTCGTCAGTGCGCTGCAGCGACGCGCCCGGCGGGAGTTGAACTCCGACCCCGACGATTCCCTGATCTTCCTCAGGCACAAATCCGGCAGGGATCTTGGCGCCAAAGAAACCCGCACCCACAACCACCACCCCCACGACGATGAGCGACAGGATCGCCTTCCGCACCAGGATGGACGAGGTCTTCACATAGCCCTTCGTAATCACATCGAACACGTTATTGAAGCCACGGAAGAATAGGCCCAAAGGTCCCCTCATTGGTTTGTGGGGTTTCAGCAGCAGGGCGCAGAGTGCGGGCGTCAGCGAGAGCGCGTTGAATGCCGAGATCAGGACGGAGATTGCGATGGTCAGAGCAAACTGCTTATACATTCGTCCGGTCAAGCCCCCAATGAAAGCCACGGGCACGAACACCGCACAGAGGATCAGAGCGATGCCGATGACCGGTTGGGTTACTTCCTCGATGGCCTTGATCGTGGCTTCCCTCGGCGCCAATCCATGCTCCATGTGGTGAATGACCGCCTCGACCACCACGATCGCGTCATCTACCACGATCCCGATGGCCAGCACGAGGCCGAACATCGAGAGAGTGTTGAGCGAAAAGCCCAGGAGGGGAAAGAAGATGAAGGTTCCGACGAGCGAAACTGGAACTGTGATCAGCGGGATGATGGTTGCGCGAACATTTTGCAGAAAGACAAAGACCACTATCGTAACGAGGATCAGGGCCTCGACGAAGGTCTTCTCGATCTCATGGATCGAAGCCTCGACCGCGGGTGTGGTGTCATAGACAATTTTGTAATCCAGATCGGGCGGGAATATGTCCTTGGCGTGCTTCATAGCCTCGTAAATCGCTTCGGAAGCCTTGAGCTGGTTCGCTCCGGGCAGGAGATAGACCGCCATCGCGCCGGCCGGCTTGCCGTTTAGCCTGCCGAAAGAGTTGTAATCCTGCGAGCCGAGTTCAGCGTGCCCGATGTCCTTGATCCGGACCACAGCGCCCTCGGCACTTTGACGGACTATGATGTTTTCGAACTCCTCGGCCGTGATCAAGCGACCTGGCGCGCTGACCGTGTAGGTGAACTGCTGATCCTTAGGCGCGGGTGAACCGCCGATCCTCCCCGCCGGCGCCTGGATGTTCTGCTCGTTGATGGCCGAGATCACATCCGACGAAGTGATTCCGAGCTTGCCCAGCTTGTCCGGATCCATCCAGACTCTCATGCCGTAGTCCGTGCCACCGAACAGATCCACCTGGGCAATGCCCGGGATGCGGAGCAGCTGGTCGCGCAGATTGATGCCGCAATAGTTGATGAGAAAGTTGGCGTCGTACGAGTCTTTGGGAGAGTAGAGCGAGATCAGCATTAGGATGCTGGGACTCTGCTTCTTGACCGTGACTCCCTGTTGAGTAACTGAGGCCGGCAACCGAGCCTGCGCCGACGAGACCCGGTTCTGGGTGAGCACGTTGGCGGTGTCCTGATCCATCCCGACCTGGAAATTGACGTCAAGCAACATGCGCCCGTCGCTGGTGTTTGACGACTTCATGTAGATCAGGTTATCGACGCCGTTGACTTCCTGCTCGATTGGCGTGGCCACCGATCCTTCAACAGCTTCTGCTGATGCGCCGGGATAGTTAGCAGTAACGCGAATGTTTGGTGGCGCGAGAAACGGATACTGCTCTACCGAAAGACTCAGCATCGTGGCGACCCCGATCATGACAATCAAGATCGAAATAACGATGGCAACGATTGGCCGGCCGATGAAGAATTTCCCCATCTAAGATGCGCCTCCAGTCGTAGTCGGCTGGACCACCATGCCGGGCCGAACTTTCTGGACCCCTTCGGTCACCACCCGCTCACCCGCTTTCAGCCCGTCGGTGACGATGAATGAGTCATCGACCCGATCCGCAACCGTGACCGTCCGCTGCACAATCTTATTATCCGAGTCGACCACCAAAACGTACTTGGCGCTCTGCAATTCCTGAACGGCTACTGCTGGGACGAGAATCGCATTCGGGCGCTCCTCAGCCGCGACGCGCACGCGAGCGAATTGCCCGGGACGAAGCCGGTTGGCAGCGTTGGGAAACGAAGCCCGGACCTTGAGCGTCCCCGTCTTCGGATCGACAGTTCGATCAATGACAGAGAAGCGTCCTTCCTGGTCGTAGACGCTGTTGTCTGCGAGCAGCAACTGAAATGCGGCGCCTCTTCTCGACCCGGCCTTACCGGACTTTGTCAGTTGCAGCATGTAGGCTTCACTGATGCTGAAGTCAACGTCCAGGGAACTCGATGACGAGATGGTCGTGAGCAGCGTTGGCTCATTCTTGCCAACCAGGTTGCCCTCATTAACATTCTGCAGACCGATGATTCCGGTGATCGGAGAATAAATCGTGCAGTAGGTCAGATTTATTTCGGCGAGAGCCACGTCTGCCTTGGCCGACGCCACTACCGCAGTCGCTTGCTGGACGTTGTATTTAACGGCGGCGGTCCGGTTCGTTAAGGTGGCTTGGGCAGCACTCACCTCCGCGTTCGTGGTTTCTTCCTTCGCGCGAGCAGCGTCCAGGTCGATCTGGGTGACTGCATTCTCTTTGGCGAGTGGAACATACCGCGCGAGATCTGAGCGCGCCAGGCTGTGCGTGGTTTTAGCCTCCGCCAACTTTGCTTCGGCCTGAATTACATCGACGCGTTCTCTGGCCTGAGCCAGATCAGCTTCGGCTTTTGCCAGGGCCGCCTTCGCCGACAGAACTTTGGCCTGATACTCGTTCTTCTGAATCTGGAAGAGGACTTGTCCTTTTCTGACCACCGTTCCTTCTTTAAAGAAAATCTTTTCAAGCATGCCCTGGGCCCGTGCGCGAACTTCGACAGTCTGCCCGGCCTCAGTCTGGCCTACAAACTCGCTGTAGATAGGCACGGTTCGTTGTTCGACCTGCTGGACGACCACCGTGGGCGGCGGAGCGTTCGTGGCAGAGGTCGCTTTGCCAGCGTCTTTATTCTTGCTGCACGCGAATCCAATTAGAGACAGACTGAGCAGCGGGATTGCTCGGAGCAACAAGTTACGCTGCAGGCGACCATTCATGGCGGAACTCCTTTTCTCGCGTCGGGTATGAATAGAAATGACTCTGTAATCGTGATCCTGTAACTACACAAAGAGCTCAGGATATGGTCGAAATTTTAGGCAGCGCGGCGGGACGGGACTACTGGCAAAATTGACAGTGCTGGGTGAGCGACAACGCCTCTACTATGCGCGGCATTGGGCCTCTCTGAGCCGCCATATGCTTAAAGAACTTCTCGTTGCCTTCGCCATCGTCGCGGTTTGTTTACTGCTGCACGTGGCCTGCATCGTTTCGCTTGCTGATTGGATGTTGGATCAAAGAGAAAAGAGCAAGGAAGAGATGGGGACATTGGGCTACATGGGGCTGCTGATCGTCGCCTTTTCGGTAATCATTATTTTGCACATGATCGAGATCGGCATTTGGGCGGCCTTCTACTATGTGCGCTCGCTCTTCGGCGACTTTGAGACGTCCCTCTACTTCTCGATCACCAGCTACACGACAATCGGATTTGGAGATGTCGTCCTGCCGCGCGCCTGGCGTCTGCTGGGAGGCATTGAAGGCGTGACCGGTGTTCTGCTGTGCGGATTATCCACGGCGTTTGTCTTTGCGATCATCAACGCCATGTTTCAAATGCGCGTGCAACGCCGCACCAATCCACAGTGAAGTGGCGCGCGAATCTCTTTCCACACGGAGCAACTGTAAAAAGTGACAGTGTCGAGTGAATCTGTGCTGACATTACAGTCAACCTGATAAGTCTCGTTGGATGCTCAGGACGTGATTTCGTCGAAAAGGGGTCGCCATGATGATTCGAAAAAACTACGCAACCGGTTTCCTCACATGCTTCGCACTGCTGATCTTATGCGGCGTCGCGTTAGCTCAGGAGCCACAGCCCTCGCTGGTCGTCAGCGCCAACGGCCAGGGCAAAATCAAACTTGGCAAGGAAGAATTCAATCTCAATGCCGTCGTGGTAAAGGGGTTTCAAGACGGCAAGGTTGAGATCAATCTGGTCACGGACATCACCGTCTTTATCAGCGGCACCTGGTCGCGAGCCAACGAGAACGACAAGACCATCGACCTCAAGATCACGGGCAACTCGATGTCCGGCAATCTGGAAGGCGCCGGCAAACTATTCCTCTCCGACGATCGCAAATCGATCAGCGCGCTAAAACTTCAGGTCACCAACAAGATGACCAAGAAAGTTATTACTGCCGACTTCACCGCAAAATAAACCCCAGGGCGGGCTCTGCTTTCGCCCTAACTCGCCACTAGCTTCAGCTAATTGGCCACTAGCTAGGGCGGGCTCTGCTTTCGGCCCAACTCGCCACTAGCTTGAGCTAATTGGCCACTGGCTTCAGCTAATTTGCCACTAGCTTTAGCTAATTGGCCACTGGCTTTAGCTAATTTGCCACTAGCTTTAGCTAATTTGCCACTAGCTTTAGCTAGTGGATCAGAACATCTTGAGAACATCGGCTTTAGCCGAAAGCGAAGAGCGACCTGGGCGGAAGAAGATGAATTCCTGCTTTAGCTTTTGGCTAAAGCCTCGCTCTTTTCAAACATATTCCACTAGCTAAAGCTAGTGGCAAGTTAAGGCGGCTAAAGCTAGTGGCAAGCTAATTCGGCTAAAGCTAGTGGCAAGTTAATTCGCGGAAGCTAGTGGCAAAGTTAAGGCGGCTAAAGCTAGTGGCCAGTTAAGGTGGGCGAAGGGAACAAATCTCTCGCGATCCCACAGTCAACTCAGCAATCCAAGTCGCATCGTTAGACTGGTTCAGCTGTGGATTCTTTTTCCTGAAGATTCGGTGGATGACGAAGTCCTGCGGGCGCTTGTGCGCCGGTCTTAACGTGCGACAAAAAAAGAGTGGGCCGAGTCAGCCCCCGTGTGCTCTCGGCCCACCGGGAAGGGTGTTTTTTCGCGCTCTCTTGTCGCCAAAGATTGCGCTTCGGCCCCTCCCATCCCTAATGCGAGGTGACGACTTGCTCGCATCGTTCTTCTTTTTTAGCGGTTACCCGCTTGAACGGCCCTTGAAGGCCCTAGCGACGCATCACCCCCATAACCTTGTTCGGGAAGGTGCCGAAGTTCTCGAGCTCAAGCTTGTACTTGCCGGTCTTCTTGTCCTTTTTCATATCGACGGCGCAGGCGGCAATAAAGGTGCCGTTGCCCTTTCCTTTGGCGTCGACGATGATTTCAATCAGGCCGAAGGGATAATCCGAAACTCGATAGCCACCGCGGACTTCACCGAAGGTCTGCCAGCGCTCAAAGGCGGCCACAATCCTGGTCTTGCCATCTGGAAGTTCGTGCTTCCGAACAATCAACAGACGGCGGCCGAGACTTCCGTGCGCTGACATAAATCCCAAATCCAAATCCTTGATCTTCTTGAGTAGATCGAACTGGTCGCCTTCGACAAGCATGGCCAGGTAACCCTGAGCCACATCGTCAGGCGTGTAGTCCTTGATACTCAAGTTGAACGAGGTGGTCCGCATGGGACCGTTCGTTGCCATCAGCGTTCCGGTGTAGACCTCTTTAAAGTCTGACTTCTTGCTCTTTTCGGCGACTACGCCAGGTGTCACTGAGGAAATGACAATAACCACGACAATAACCGCGAAGAAGGCGACGAATGTAGGCTTGATTCTCATGGGCGCTTGTCCTTCGGGAAACTAAGGCGGCGTTCGAACTGGGCTACCTCGACCGGGATAATAGGTAAGCGAAAGGCAGCGCGATACTGTCAAAAATTACAGTTGACGCAAATTTCGTACGTCCACCCAAACTGTAAAAACTGACAGTTATTGCTGTGCTTCGAGGCACTTAGAATCATGCTGCGTTGGACTATCAGATCGGTAGGTGTGCCATGAGAAAACTGTTCGTGCTTCTAATTGTGTTGGCCGCGGCCGGCGCCGTCCAGGCCCAGAAGGTCAAGGTGCTCGCTGATCCCAGCGCCGATTTGACGAGATACAAGAGTTATCAGTGGGACAAACCGCTGCCGCCAGGTAACCCTTTAATCCAGCAAACAATCCTCGACTCAATCGATCAAGCAATGGCGGCCAAGGGGCTCAAGAAGCTTGACGACGGTGCGGACGTGACGGTCGTTTATTTCACCGCCACAAATGCCGACATTCAGATTGGTTATCCGAGCTGGTCGCACGCGATGGGTAGTGGAGTATCGACCGGCATGGCAGTGGGCACGCAAACCTGGCCGGTCCATAAAGGAACGCTGGTCGTTGATCTGGTCGATGGTAAGAGCAAGAACAGCGTCTGGCGCGGGACGGCCCAACAGATTCTGAAAGACGGCCCGTCAGGCAACATCACCCAGGACGCAAAGAAAGTCGAGTCGCCGATCCGAAAATCAGTCGACAAGATGTTCAAGCAATTCCCCAAGCCTTAACCCCTGACGACGCAGGACTGTAACTATTGACAGTGTTCGCAGACGTGTTGACCCCGTAAGTTAGCGTCGATCAATTATTTGTACAGCAGTATTGGAAAGGAAATATCTAAATGCCTAGACTCGCGATTCAAATCTTAGCAGTTGCCATCGTCGTCGCCGCGGGCACGACAGCTTACTCTCAAAAAGATAAACCGAAAAACGAAATCGAAATTCGCGCGACTGTTGCCATTCCCTCTGGTGAAGCCAACTACTCCGGAACTGGAGCGGCAGGCTCAACAATCGATTTCAATCGAGACTCTGATTTCAGCAACCAATGGGGATTCGACATTAAGTACGCCTACCGCTCGGAAGACGGTAAGCACAAATTTGGTGCTGAGTATTTCAACACTGATTGGGATCGCACTCGGGTCATCGGCCGCAGTTTCACCTTCAGGGGCGAGACATACGTAGCTGGCGCGGCTATAGAGAGCAACCTGCGATCGTCGGCCATCAAAGGCATGTACGCTTACCGTTGGGGCAACGACAAGATCCGCATTGGCCCAATGATTGACTTTGGCGTGGTGCCAACGCGAATCGATATTACCGGAAACACTCTAAGCGGCGGCAGTCGAAAAACTGAAGGCTCGATCAGTAAGTTCGCGGCGACCATCGGCGGCGATCTGGATTATGACCCAACGTCGAAGGTTAACATCTTCGGCAACATAGGAGGTATCGCGTTTCACCATGACCGGTTGTTCCACGCCGAAGGCGGTCTGAAGTATTTCGCTTCGCGAAATTTTGGCGTAGTCGGCGGGTATAAATATCAACGTTATCGCTGGGTCAATGACAACAACTTTCTGCGAATCACTTCGCATGGTCCTTTTGTCGGAGGCGTATTGCGCTTCTGATATCCAGCGTCATTCCGACAATGACGCTTCCTCGGTCTGGGCATGTCATCGTAGCTGGCATGCCCAGACACTTTATTTTGCGAAGCTGTAAAAACTAACAGTTATTCAACGATTGACGACCGCTTTAGCATAAGCCCACCACGTTTCGATCTATCGCGCGCACTGTCCTGACAAATGGATCGACTGGCCGATCTAAATGAGCTGGCTTAAGCGATACCGCATCCGACTTTACGTCCGCAACTCGCTCTGGATTTTGCCGGCGATCAGCATCGTGCTCGCGTTGCTGCTGGCGAACCTCCTGACGCAGGTCGAACACGCCCTCGGTTGGCGCAGCAATATTAGCGTCGACACGGGTCGGATTATCTTGAGCACCGTCGCCGCCTCGACCTTTACCTTGCTGGTCCTGGTGTCCTCAGCGATGTTGTTGGCAGTGCAGCTCGCCAGTGCGCAATTGTCGCCGCGCATCATTTCCATGATCTATCGTGTGCCGCACGGGAAACTGGCCTTCAGCGTGTTTGTCTTCACCTTCACTTTTGCGGTTGGCACCCTGGTGCGAATCGAGGAAAGCGTTCCCGTCATCTCAGCCTACATCAGCGGCTACGCATTTCTGGTCAACATCGCACTATTCATTTTCTTCATCGACGTTTTGGGCAAAACCTTGCGGCCCAGTTCTGCACTGCGGGCAGTTGGGCTATCAGGACGCGAGGTGATTCGATCGGTTTACCCCTCGATACGTACTGAAGATTCGAAGCTACCGGGACCGAACAGGCTTCCCACGAACGTCAAGCCGCGAATCGTGCCAAACGATGAGGATGGAGCGGTGCTCGGCTTTGACATGCGCGGGCTACTCAAAAAAGCGGTCACCGCAAATTGCATTATTGAATTGGTGCCACAGGTCGGGGACTTTATCGCGGCGGGCGATCCGCTCTTTCGCGTTTTTGCCGAATCGCCGGGCCCAGACGACGATGAGTTGCGGAACTCCGTGGCGATTGGGGACGAACGAACGCCGGAACAGGATCCAATGTTCGCGTTCCGCATCATCGTGGATATCGCCAGCAAGGCGCTTTCACCCGCCATCAACGATCCAACGACGGCGGTACTCGCCATCGATCAGATTCACCACCTGTTGCGCGATATCGGCAAACGGTACCTCGCCGAAGGACAGGAGCACGATGGCCACGGCCAACTGCGGCTGATTTATCGCACGCCCGAGTGGGACGACTTCGTCCAACTGGGGATCACCGAAATTCGTCAATACGGCCGCGACAGCATTCAGGTGCAGCGTCGTCTGCGCGCGATGCTGGAAGATCTGATCGACACGCTGCCCTCGCGTCGTCACGCGATTCTGCAAACGGAGTTGGCCCTTCTGGGAGCCTCCTTGAAGAGGGCCTTCCCTGATTTGGACGATCAAAGGCTTGCCGAGTCAGGTGACCTGCAAGGCATCGGCGGCAATGATGACGAGCCATACGATGAGAATGAAGCAACTGCGGCGCGCCGAATTGGTTAGCAAAGAAAAGGAGAATCCCCGTGCCTATTTGGTTCTATGACATAACGCCATTACTTGCCGCCATTATCATGGTGGTCTTCATCGAGATCCTGTCCTTGATTGGGCTATTTCTCGCGCGCCGTTTTCTTCTACCCCGCTTTCAGTACAGCGAAGGGATCAACGACGCCGTCAGCGGAACCGTGCAGGCGATTGGCGTGTTCTACGGAATCACGGTTGGACTGATCGCGGTGGGCGTGTGGAACACCAACTCGGCAGCCGCAGACCTGGTTTCGCAGGAGGCCTCGGCCGTGGGCGGACTCTATCGAGATGTAGCCGACCTGCCGGCCCCGCTCAACGAGGAATTAATGGGCACGCTTCGCAACTATCTTGAGGTCGTTATCAGGCAGGAATGGCCCCAGCAAAAGCAGGGCAAAGTTCCTGAAGACGGCACTCGCGTAATGAACGACATTCAGTACAAACTCTTCGCTTACGAACCTAAGACCCCCGGACAGCAGGCGCTAATGAGCGAGGCTTTACACGCTTTTAATCGGCTGGCCGACTGTCGACGATTGCGCCTCAATGCCGTCAGCAACGGACTATCGGGAACGATGTGGGGGGTGATCTGGGTGGGTGCGATCATCAGCATCGGTGTTGCCTACCTCTTCAAAATTGAAGACCCAAAGATGCATGCCACGCTGGTTGGTCTGATGGGCGGCTTCCTGGCCATCGTTCTGTTCATGATTTCAATCAACGACAGACCATTCTATGGCGCGGTAAGTAATTCGCCTCAGCCCTACCAGGTGCTGCTGGATAGGGCACACACCTACTCAAACTCACCGCGCTGACCTCGACCGACGCCTGTCAAAACTGACAGTTATCGTTTCGGGGAAAGCGCTCAACAATGCCGCCGGTTGAAAGCCGGCGGATGACGCCTGCTCGAATACTGCAAACCCCTGGAAATGAGTCCTCCAATGAAACTAAACAACTCGCAAAACAGACTGCTGCTGTCAGTCGTCATGGCGGCATTAACCATTGGGATCAATGTGTTGGCGGTGACGCGCGCGGCGGCGCAGACTCCGCAGACGGCGCAGGTGGCCAACGGAGAAAAGGTGACCAAGCACCGCGGCGTCGTGACGAAACGAGCGGGTGAAACGTTCCTGATGGGCAACGGTGCGAATGCACCGCAGACGATGGTGCTCCTGACGCCCGAGACCGAAGTAAAGAGTCACAAGAAGGGTTTCTTCCGTGGCTCAAGAAAGTACGAGCAAGGCGACATCATGCGCGGCCTGCGCCTCGAAGTCGACGGCGTAGGCAATGCTGAAGGCCAACTGGTGGCTAAGAACATTCGCTTCGACGAGCAGGATTTGCGGACTGCGCAAGCTCTGGGGTCGACCGTCGATCCTCTGGAAACCGATTTGCGCACCCAGATCGCCCAGCAACGTGCTGAACAGGAAAAGCTCGCGGGACAATTGCAAGAGACGCAGGCCGTAGCCACGTCTGCTCGAGCTGAAGCGGCGGCGGCCCAAGCCAGCGCCAATCAGGCCGGCGAGGCAGCGAAGGTAGCGCAGTCCACCGCGGACGCCGCACACAATCGCCTCAACGGCCTCGATGACTACGACCCGGTCAAAACAATCACGGTGTACTTCAGCACCGGCAGTTCAAATCTCACTCGCGAAGCGAAAAGCACAATCGACGAAGCCGCAACCTGGGCGCGCACGCAGGATCGAAAAGGCTGGGTCGCAGAGATTGTCGGTTACGCCGACTCGCGCGGCAACACCCGATACAATCGTGACCTTAGTGAGCAACGTGCGAAAGCTGTCATATACTACCTGGCGACCGAGCAGAAGCTTCCTCTCAATCGCCTCGTGCAGCCATTCGGATATGGGGAATTAGAGGACAGTAATGGAGCAGCGCGCGCGAAGAATCGCCGGGTTGAAATTCGGCTCATGAGGAACAAAGGGATTGCCGGCGCGACCAGCGGACGCCAATAGCTCGACTCTGCGGCGTCGGATGATTGCGCGTCCGTACTGACAAAATTAACTCGAACGCTGATTGCCTGCTCTACCGCGTTCATAGGAGGATCGACGATGAAAGAATTCAATCTCACCCAAAAGCTTTCGGCAGAATTTCTCGGAACACTCTGGTTGGTTTTCGGTGGTTGTGGCAGCGCTGTATTAGCGGCGGCATTTCCTCAGGTCGGTATCGGACTGCTGGGAGTCTCGTTCGCGTTCGGATTGTCTGTTTTGACGATGGCGTATGCAGTCGGACATGTGTCGGGTGGCCACTTCAATCCGGCAGTCACGCTTGGTTGTTTTGCCGCCGGCCGAATTTCGGCAAAGGACATTCTGCCGTATGTCATCGCGCAACTCGCCGGAGCCGTGGCCGGCGCCGGTATTCTATTTTTGATTGCGAGCGGGAAAGCGGGATTCAGTCTGAGCGGCGGCTTCGCGTCGAATGGTTATGCCGACCATTCTCCCGGCAATTACACGCTGGTCGCCGCGCTGGTATCCGAGATTGTGATGACCTTCTTTTTCCTGATCGTCATTCTGGGAGCAACTGACGAGCGCGCGCCGAAGGGTCTCGCGCCGATCGCGATCGGTTTGGCACTGACGCTTATTCATCTCGTCAGCATTCCCGTCACAAATACGTCGGTGAATCCGGCCCGCAGTACTGGACCGGCACTATTTGTCGGCGGCTGGGCCATCAAACAGCTTTGGCTTTTCTGGATCGCGCCGCTGGTTGGCGCGGTGATCGCCGGAGTTGTCCATCGGACGCTGGTCGCTGAAACGGCAGAAGAAGCGGCCGAACCGGCTTTGGCCCGCACCGTCACGCCTTAGCTCGTATTAGTACCGGGAGCGGTAGCGAGCGGATCAACAGGAACCTTAGAAACCAAGCGTGACTCGCTGATCCGGTCGCTACCGCTCCCGGTACTGACACGTCGCCCCTGTCAAATCTGACAGTTATCCCGCCCTCAGCTAATTCCTACAATCAGCCTGAAATAGTTTGTTTGCGCACTATCCCCAGCCAATCAATCGTCTTTGGAGGTCCAGGTCGCCATGAAACGAATCTTATCGTCACTATTACTTACTCTAACCGTCACGCTTTCGCTGATTGTTCCGCCCGCTGTCATCGGACAGGCCACGAAGAGCACGACCACGCGCCGCCCGTCGTCCATCACCCAAACCAGCGACGTCTGGCCGCGCGCCTATTCCCTGCCGAGCGAAGCGCAGATGGTGATCTTTCAACCGCAGGCCCAGAGCTGGGAAGGCCAGAAGCACCTGGTCGCGATGGCCGCGGTTTCTTACACGAAGAAAGACGCGGCCAAACCTGAACTCGGCACGATTAAGCTGGAAGCAGACACCTCGGTCGCGTTGCAGGAACGAATCGTGAAGTTTGCGACCGTGAAAGTGAGCGAGACCAATTTTCAGAGTCTGCCGAAGGAGCAGGT
>Ga0207511_100047_pt1 | contig 30235 bp, 14 predicted proteins | sample NitcycUWRSCHO22C_FD_188265 | JGI IMG/M metagenome (GOLD analysis project Ga0207511, IMG submission 188265) | Soil microbial communities from Arlington Agricultural Research Station in Wisconsin, USA - Nitrogen cycling UWRJ-SCHO22-C (SPAdes) | ecosystem: Environmental > Terrestrial > Soil >... | reverse complement strand
TGAAAGGGTCGAATTCATTTTCAAGCGAAGATTGATCGCCTAGTCATTTGGGAATGCCGGATAATTCGACCCTTTCAGGGTCAGATGCTTTGCTCGGACTTCATTCCGTGGGCGTTGCCCACGGCTATTTAATTGCACGCTTTCAGCGTGATGAAATAGAATCCGTGCGGTCAGGTAGTCAAGTATCTCGGTTCCGTTGAAACGGTTTCTTTCGATAAACGACTCCCAGTCACCCGGCTGAAGCCGGGTGTGAATGAGACTCACGAACACAACTACCGATTAGCTATTCGGCGTGTGCGATCTTCTGAATCTGTCTTCAGGTGACCAGATCACTGCGGCGTCAGATCCAACGCTTCAACGACTCGGGTGAATGGAATGTTGGCCTGCTGATTCACCGCCTTGACGTCGTCAGCGTTGCCGGCTTCAAACAGACACATGCAGTGGGCTTCACCGGGAACAAACGTCGTGCGGATGTAGCGGACGGGTTTGCCTTCGGCGGTGAACTGGTTGCTGGTTTCAATCGCGGCCTTCTGCGCGGCCGCCAGTTGCTCCATCTCAATTCCGGGTAGTTCTCTTTCGACCATGTATACAGGCATGTTGGGTCTCCTTTTCAACGAAAGGGCTAACGATTCTCTTGAATGAAATCGATCATCATCTCCGCCAGATCTTCAGCCCGCCTCAGTCCGCGGAGTCATTCGTTTGATCAGAGGCGTAAGGACCGCCAGCAGCAGCGCGGCCGCTAAGGTGATGCCCGCAAAGATTCCAAACGCGCGCGTGAGCACCTCGGGCGTTCCCTGCTGAAACAGTTGCGTCGTGCGTCCGGCGATGTAACTGCCGATCGATATCGAAAGGAACCACACGCCCATCATCAAACCGACCATGCGCACCGGTGACAGTTTGCTGATCGTGCTCAGACCTACCGGGCTCAAACACAACTCACCGACGGTTTGAATGAAGTAAACCACCACCAGCCACCACGGGGACACGCGACCGGCGCCAGTCAAACTCGCGGCCAGAGTGAGCACGCCGAAGGCGATGCCCGCGAACAATAATCCGAACGCGAACTTGGCCGGACTCGATGGTTGGCGATCGCCCATCTTCTGCCAGATGAAAGCGAAGATCGGCGCGAGGATGATGACAAAGACTGCGGGTACTGATTGAAACCAGCTCGAAGGAAACGCGCGGCCGAAAACCTCGGTGCGCGTCAGACGATCCGCGAACAGCGTCATGCTGGAACCGGCCTGCTCATAAGTCATCCAGAAAATGACCGAGAAAACCACGAGAATGAAAATTACCAGCACGCGTCGCAGCTCGTCACCCTTGAGCAGACGAGTAGTGCCTCCCAGGTATCCGACGAAGTATCCCACCACGGTCCAGAACGGAACTGAAACCAGTCCGGCATCGAACTTATACCCGAAACCCGCACCCAGCACTGCGCCGACAATCGACAGGCCCATGGTGAGCACATCGAATCCACCCGATCCTTTCGCCGTGGCAGTTACGGTCTTTTCGGGTTTTCTTCCGGCATCTCTGAGCTGCTTCGCCCCCAGAACGTATTGAATGACTCCCAACGTCATCCCCACTCCGGCCGCCGCAAATCCCCAGTGCCAGGCATGCGCAGGATTCAGTCCCATCTTCACGATGATGCCTTTGAAAGAATCACTCTGCGCCAGATAGCCGGTCACAAACGGCGATATGAACGCGCCCAGGTTTATACCCATGTAGAAGATCGAGAATCCGGCGTCGCGTCGCTTGTCATCCGGCGGATACAACTGGCCCACCATGGTGCTGATGTTCGGCTTCAGCAAACCAGTCCCGCAGGCGATCAGGATCAACGCCGCATAGAAGGTCGGCAGACTATCGATCGCCATTGAGTAGTGGCCACAAGCGATGATAATGCCGCCGACCAAAACTGCTCGCCGCGCCCCGAGGAACTTGTCGGCCAGCCAGCCACCAACCAACGGCAGATACCAAACCGACGAGACGTACATCGCGTAGATTGCGCCGGCATAGCTCTCGCTGAAACCCAGTCCGCCATCGACCAGCTTCGATGTCATGTACAGCGTCAGCAGCGCGCGCATGCCGTAGTAGCTGAAGCGCTCCCACATCTCGGTAAAGAACAATGTCGAGAGACCGAGCGGGTGACCGAAGAACCTTTGGTCAGGGGGCATCGCGGGTGCGACGCCGGTGCCATCGATTGGTGTGCTCATCCTGTAGCGACCCTCATCCAGGAAATTGAAATTGCGACCCGATCAACTGAAATCAGTTTGGAGAGTGGGAGCATTCAGCCAGAAGCGATGGAGGCCTGTCAAGGTTTGCCTGGAATACTGAAATGCAAATCGAAGGCGACGTCTCTGTCGAAATCAGGAGAGCGCCAGCATTCAGCCAGATAGATGTGAATTATTGACGTGGGTTTTGATTGGTTGGGTTGTCAGTGTTGAGATCCAAGGTGACTTCGGTGATGCTGTCGTCATCAACCTTCACCTGCTTCTCAAGTTTCCGTTGGTTCCCGTTCGCCTCTCTCGCCTCGACGACAATTTTATATTCGCCGGCGGACAAGTGGAGCAAAACAAATTCTCCGTGCGCGTCCAAATCACCGAATGCGACCCGCTTGCCGTTTTGCCAGGCGGTGGCTTGACTCGACCAATTTGGTGAGAGCGCGCCTTTCACTGTCCCGTGAATGCGGCTGTTGGCATAAGCGAGCACGAGGCGAACTCCAGTGATTTGTTCGCCAGGGTGAACATCAATTCCTTCAGACACCACCATTCCCTGCGGCAAAGTTACGCCGTTATGTTCAATCCGTACGAAACGAAGCGGCGGTTCTTCGTTGCCCGGGGGAGGTCCATAAAAACTGAATTGCAATTTGCCGGTCTTCAGACCCGTGAAAGTGAACGATCCGTCGGGTTTCACCGAAGCGGTCATGAGCGAGGACATAATCATCATGCCGACCACGCGAATCTGTGGCAGCTTCGCGCGAAAGTCAGCGGCCTTCGCGCCCTCGATCGCAACAAAACCGGAGAGGGTCGCCGCTTTGATAGCGCGAATCTCGATACCGTTCACATCGCCATCGACAACCGTGAAAGGTTTTGATTCGCCAAAAATATTCGGCGCTAGCGGAAGTTCACCAGTGACGGGACGAAGGGGACTGTTTTCCGGCACTGTGATCGAATACTGACCTGGCGGGAAATTCTCGATTACGATTTCTCCTTCAATGTTCGAACGGCCGCCAGGTCCGGCACCCCCGGCGCGTTTTCCATTTTCAAAAACATTGATGCGGTAACCCATGTCCTGAATGGGTTTTCCTGATTGATCGTCGACGACCCTCGCCCTCACGGTGAAAGTCTTGGCAGGCGCGCCCACGTTGATGTCGATCTTTGTATCACCGCCGGAAGTTACCTCAATCAGCTTCGCCTGCGATTCATCTTGCGTACCGCCGTAGAAGGTTCGGCGATATCCAACTCTTCGAAACAACGTCGCTGTCGTCAGCGGATAATAACCGGCGGCGACGCGGTACTTGCCCTCAGGCAAACCAACGATTCGATAGTTGCCCTGGTCGTCAGTGCGTAGGTCGCGAGCATATTGAGGACTTCCGATCCACGGTGTTTCAGGAACGATCATGATCGGTAAATGCGGCAATGGTTTGCCATCGGCATCGGTTACGGTGCCGTGGATTATGCCTTCGCGAATCAAACTGAAATCTATCGGCGGTATCTCATGATCACCAACGACCGTCACGCGTTTGATATTGATGAAGACATTGTTTTCGTGGCCGCTGATGAAACCCGGCGCGGTAACCCACATTTTGTAATTCCCCGGCGCGACCGTGAGTTTATAGGCGCCACTCTCATCCGTCTTGGCGGTTGCGACTGTCGTGTTTGGCGTGGGTTCGTCGAAGCCGTACCAGATGGTTACGGTGGCTCCGGCAAAAGGCTTGTCCAACGCCAGGACATGGCCAGTTATGACGGTACCTCCTAAGTTGTTTGGCTTGGCTAATTCCTGGCCGCCGGCCCGCGACAGAAATGAAAATAAGAACACAAAGGCGATGACGGTATGATTGAGCTTCATAAGATATCTCACGGATGGTTTGCGACGCGCCGGGACCTTGTGCGGAGATTCTACTCTCGCCTGCTCCCGGTCACGAAACCTGGTCGGTCTTGACAGGCCAGTTAGACGAAGGGTATAAGCCTAATTGAAAAACGTGGTGAGTTAAGGCGACTTGCGGCCACGCAAAACAAACAGCTAAACAGCTCGGCGAGTTCAGGAAACGAACCGAAAAAACTTCAAGACGGATTTGAAGTCCCGCGTTGTTTAGCGCGGGACTTTTATTATGGAAACCTTCCAACAACTTCTCGACTCGGACAAGGCTTACATCTTCGATGGCGCGATGGGCACGATGCTCTATACCAAGGGCATCTACATCAATCGCTCGTATGACGAATTGAATCTGGTCGCGCCTGATCTCGTCCGCGAAGTGCACGCCGAGTACGTGCGCGCGGGCGCTGAGATTATTGAAACGAACACTTTTGGCGCCAACGTCAACAAACTTCAGCCTTACGGGTTGGAAGCGAATGTCCGTGAAATCAACATCAAGGCCGCGCGCATTGCCCGCGAAGCAGCCGGTAGCCGCGCCCTGGTGGCCGGCGCGATCGGACCGCTGGGCCTGCGCATCGAACCGTACGGGCCAACTTCATTCGACGAAGCCAAGCAGATGTTTTCGGATCAAGCTTCCGCGCTGCTCGAAGCTGAAGTCGATCTCTTTATCGTCGAGACCTTCTCGGATATTTCCGAATTGCATCAGGCCATTCTGGCCGTGCGTGAACTGTGCGATCTGCCCATCGTCGCGCAGGTCACTATTCAAATGGACGGCAACACTCTGTTCGGCGCGACGCCTGAGGTGTTCACCAAGCGGCTGGCCGAATGGGGCGCGGACGTAATCGGACTCAACTGCGGAGTTGGCCCGGCCATCGTCTTGAACGCAATCGAAAAGATGCGCGCGCTGACCGACAAGAAGCTGTCCGCGCAACCGAACGCCGGTCTGCCGCGCGACGTCGGCGGCCGTCAGATTTACATGTGCTCGCCTGAATACATGGCCGAGTACTCACGACGGATTGTCCAGGCCGGGGCCAGCTTCATCGGCGGATGTTGTGGCAGCACGCCGGCCCACATCAAGATGATTGCTGACGCGATTCGCCAGTTCCATCCGCGCACTACACAAGTGCACGTCTCGGAAACTGCGAAAGTCAGCGTGCGCGATCTCAAGCCACCCGAAGTCAACGTCGTGCCGGCCGAAGAAAGATCAAACTGGGCGCGCAAGATCGCCAAAGGCGAATTTGTCACCACGGTGGAAGTGCTCCCGCCGAAAGGCTGCAATCCCTGGAAGACGCTGGACGCCATTCGTCTGCTCAAAGACGCCGGCGTCGACGGCGTCAACATTCCTGATGGCCCGCGCGCGCAGACGCGGATGGGCGCGATGGCCACGGCCCTGATGGTGCAGAAGGAGATCGGAATTGAGCCGGTGCTGCATTACTGCTGTCGCGATCGCAACCTGCTCGGCATGATGTCTGACTTGTTGGGCGCCGCGGCCCTGGGTTTGCGCAACCTTTTGGTGATCACCGGCGACCCGCCCAAGATGGGACCGTACCCTGATGCCACGGCCGTGTTCGACATCGACGCGATCGGTTTGACGAACATGGTTAACAAGCTGAATCACGGATTGGACATCGGCAACAACCCGATCGGAGATCCGACATCGTTCTCAATTGGCGTCGGCGTCAATCCCGGTGCCGTGAACATGGACGAAGAACTGCGCCGCTTTGAATGGAAGATTGAAGCGGGCGCCGAGTACGCGATTACCCAACCCGTCTTCGATATCGAACAACTGCGCGAGTTTCTCAAGCGCATCGAGCACTGTCGCATTCCCATCATCGCCGGCATCTGGCCGCTGGTTTCATTTCGCAACGCAGAGTTCCTGCACAACGAAGTACCCGGCGTGCGCGTGACTCCCGAAATCATGGAGCGCATGCGCGCCGCATCGGCGATCAGCAAAGAAGAAGGACGTGATGAAGGCTTGAGGATCGCGCGCGAGTCGCTGGCCGAGGTGCGCGATCTGATCCAGGGCGTTCAGGTATCAGCGCCTTTCGGCAACGTGAAATATGCGCTGGAGGTTTTCAGCGTGCTGCCGGAGTTTAGTACGCAGTCAGAAGCAACGGCCCCGGCGGCATAAGGGCAACCATCAACAGATGGCGGCGAGAGGAATCTTGCCGCCTTGATTTATTCGATCCCCGCACGCGGATTGGTACTACCTCATCGCCCGCGTTGGTTCAATGTGAACGCCCTGCCAATATCAAGCCGTCAGCCTCGCAAACATCCTTACCCTTCCAACGCAAGGTTGCTCACAAGAGCTGCTTGACAGCTATTCCGCAAAGGATTAAGCTCTGCACGCTCTTTAAAGTCTTTGCCCCAGCAGTCGCTCAAAACCTCGCAGAAGCGGAAGGACTGATGACCTTTCTCCGTTGAATTCTTCCTGAGCCCGCGCGGCCGCTCGCCTTCGCGCCGAAGCGAGCAGACGAGTGAGTTAGAAGCCTTCATGGCCGCTGAAAGAGAGTTCTCCGGAAGGCATCACCTTTCAATCGCGAAACCAACCTGGTTCTGCAGGCTTGCCACACGGAACTTGATAGGCATTGTTCTAATTTTCTGAAAGGAGAGCTCATGAAACTAAGAAAAACGTATTCGCGCGTTCGAACGTGCGTGCTTCTGGCTCCTTTGGTCGGTTTGACCCTTTGTGCCGGAATTGTCCTGAGCCAGAGCGGGGGCGCGTGGCCCGGATGGGGCCATGACTCATCCCACACAGGCGCCGTCAGCGTGGCTGGCCAAAACCTCAACACCATTCTGGCGAACATCGTTTACGATCCGTTCGTTGACGACGAAAAAGCGCCAGCCAACGGCGATGGCGACCTTCTGGTGCACTACCAGACGCCGCTCGTAGACGGTAACGACGTGTACATGGAATTCAAGACCGGAACCTACACGTCGATCACCACCTGGGAAACCCAGATTTGGAACGAAAAGAAACTTAGCTGGGTCAGCGGTAATTTGGTTGAGCAATGGAGCTTCCAGAGCGACTGGAAGCCAGTGCCGTTCAATCCTGCCGGGCCGTCCTGGGAACCGGTATTCCATGCAACCCTGGCGGGAAGTTTTGTCTACGTCCCTGGCGTAGGCGGCTCGGTCTACAAGCTAAGCAAAGCGACGGGCGCAGTTATCGCGCAATTCAGTCCGATCGGCCCAGACATTGATCACAACATCTTTGAAACCGGACCAATCACCGCCGACAGCGCCGGCAACATCTACTACAACGTCCTGAAGCTTAACTTGAGTAATCCCTATGGCAAGGATGTGATTGGCGCCTGGCTAGTAAAAATCACTGCAAGCGGCACAGTCAGCTCGGCACAGTTCAAGGACATCATGACCGGCGAGATGGACAGAAACGATCCTTGCGAAGTTGGATTTTCCACCCCGCCGCCCTGGCCGCCAAGTCCGAGTGCCGTTGCTCCAACTATCCCGTGCGGCAGTGTGCGTCCGGGTATCAACGTGGCGCCGGCCGTGGGTCCGGACGGAACCATCTACACGATCGCGCGCAACCACTTTGTTACACGGTACGGGTATGTGGTCGCAGTCAATCCTGATTTGACGCCAAAGTGGACAGCCTCAACGCATGGCGTCTTGAACGATGGCTGCAATGTGCAAATTCCGCCCAATGGAACGCCCGGTGGGTGCAGCGTGGGCGCCACCACCGGCGTTGCGCCCGACACCAACAGCTTACCATCAGGACGTATCCTCGATGACTCGACTTCATCGCCGGTCGTCGCTCCCGACGGCAGCATCCTTTACGGATCTTACACGCGCTACAACTACGCCCAAGGTCACTTGCTGCGCTATAGTTCGGCGGGACAGTTTCTCAATTCGTACATCTTCGGCTGGGACGATACACCCGCCATCCGCGTGCACGGCAGTACGTACTCGATTATCACCAAGGACAATCACTACTCGGTTCCATCCTACTGCGGTGATCCGAATGTCTGCCCGCCCGATCGCAATGCGTCAAATCCAGGCTATCCGGAGGCTTACTTTGTTACTTCACTCAGTCCCAATTTGACCGTTGAGTGGATGTTCCAGAACACTAACACGCTGAGTTGCACCCGCAACCCGGACAACAGCGTCACTTGTGTAAGCGATCATCCGCACGGCTTTGAATGGTGCGTCAATGCACCCGCGATCGATTCAAACGGGGTGACCTATGCCAACAGCGAGGACGGAAATCTCTTCGCGATCAATCCTAATGGCACGCTCAAGCAGAAGATCTTCCAGCAATTGGCCATTGGCGCGGCCTATACTCCGGCCTCGATTGGCGGAGACGGAAAGATTTACTCTCAGAACGACGGTCATCTCTATGTGGTCGGCAATTGATTCGATCTTGCTTTGGTTCCGTTAATTGCGGCACAACGATGCCGCTTGACTAAAGAGGTCCGGACAATCGTTCGGGCCTTTTTTTTGTCCTCGGCCTCAGTCATCAGCAAAGAAGCCGGCCGCATGAGGTCATATGGTGCTTGACAGCAGGATCTGTGTGCGCCTAAAGTCCGCGCATCCCCCATCCGCTGAAGGTTTGCCGGGAAGTTACCGCAACCTTCGAATCAATCTCTGCAGGCGTGCTAACCCATAGGAGGACTAAGATGAAAAGAAAATTCCTACTTTCACTCGTGCTGGTAATACTCACTTTGGGATTAATCTGGACGCGACCGCTGACCAAGCGCGCTAACGCGGAACCGAACGCCGCGAAAGTCAACGCCATGCCGAAAGCCGTCCTGCCACTACCGCTCGCACCTTCCAAAAAAGATCGCTGCGGGACCAAACAAGTCGACGAAAGTATCGCAGTTCAGTACGAGGCCTCGCTGAATAACTTCAATGCGCAGCGCAGTCCCGGTCAGGTTCGCAAATCGGGTTCGGTCACCATCCCGGTCTTCTTTCACGTAGTTAATAAAGGACCGGGAATCGATAACGGCGACGTGCCGGCCAAGTGGCTGAAGGATCAAATCAACGTGCTGAATGCCGCCTACGCGGGCGTCGATCCAACGGCAGTCCCGGGATCGACCAATACGCCTTTTCGTTTTCAAATGATTGGTGTCGATCGCACAACCAATGCGGCCTGGTTCAATTCGGCCATCGATTCGCCCGAAGAGCGCGCCATGAAAGCAGCTCTCCATGTCGGCGGTGCGAACACGCTGAACTTTTATGTAAACAACGCCGGCGGACTTTATCTTGGCTGGGCCACCTTTCCGTTCTGGTATGCAGGTGATCCTTTACAGGATGGCGTAGTCGTCCTCTACTCAAGTCTGCCTGGCGGCGATTGCTGTGGCGCTCAAGTCTACGACCAGGGCGACACGGGAACGCATGAGATCGGTCACTGGCTCGGTCTGTTCCACACGTTCCAGGGCGGTTGCGCTGCGGTCTACAACGACTTTGTGGCGGACACGCCCTCTGAGCGAAAGCCTAACTTCGGCTGTCCGGTCGGCGCGGACACTTGTCCCGGCGACGGCCTCGATCCGATCGAGAACTTCATGGACTACACCGAAGACCCTTGCATGTACCGGTTCACTGCCGGGCAATCCGCGCGGATGGAGGCTTTGTCTCTGCAATACCGCGGGCTGTAGCAGTTTCAGGCAGGACTCCCACCTTCGCCTGCTCTTTGCCGGAAATCGCGGATGTCCGTTTAGCAGGCTTCACTTAAATCTTCGCTTGGCTGACTCCAGCACGAAGGTGATCACGATTACCGCTAAGGGAACGCCCGCTAAAGCAATCCAAGCCTCAGTCGTGTGATCCGTGCACAACGGATTCCAATTGAGCGATTTCCAGGAAAGCAGCAAGTAAATCAGACCTCCCAGAAGCAGACCCAACATCAGCGCCGTAACAAAGAGACGCGCCCGTCTAGCTTCATTCCGGTCATCGGTCAGGGGCGCTTTGCTCCCGAGCAAGCCGGCGAGCAGGAGTCCGCCAATTTTGTCCATGAGAAAAAGCATAGTCGTTCCCTTACGGCTTAACGTCGACTGTGGTCTTTAGATTACCAGGACTGGTTACGGTTAGTTTGCCGGGCAGTGTCGCACCCTCGGGCAAGGTGACTTCAATTTCAGTGTCACTGACTTTTTTGACGTCGTTGACGGTGATCGCCGGATTCCCAGGTTGCGGGGCCACATCGTTCACCCACGAACCTTGAGAAGGATCCTTAAAGTTCATGCCTTTGACGCTGAGCTTGATTCGAGCGGCGCCGGCCGCCGCTTGATCGATTTTCGTAGCGGAATCGATCTTAGTGCCGTAAGTTATCTCGGCGCCCTGTCCATCCGGGTTCATGATCCGGAACACGTGTGGACCTTCGAGATATCGCTCCGCCACACTCCTTAACTGGACCACCATCATGCTGCAGAATTGCGGGCGTTGGTCGTCGACCTTCTGGCCGATAATAGTCACCTGGCCGGAGGGGACTCTTTCGTCGTCCAATTGGAATGTAGTGGTCGAGCTTGGCGACAAGTTATCACCTGTGAGTGTGGCTACCAATGCCATCGCTGCCGGCACTAATGGCTGACCTTTCACATCCACCGCCGCAGTGTTCTTGACGTCGATGCTCTTAATATTTGGGCCCGGCCCGCGCACCAGCTTCCCTCCCAGGTAGCCGGCTGAACTCAAGCCCATCAGGTAGAGCATCCCCTCCGGAATCTTGGGAAGTTGATCGATAGTCGCCGGGTCAGAAGCTAAGATGATCGCCAACACACCCATCGACGAAACGATGCTCCAGAGAAAAAACTGAAAACGCTCGCCCAGTACCACTCCACCGGAGGACACCAGGTCCGCCAGTGTTGGGCTTTCAGCGCCGGCGCCCTTGCCGCCGATCTGCGCGCCAATGCCTGCCGCAGCCACCGTGGTGCCGACGCTGACCGCCAGCATGGTGGGCAAGTTTTCCGGGATGGGCGGCAGTTCAAACTTCCATTGCACAAACAGCCGGCACACAAAAATGTAGATGTAGCCAAAGATGGTGACCAGCGTAAAGAGCGTCAATTGAAATTTGGAGAGGCTGTAGGAGTTCGTGTCCTTGTCGATCAGAAAAGCCATCAGCGAATTAAAGCTCGCGTCATCGCGTTTCCGTAACTTGACTCCCGTGCGCACCAGCAGAAAGAGAACTCCTATGATCAGCAAGAACGATCCGATCGCATAAAGACGCAGGGCGTCTTTGGAAATCCTGGAGAAGCTCAGAGTCTGATTCGACGGAGCGTCGGCGACATTGCCATCACCTACACGTACGCTAACCTTTAGGGGTGGAGTTGTTTCCACGCCTGGTTGGTAACCCTCGACGACGAGCTTGCCCGCGTCGGCGCGGAGACACCCATTGTAAGTATTTCTGGTGTTCGCATTTGTGTTCGCATTCGTGTTTGTGTTTGTTTGGTTGTCGGAGGGGCTTTTTATACGATTCTCAGAAGCGCTTATGAACGGGAAAGTACACTTAGTATTCAAACTCAGTTCTGATCCGTTGATCGACACATGGTTTTCTTCGAGAGTCGGACTAAAGTTCGTTCCGTCTATTTCGAAATCGTATCCGTTACCGTGGGCAGGCACCGGATAACGACTTTGGGCCAGCACCGCAGTGATGGTGACGGTCGGTTCGGGCGACTTTGCCGGTGTCGACGACGCAGCCGGCGACTGAGCTGGCGAGGTCGCGGCCGCGGCGGATTTTGAAACTTTCAACGTATCACCGACTGACGTGTTCTGAAGATTCGGATCCTGCCCCGATTCCACGGTGAGTTTATACGAGCCCTCTTTGAAGGTGGGCGGCAACGTAAAACTCAGGCTCTTTTTATCATCAGCCACCTTAGCAGCGACGGGCCCGATTGGCGGTTGATTCGGTATCTCACTTCCCTTCTCATCCACGGCCTTGAACGCTATTTTCCACGGGCCGTTGCCATCGAAGGACCCGTTTATCGTCACGGATTGTCCCGGGCTCGCGTCTTTCGACGTCAACGTTTGACCGCTGACAACCGCGAGCTTAAGAGTCAACAACACAAACAGCCACAGCATTGAACGCATTTTCATAATCGCTCCTCAACTTACAGGACGGATCGCTATTGCTGGCTGCGAGGTGCGCGGAGTTTATAGCGAACTTCGATTCTTGTGAAGTCCTTTTTTCAGTATTCCGGTCAGCCGCCATCGCATTAGCCCAGACCGATCTGCGACCTCCGGAATGTCTCACGGGCCAGCGAAGGCCAGTTGTGTTAACTACCATGACGCCTCATCAATTAATGTCGATTGCCTGGAAAACATTTCGTCGCGCTCAAGGATGAAGTGCCAACCCGAGTCGATTCTGTCCGTGTTACACTCATGCATGCCGTGTCACGAACCGCAGTCACCAAACAAACTCACGGCCATCAGCGAGTTCGGAAGATCAGAACTCGCGCCCGATACGAACAGCGCAGACTGAAACGCATCTCGCGCACCGCGACTCTCGGCGGTCTCTTTCTCTCATTTCTCAAAATTGGTCTCACGGGATTCGGCGGCGGCTTTGCGGTGCTCGCACAAATCCGCCACCTGGTCGTCCTCGAGCGTCGCTGGCTCGGTGAGCATGATTTCGTTGAAGCCCTGGCTTTAGGTCAGAGCCTGCCGGGTACCAGCGCCGGCAACGCTGTCACTTATCTCGGATTTCGTCTGCGCGGTTGGCGCGGAGCCGCCGTTTCGTTGAGCGGCTTCATCCTGCCGTCGATGTTGATGATGATCGCGCTGGGCGCAATGTACGATCGCCTGCGGGCCCTGCCGAATACCGAACAACTCTTTCACGGATTTAATGCCGCGGTGGTGGCGCTGATCGCGGTCACCGCCTGGCGCATGGGCCGTCACACGTCCAGCAAAACCTGGCAGCGCATCCTGATCGTCCTTTCATTTGCAGCCGTGGTCTTGCTGCGCGCGACCGTCATCGAGGTGATTCTGGTGGCGGGATTGATCGGAATCGGCATCGAGTCCTTCGTCGAGCCGCGCCTGCCACGCCTCGGACGCATCCGTGGATTCGCCGTGCGCCGCCAGCAGCGCATACGAGATCGACTGGGCCAGCGCCGGCGCCGGAAGCCGCACAGGTTTGTTGGCGGCTACCTGACCGAGGCCATGGCCGAAAAACGTTTGCGCGATATGAGCGAGCAGTTGGTGACGCAGACACCGGAAGATGCAACGAACGAGCAGCCCAAAGAAACAAACCGCCGGATTACACCCTCGCGAAAGGCTCTGCTGCTGCCGGCGTGGCCGATTATCGCCAAGCTCGGGCTCGCGCTTTCGGTATCGTTCATCTTCCTGCGCATCGGCGCGGTGACCTTCGGCGGCGGTTACGTGATGATTCCGGAGATCGAAAACGAAGTCGTCAACTCGCACCACTGGCTGGATCATCAACAGTTCGCCGATGCCACCGCGCTGGGCCAAATCACTCCGGGTCCGGTTTTGATCATGGCGACATTTGTGGGTTATCGCGTGGCGGGCACGCCGGGAGCTCTGCTCTCAACCTTGTGCGTCTTCCTGCCGTCGTTTTTGATGACCATCGCTGCGGGTTCGTCGTTCAAGCGCTTTCGGGCTAATCGGCAGGCGCAGGCATTTTTGCGCGGAGTCGCGCCGGCGGTCACGGGTCTGCTTGCCGCCGCCGCCTGGAGCGTCGCCCGCGCCGGCATTCACACATTTCTCGGCGCTACCATGGCGGTGGTAATCCTGATAATTCTGCTTCGTTATCGTCCGAACGCGTTTTGGGTTCTGATGGGAGCGGGAGTGTTCCGCTTTTTATTGGCGCTGGTCCTGTGGTGAGGAACACGCGCATCCTGCGTACGGTTCACCGGCAACCTACCGGTTCTTTTCTGGCATTTGCGGGCAAGATGCCCGCGACCCGCAGGCAGGGATGCCTGCGCTCCTTAATGCGCGACGTATCGACGAAACGCGGCTTCCAACTGCGGATACTTGAACTCAAATCCCATCGATAGAAGCTTCTTCGGCAGAACCTTCTGACTGGCCAACAACATCTCGTCCGCCATTTCGCCGAACGCCAAACGTGCCGCGAAGGCGGGCATAGCCAGCGCTGTGGGACGATTCAGAACATGACCCAGCGTGCGCGTGAATTCTTCGTTGGTTACCGGATTTGGCGAAACGATATTCACCGGCCCGCGCATGGTCTGGTTGCTGATTGCCAGCTTGATCGCGTTCACCACGTCCTCGAGCGCTACCCAGCTGATGTACTGCTTGCCCGATCCAACTTTACCGCCCATTCCCATTTTGAAGGGCGTCAGCAGCTTCGAAAGCATGCCGCCTTCGCGCGCGAGGATCGGCCCTAAGCGCAGATTGACTACCCGCACCGCGGCCTTGATGGCCGGCTCGCAAGCTTTCTCCCATTCGCGGCACACGCCGGCCAGGAACCCGCCGCCTGATTCACTCTGCTCATCGAGTGTCTCATCGTCGCGGTCGCCATAAATGCCAGTGGCCGAAGCACAGATGAATGCGCTCGGCTTGACGGCCATCTTCGCGATGGCTTCGCTCAAAAGATGAGTGCCACCGACCCGGCTGTCGCGAATCTTTCGCTTCTGCTCGTCGGTCCAACGCCCACCGGCAATATTTTCGCCGGCCAGGTTGATGATCACATCAAACCCTGCCAGCGTCTGTTCATTTAATTGATCCTGATTCGGGTGCCATTCGATTTCGCCTGGCTTGGCCACGCCTCGGACCAGGCGAGTAACGGCCGCGCCGTCGTTGGTGAGCGAAGGAATCAGAGCTGAGCCAACGAGGCCGCTGGCGCCCGCGATTGCAATCTTCATCTACCGGCTTCCTTTTGCGGGGAATCAAACAACCGAAACGCTGCGAACATCGTAACCCAGTCGGCGGCGTGATGCACCCCAGGTTCATTGTAATTGCCTCAAAACTATGTAGAATTCCCGAACTATCGCTGGCCGAGTTCGCTGCGTGAATCGTCAAAGACTATTCGTTCTGATTGTGCTTGCCACGTTCGTCGTGTGCCTCGTAAGAGTGCGCGACGCGCGGATGCAGTCGTCGACGCTGCGTCGCATCACAAACACCACTGAAGAAGGGATCAACCTGAACCCCTCGATCAGCGGCGACGGGCGGACGGTCGGCTTTGAATCGACCGAAGACATTGCGGGCGCGGGCGGCACCGATCATTTCCGCGCGGTTCGCGCGAACATCACCAGCGACCCGCCGTCATTCTTTCAAATCGCGGGCTCTCGTTTCGTTGCTCCCGCGATTTCACAAGATGGGTCGCGCATTGCTTTTGCCTCGCGAGATGATCTGCTGGGCACCAACAGCGACGGCAATTCAGAAATATTTCTGTTCGATGGCGCAAAACTGATTCAAGTCACCAACACTTCACCCGGAAGTCTCGCGAACAGAATCACGAACGGAAACTTCCAACCCTCGATCTCCGATGACGGCCGCTTCATTGCATTCTCTTCAAACCGCGATCTGGCCGGCCAAAACAGTGACGGCAATCTCGAGATTTTTGTTTACGACTCGACCGCCAGTTCATTTTCGCAACTTACTAATTCATCAGGCATCGTCGGCTTTACCGACGCGAAGATCAGCGGTGACGGTTTCACCGTGGCATACATTCGCGATAACGGCGCCACCCCGGGCAGTGCGCGCGATCTGCTCAAACAACCGCGCGTGGGATTGGGGCCAATTGTTTTAATCGGGGCAAGTATCCAGTCGCTTCAGGTGACCTATGGCCGCGCGATCAGCGATGACGGAGCGCGCGTCGTCTATGCCGCCGAAACCGCCACTAACACAACGCAAGTGTTCATGTTCGATGGCCGTTCCGGAGGCACGATTCGCCAAATCACCACGCTGGGCGCGCGGGTTACCGAAGTTCCGCTCGATCCGACGATCAGCGGCGACGGCTCACGCATCGCCTTCGCTGCGCGCCGCACAGTCAGTGGCGCCGGCAGCAATTCAGATGGCGGCGTCGAACTTTACGTCTACGATTTCCCGACCGCCACGTTTTCGAAAATCACCAATGCGCCTTCCAGCGCTACCGCGGAAGTCGTCTCGTCTTTGAGCGACGATGGCTCGATCGTCGCTTTTAATTTTCCGCGCGTCTTATCCGGCGCAGTCACCAACAGCGGCACCGAAAACAATTCCGAAATCTACGCACTGGCGCCGCCCGGCCGGCCGGCAAACGGAACCCTGACGGCGATTCTCAACGACGCATCGTTTGGTCACGAGCCGTCCGCGACCAAAGCCCTCGCGCCGAACAGCATCGCCGCCGCGCAGGGTACGAATCTCGCAAACACGACCACGCAAACCCAGCGACTGGCTGACAGAACTTTTCCGACCAGCGTTGGCGGTGTGCGGGTCACGGTGAATGGACGCGCAGCGCAAATCTTCTTCATCTCGCCGGCGCAGATCAACTTCCTCGTGCCGCCGCAAACTGAGACCGGCACGGCCGAAGTCATCGTTACGAATTCAGAAAACTTCCCTGCCCGCGGCACTGTCTCGATTCTGCGCGCGGCGCCCGGCATATTCACGAAAACCGGCGACGGCATCGGCGAAGGACTGATTCTCAATGCCGACACGCTGCAGGAAGGCCCTTTTGATCCGACCGGCGGAGATCTTCGTCTGACGATTTTCGCTACGGGCGCGCGCAACGCCGCGGTCACCACCGTGTCCATCGGCGGCCGCATCGTAAATAGCGAGGCCGCAGTTTCGTCAAACACGCTGCCGGGTCTCGACGAAGTGCACGTGCGCGTTCCGGCAGACCTGCGCGGCGCGGGCACAGTCAATCTCTCGGTCACTTCAGATGGTCGCGACAGTAATCCCGTCACCATCAATTTCCTCGGCGATCCAACTCGCGCAATCTTCTTCAACGAAGTTCTTTCCGATCCGCCAAACGGAGCCGCGGGCGATGCCAACAACGACGGCGTCCGCGACGGTACCGACGATGAATTTGTCGAATTCGTAAACGGCAGCGCGAACGACACGATCGGGATGAGCGGCTGGACCGTGAAGACCCGCGCGACCGGCAGCACGACCGAGACCACGCGCTTCACGTTTCCGGCGGGCACATCGGTGGCGCCCGGCACGGCGGCCGTCGTGTTCGGCGGTGGCACGTTCAATTCAAGCGATCCGATCTTCGGCTGCGCCCAGGTCTTCAAAGCCACGTCGTCATCTGGTTTGTCGCTGACGAATGCGGGCTTGACGATTTTGCTGCGCGATTCGGCAGGAAATCTCATCGCGCAATTCGCCTACGGCGGATCTACCGGATTGGATGGCAACAATTCGCAATCGCTAACGCGCTCGCCCGATATATCCGGCGCGTTTGTATTACACACAACGGCGAACCCTGCGCGCCGATTCTCGCCAGGATTGAAAATAGACGGCACCCCGTTCGGTAACTGCGCCAGCCATCCTGCCACCGTGACTATCTCGCCCACGGCGACGACCGTGAACCAGGGACCGTCCACACAATTCACTGCGCAGGCCTTCGATCAATTCGGTCGCGCGATGACCGGCGTGCCCATCGCCTTCAATTCAGATAACACTGCGGCAGCGACCATCGATTCGACATCGACAAATCAATCAACCGGAGTCGTCACGGCCAACGTCGGCACTCACAACCCCGGGGTGGCCCACATCACTGCGTCGGCGACCGACGGCACGACGACCGCGAACAGTAGTCCAGCGACATTGACCGTCGCCGGGCCCGCCTTGAGCCTCAGTGATGTCAGTAAGAATGAGGGTAATGGCGGCCCAACCACGTTTACGTTCGCCGTGAGCCTTTCGCTTCCCGCTCCGTCGGGCGGCGTGAAGTTTGATATCGCCACTCAGGACGGCACCGCGACCGTCGCCAACAATGACTACGTGGCGCGCGCCTTGACCAATCAAGTCATTCCCGCGGGCGCGCAATCATACTCGTTCGACGTCACGGTAAACGGCGACACCGCGATTGAGCCAAACGAAAACTTTTTCGTCAGCGTCTCGAACGTCAGCGGCGCAAGCATCACGAAGGGCCAGGGCACGGGCACAATTCTCAACGATGACAGTCCGACTCTGAGCGTCAGCGACGTCTCTTCGAGCGAGGGTAACAGCGGCACGAAGACGTTCACATTCACCGTAACCACTCCGGTCGCTGCCGGACCCGGTCCGATCATGTTCGACATCGCGACCGCGGACGGGACCGCGACGTCCGCCAGCGGAGACTACGTCGCGCGCACGCTAACAGGGCAGACGATTCCAGTGGGCCAATCGAGCTACAACTTCGATGTCACTGTGAACGGCGACACGCTCGCCGAATCTAACGAGACGTTCTTTGTGAACATCACGAATGTCTCAGGAGCGCAGGTTAACGACGGCCAGGCCCAGGGCACGATTCAGAACGACGACAACGCGAATCTCGTCATCAGCCAGGCTTATCCCGGCGGCGGTTTGTCGAACGCGACCTATGCGAATGACTTCATCGAACTCTACAACCGCGGAACGTCGACGATTGATTTCTCAGTCACGCCATACTCCGCGCAGTTCCTCAGCACGAGCGGATCGACCTGGACCAAGACAGATTTAACTTCGGGCGTCATCGCTCCGGGCCGTTACTTTTTAATCAGAGAAGCCTCGGGCGGCGCGACTGGAAGTCCGCTACCCACAGCCGACGCAAACGGAACCATTAATCTAACGAGTACAACCGACGGCAAAGTCGCGCTGGTCGCCGGCACCACGCTGCTGACGGGAAGTTGTCCCGGAGATGACGGCACGCAACCTTTCAACCCGGCGAACGTTGCAGATTTAGTGGGCTATGGAGGAACGGCAGCGACGGCCAACCACTGTTATGAAGGAACCGGCCCCGTCGCCTTCACGCTCGGCAACAACACGATTGCCGCCTTCCGCAAAGCCGGGGGTTGTGTCGACACGAACGACAACACGAGCGACTTCTTCACCGCGCAGCCAAACGCCCGCAACAGCGCGTCACCCATCGGTGATTGCAAACCCGAAATCACCATCAACGATGTGACTGTTACCGAAGGCAACTCGGGAACAGTAAACGCCAATTTCACTGTCACACTTTCAGCGGCCAGCGCGCAGACCGTCAAAGTAGATTTCGCCACCGCCGACGGTACCGCAAACACTCCTGCTGACTATCAATCGAATAACGGCACGCTGACTTTCAATCCCGGCGATCTCACGAAGACGATCACGGTGCTCGTCAACGGCGACACGATGGATGAGCCGAACGAAACTTTCTTTGTGAATCTGTCGAACGTCTCGAACGCCGTGGTCCTCGACAGCCAGGGCCAGGGCACCATCAACGACAACGACGCGGCGCCTTCACTCTCGATTAATGATGTTGTTGTTAGTGAAGGCGACAGCGCTTCGACGTCAGCGACATTTACGGTCTCGCTCTCGGCTGCGAGCGGATTCACGGTCACCGTAAATTACGCGACGGCTGACAACACCGCTACCGCGGGCAGCGATTATCAGGCGACAAACGGCACCGTCACGTTCAATCCGGGCGAGACTTCAAAACCCGTCACGGTGCTGGTCAATGGCGACACGGACTTTGAACAGAATGAAAGCTTCTTCGTCAATCTCAGCAGTCCCTTGAACGCGACGATCGCTGATGGCCAGGGCGTCGGCACCATCAATAACGATGACCCTTTGCCGCCGACGCCGAATTTCTTCATCGACGACGTCAACCTCAGTGAAGGCAACACCGGCACGAAGACCGCAGACTTTACCGTCACCTTGAATCCGGAGGCGAACCAACAAGTCACGGTTCAATTCGCGACCGCGAACGGCACCGCCACGGCGGGATCTGATTATCAGTCAAATAGCAACACGCTCACCTTCGCGCCCGGCGAGACGAGCAAACAAGTAAGCATCAACATAAACGGCGACACGCTGGTTGAGCCCGACGAAACATTCTTCGTCAATCTCTCAAATGCGAGCGCCGGCACAAACATCGGCGACCCGCAGGGCATCGGGACAATTCAGAATGACGACGCGGCCGATGTCGTAATCAGCCAGGTTTACCCCGGCGGCGGTTTGACGAATGCGACATACGCGAGCGATTTCATCGAACTGTTCAATCGCGGCACGACTACTGTTGATTTCTCAGCCACGCCGTCCTCGGTACAGTTTCTGAGTACTACGGCATCGACCTGGTCCAAGACCGATTTAACCTCGGGAACCATTCTGCCCGGCCATTACTTCCTGATTAAGGAAACTTCCGGAGGAACCGGCGCAGCCTTGCCGGCCGCTGACGCGACAGGCACGATCAACCTCACCAGCACCACTTCCGGCAAAGTTGCGCTCGTCTCGAACACGACCCTGCTGACGGGCAATTGTCCTGGCGACGACGGCACGCAACCGTTCAATCCCACGAACGTGATCGATTTCGTTGGCTACGCCGGCACGGCCGCGACGGCTAATCACTGTTACGAAGGAAACGGCCCGGCGTCCTTCACCCTCAGCAACAACACGATTGCTGCTTATCGAAAGGCCGGCGGATGCACTGACACAAACGACAACGCTGCTGACTTCTTCGCGGCCGCGCCGTTCCCGCGCAATTCACTTTCGACCAACAATTGCGCCGGCGGTGCGACGCCAACGCTGTCAATCAACGACGTCACCATCAACGAGGGCAACAGCGGCACGACGGCGGCGACGTTTACAGTGAGCTTGTCCGGTCCCGCCCAGGGCGCGGACGTGACCTTCGATATCGCCACCGCAAATGGAACCGCGACGACGGCAGACAATGATTACGCGGCGAAGTCTTTAACGAACCAGGTCATTCCCGCGGGACAGACGAGCTATACCTTCACCGTCAACGTGAACGGTGACAATAACGTGGAGAGCGACGAGGCGTTCGTGGTGAACGTGACGAATGTCCTGGGGGCCAGCGTCTCAGACGGACAAGGGACGGCGACAATTCAGAATGATGACCTGCCGGCGATATCGATCAACGACGTGTCGGTGACTGAAGGCAACAGTGGCACCACGAATCTTGATTTCACGGTGAGCTTGTCGGCGCCGGCGCCGGCAACGGTCACCTTTGACATCGCCACCGCGGATGGCACGGCGACGACCTCAGATAATGATTACGTCGCGAGCAGCTTGACCGGGCAAACGATTGCCGCCGGACAACAGACCTATCATTTCTTCGTCACCGTCAACGGCGACCCCGGCGTTGAAGCGAATGAAACGCTCTTTGTGAATCTCACAAATGTAACCGGCGCGACGGTTGGTGATGGCCAGGGCCAGGGCACGATTGCCAACGACGACAGCCCGACATTCTCAATCACGCAATCGGTTTCCCTGGCCGAGGGCAACAGCGGCACGACCAACGCGACTTTCACCGTCACGCTCTCGCCGACCAGCAATCAAACCGTCACAGTGCAATACGCGACGGCCGATGGCACGGCCAAATCGACCAGCGATTATCAAAGCACCAGCGGTACCTTGACGTTCGATCCCGGCGACGCCATCAAGACGATCGACGTGCCGATCAATGGTGACTTGCTGGTTGAGCCGGACGAGACTTTCACGTTAACGCTTTCAAATCCATCAGCGGGTTCAGCCATTTCACCGACTAACGGGACCGGTACCGGAACGATTCAGAACGACGATACGGCCGTGGTCGTGGTCAGCCAGGTCTATGCAGGCGGCGGCAATACGAGCGCACCTGCGGCTGTCTATAAAAACGACTTTATTGAAGTCTTCAATCGCGGCACGACGACGGTTGATTTGGCTGGTTGGTCCGTGCAGTACAATTCCGCCAGCGGCACGGGCAATTGGTCCGTGACCCAACTCTGCGCCACCGGTCCGTGCCTGCTTTCTCCCGGTCAGTATTTCCTGGTCCAGGAAGCGCAGGGCACAGGCGGCACACAGAACCTGCCAACGCCCGACGCTATCGGAACGATCGCAATGGCAACCGCGAGCGGAAAGGTTGCGCTGGTTTCGAATGCAACCGCTTTGAACGGAGCGTGCCCGTCGAACGCGAACATCCTCGATAAGGTTGGATACGGCGGTTCAATTGCGACGACTGATTTCTGCTACGAAGGCACTGGGCCGACCGCAGCCCCGAGCAATGTCAATGCTGCGTTTAGAAAGGCGGGGGGATGCACCGATACGAATGACAACGTAGCGGATTTCTTCACGTTTGCCGCTTCGCCGCGCAACTCCGCTTCGCCCATCAACAATTGCTCAGGCGCCGCCACGGCGAATCTCTCCATCAACGACGTGACCGTAACCGAGGGCAATAGCGGCACAACCACCGCGACATTCACTGTCAGCCTGAGCGCGCCCGCGCAAGGAACTGACGTAACCTTTGACATCTCGACGCAGGACAACACGGCGACGATTGCGAACAATGATTACGTCGCGAAGAGCCTCACGAATCAGATTATTCCTGCGGGACAGTCGACCTACACGTTCAGCGTTACCGTCAACGGCGATACGAATGTCGAGCCCGATGAATCTTTCTTCGTGAATCTCACCAACGTTGCCGGCGCCAACGTGACCGACGGCCAGGGCACCGGCACGATTCAGCACGACGACTTCCCTGCCCTGTCTGTCGACGACGTCGCGGCGGCCGAAGGTGACAGCGGCACGACCACCTTTACTTTCCACGTAACGCTTTCCGATCCGGCGCCGGCGACCGTCACCTTTGACATCGCCACGGCGGACGGCACCGCACAGGACCATAATCCGGTTAGCGAAGACAACGACTATCAGGCTCGTTCGCTCACCAGCCAGACCATCGCGCAGGGCGCATCGTCTTTCGATTTTGCCGTCACGGTTAACGGCGACACGGCCAACGAACCCAACGAAACATTCTTCGTGAATGTCAGCAATGTTTCCGGCGCGACCGTGGCCGACGCGCAAGGCCTGGGAACAATTCAGAACGACGACGCGCCACCGGATCTTTCGATTACCGACGTGACTCAGGCTGAGGGCAATGCGGGAACGTCGAGCTTCAACTTCACGGTTCAATTGTCGGCGCCGGCGAAAGCAGGAGGCGTCAGCTTTACCGTTAATACTGCGGACGGCACCGCGGCTGCCGGCAGTGATTATCTGGCCATCGTCAACGGCAGCGGCAGTATCCCCGAGGGCAGTTCATCAACCACCGTCGCAGTGACCGTGAATGGCGACACGGTGTTTGAAGGAAACGAAACTTTCTTCGTCAATCTCTCGAACGTGACCGGCGCGAATGTCACCGACAGCCAGGGCCTCGGAACGATCTCGAATGACGACAATCAGCCAAGCCTGGCCATCGCCGATGCGAGCGTCATCGAAGGCAACTCCGGCACGTCTCTGATGACCTTCACCGTGACGATGACGGGCTCGTCGCAATCATCAGTGACCGTGAATTACGCGACGTCCGATTCCAGCGCCACCGTCGCCGACGCCGATTATGATGCAGCTTCCGGCATGCTGACCTTCGCGCCAGGCGATACTACCAGGACCTTCGATGTGACGATTCACGGGGACACCATGCCTGAAGGCGACGAGATGTTCCTCGTCGATCTGACTTCGCCGTCAGGCGCGACGATTAGCGATAGTCAGGCGTTCGGCACGATCTTCCTTGATGACGCGTTCAGTATTGCGGCCGTGAACACGGCTTACACCGAGAACTTCGACAGCCTCGCTCAAAGCGGAAATTCAAGTACGACGCCGACCGCGTGGACTCGTGCGGAGACTTTGTCGAGTGCGAATACCGTGTACACAGCGAACAATGGCGGCAGCACGACCGGCGACACTTACAGCTACGGCACGACGAGTCAAACGGATCGGGCGCTCGGCGGTTTGCGCACCGGATCGCTGGCGCCGACGATCGGTGCGTACTTCAAGAACGACACCGGCTCAACCATCAATTCGCTCACGATTGCCTATACCGGCGAAGAGTGGCGCCTCGGTACTGCCAGCCGGACGGATCGTTTGGACTTCCAATACAGCACCAACGCGACGAGCCTGACGACCGGCACGTGGACCGACGACGATGCGCTCGACTTCACGACTCCAAACACGACGGCGACGGGAGCGAAGGACGGCAACAACGCTACGAACCGCACCGCGCTCACTCACACGATTAGCGGATTGTCGATTGCCGCCGGCGCGACCTTCTGGATTCGTTGGACCGATTTCGACGCCAGCGGCGCCGATGACGGACTGGCTGTCGATGACTTCAGTATTACTGCCGGGGTGAATACTCCTGCGCTAACCATCGACGATCTCAGTCAAAGCGAAGGTGACAGCGGCACCACGACCTTCAACTTCAACGTCCATCTCTCGTCACCCGCGCCGCCAGGAGGCGTGAGCTTCACCATCAACACTGCGGACGGCGCGACAAATCCGGCGACCGCAGGCAGCGATTATGTCGCCATCGTTAACGGCATTGGCAATATTGCGCAGAACGGCACCTCAACCACCGTGAGCGTCACGGTCAACGGCGATGTGACCGTCGAACCTAACGAAACGTTTTTCGTGAACATCAGTAACGTTACGGGCGCGACCGTCTCGGATGGTCAGGCGCTGGGCACGATTCAGAATGATGATTCACCACCGGCAACCGCAGACCTTTCCGTGTCGAAGACCGATTCGCCTGACGCGGTGGCGATAGGCAATGACATCACTTACACGATCACCGTAACCAACTCCGGACCGGATCCGGCCACTAACGCGGTGTTGTCTGAGACGACTCCGGCGAATACTACTTTCCGATCGATCACGCCGCCGGCGGGGTGGACGTGTGGAACGACTCCAGCGGTCGGTGGAACGGGCGCGATCAGCTGCACCAATTCGAACTTTGCCGTGGCCTCAGCAGCATTCAATTTGGTCGTCAGAGTCGGTTCGTCGGTGACGGACAACACAATCATCACCAACACTGCGTCAGTCAGCTCGAGCACCAGCGATTCGAATCCGCATAACAATTCCGCGGTAGCGGTCACGACTGTCAAACAACCACTGCTGGTGATCAGTCAGGTTTACGGCGGTGGGGGAAACGCGGGAGCGCCCTACAAGAATGATTTCATCGAGATTTTCAATCGTGGTTCGACGACAGTTGATTTCTCGGCAACGCCTTACTCGGTCCAATACATCTCCGACACAGGAACCGGGACCTGGTCGATTACGACTCTTTCAGGCTCGATTGCTCCCGGCAGGTATTACTTGGTACAGGAGGCTGCTGGAGCTGGGGCGGCGCCTGGTTTGCCGACGCCGGATGCAACCGGGTCGATCGCGATGGCCGCAGGCGCGGGTAAGGTAGCGCTCGTCCAGGGAACGACGGCAATCAACAGCAACACAACCAGTCCGGCAACTCCCCTCACCAGCCAGGGAGCCGCGGGATGCCCAAATAATTCAACTTTCTCGATTGCTGATTTCGTCGGCTACGGCACCACCGCGAGTTGCTCTGAAGGAGCCACACGCGCGCCTGCGCCGAGCAACACAACTGCTGACCTGCGCGCGTCGAACGGCTGCACGGACACGAACATCAATGGCTCGGACTTCGCGGCCGGCGCTCCGAATCCGCGCAACTCCAGCACCGCTGCGAATTACTGCGGTCCCGATCTCTCCACGACCAAGACAAGTTCGGTCAGCATTGTTCAGGCGGGCAACAACATAACTTACACCGTCACCTTGAATAACGGATCGGGCGCGACGAACGTTTTCATGAACGATAGAATTCCGCTCAACACCACCTTCCAGTCGATGTCAGTGCCGGCCGGCTGGACCTGCATCACACCTGCGATTAACGGCACCGGCGATGTTAACTGCGTCCCGGCCGGCAGCTTCGCGTCCGCGACTTTCTCCATCGTGGTGAATGTCAACGCGGCAACGACCGCGGGCACTGTGATCACGAATACCGCGACGGCTTCAGACAGCCTGGCTGATCCGAACAGCGCCAACAATTCATCGACCGCGACCGTCACTGTTGTCTCGGCGACCTCTGCTGATCTTTCGATTACTCAAACGGACTCACCCGACCCGGTGAGCAGCGGCAGTAATGTCACCTACACTTTCACGGTAACGAACAACGGGCCGGCCAGCGCCAGCAGCCTCCAGGTCAACGGCAACGTTCCCGCCAACACGACCTTCCAGGGGCTCACGCCGCCGGCGGGCTGGACCTGTATCACTCCCGCGATTGGCGGGACGGGTTCCATAACGTGCACGCGCCCGAGCTTCTCGTCAGGCGCCTCGCAAAACTTTCCATTTATTGTGAAGGTGAATAACGGGGTGAGTCCGGGCACGGTCCTCACGAATCTTCTGACGATCACTTCCGCCACGACTGATTACGTCTCCGGCAACAACACCTCAACCGAGACCACGACCACCAATTAGCTTTCCTCGGCCAGTCTTCGCGAGTGCTCATAATCTTTCTTGAAAGGTCATTCTGGATCTAAGAAGCGGCTATCTGGATCGAAGCGCTATCTGGATCGAAGCGCTATCTGGATCGAAGCGCTATCTGGATCGAAGCGCTATCTGGATCGAAGCGCTATCTGGATCGAAGCGCTACCTGGATCGAAGCGCTATCTGGATCGAAGCGCTACCTGGATCGAAGAAGCGGCTGTGCCGCAGCACATAGCGGAAAGGCTTTGCCTTTCCGGGCCGGTTGGTCAGCCCAGTCCGAGGCTGCGCCTCGGTAAATTGAGGCATAGCCTAAAAAAGAGAATGGGAGACACACGGTAAGCCATAGGCTTACCGCTATGTGCTGCGGCAAAGCCGCATTACAGTCCTGCCGTCGAAAGACTCTTGCGGCGAAGCGCGGGCCAGTGGATCGCGATTCCCGCTCAATGGATCGCGATTCCCGGTCGCCGGATCGCGATCCACAGCCGAAGGATCGCGATCCACAGCCGAAGGATCGCAATCCGCCGCCGACGGATTGCAATCCGCAGCCGCAGGATCGCGATCCACAGCCGAAGGATCGCAATCCACAGCCGAGGGATCGCAATCCGCAGCCGCAGGATTGGAGTCCCGAATCGAGATTCCCGTTGATTCTTGAGGAAATTGCAGGTTTTTAGCGCACGACCCCGGCGACTGGACTCGAAGCGCTCGCATACAGCCGCTTCGACATGCGGCCTGAGACATAAGCCAAACGCCCCGCCTGAATCGCCAGCTTCATCGCCTCGGCCATCTTTGCCGAATCTGCCGCCTCGGCAATCGCCGTGTTCATCAAGACCGCATCAGCGCCGAGTTCCATGGCAATCGCCGCATCTGAAGCAGTGCCCACTCCGGCATCGACGATGATCGTCGCGTCAGGCAGTTGTTCGCGCATGATGCGCAAGTTGGTGGGGTTCTGAATTCCGAGACCGGATCCGATGGGCGCCGCCAAAGGCATCACCGCGGGACAACCGGCGTCGAGAAGTTTCCTGGCCACGATCAAATCGTCGGTGAAGTACGGCAGCACAATGAAGCCTTCTTTGACGAGAGTACGGGCTGCTTCAAGCGTGCCTTCGTTGTCAGGAAACAGCGTTGTCTGATCGCCGATGACTTCCAACTTAATCCATTCAGTCTCCAGCGCCTCGCGTGCGAGTCGCGCGGTGCGGACGGCTTCTTCGGCCGTGTAGCAACCGGCGGTGTTCGGCAGAATCTGCAAAGCCGGATCGAGATGATCGAGAAACGACTCGCTGCTGCGATCGAGCGGGACACGACGCACGGCGACCGTGACCATCTCAGCGCCTGAGGCGCGATGCGCGGCCTTCATCTCATCGTGCGTTCGATATTTTCCGGTGCCGATGATCAGGCGCGAGGTGAATGGCTTGCCCGCGATCTTGAATTCATCTGTCAATGCGATGGCCGGTGTAGACATGAATGCTTACTTCCCTCGTATGAATTTACGAAGACTTTACACCGATTGATTTGGGATATGAAGTGTGCGCGATCACCGTTCGCCGCCGCCGACGAAGTGAACAATCTCGACACGGTCGCCGTCGTGAAGCACTGTGGTCTGCCAGTCACTTCGCCGCACGACGTTACGGTTAAGCTCGATGGCCACCCGTGTCGGTTCCAGACCCAGCGTCGATATCAGAGAGTCAATCGTTAATCCGTCCGAAAACTCACGAAGCTCTCCGTTAAGATGAATCTTCACTTTGTGGACCAAATGAAATGTATGAGCTGACTTGCCACTAGCTTCAGCTGACTTGCCACTAGCTTCAGCTAGTGGATCATTTGCCGGGCACGATGATGCGGCGCAGCTCGGCGCGCGTGCCTTCATGTTCTACCTGGACCAGGACCGCGGCGCGGCCGCTACGGAACTTGGGAAACTTCAGCGCCGCCGTGGCAAAGCCGCGCTCGTCGGTGGTTGCCTCGATCTTGCCGGGCGAGAACGCCGTGCTCAGCGTCTTCACAATCACCTTCACGTTTGCCGCCGGCAACCGAACATCATTAGTCGCGCGCATCACCAGAATCTTGAGCTCAACACTTGCACCTCCGATGAATTCCGGCTCCTCAACCAGGAAAATAGCGATCGGAGCGTCGAACGAGTACGGATCGAGATTAATAGCCGAGGGCGCCGCTGCGACTGACGGCGTAGATTCGGGCGGCGCAGGTTCCGGCGGCGCAGGTTCCCGCAGCGCGGGTTCGGGAGCCGCGGGCTCAGGCTCGAGAGGTAGTTCGCGATGAGTCTCGTCCGGTGCCGGAGACACATTCGCTCCGGCTTCGCGCCCGCTCATCCGCTTCAAGTCTTCAATTCGGCCGGCATGAACTGCAGCGCAAATCAGTTTGTGTTGCCGCTCGAGACGTTGCACCAGAATCTTCTCATCAAAGCCGCCGGCGATCAGATCGTCATACGGTGCGCGTTTGGCTGCGAGAATCTCGCCCTTCACATAAACGAGCGACAGAATCAGCGGCGTGCGTAGACCCTTGTCTTCGGTCTGCACGTGGTAAACGACGCCGTCATATTCAACGTCTGTGTTGTAGCCGGTGATCACTCTGTGTCTTGAAGCTCGCCGTCGGGTTGCTAGAAGTGCTTCATGAAGGCCAATCGAAAGTTAGCACACGAATTTTTCGACGGTCAATCAATTCTTATTTTCGGCGGTCATCGCCTTGACACCCTCGGATCGTTGGCCTACGATCCTTGCTTGTACAATCATTCTCAAGCAATGGCTGTAGCGCAGGTTGTTAACTTGCGAATCACAGGCAAGGATCGCAAGTTAACAACCTGCGCTGCTTGCACTTTGCCAACGAGTCGATGAGCTTCAATCTCACTGACTATCTTCCGATCGTTTTGATGTTCGTCGTGGCGGCGGGTTTTGCCGTGACGTTCATCGGGTTGTCGCAATTTGTGGGTCAACGCAAGCGGACACGGACCAAACTCATGCCTTATGAGTGTGGCAAAGATCCGGTCGGCTCGGCGCGCGAACGCTTCTCAGTCAAATTTTATTTGATTGCGATGATCTTCATCCTGTTCGACATTGAAGTCATCTTTCTGGTGCCCTGGGCGGTGGTGTTTCGCCGGCTGTCGTCGCCTGAGTACGGGCTCGCCAACGTCGTCTTCTTTGAAATGATTGTCTTTATCGCGCTGCTGGCCGCCGGGCTGATCTACGTAATCAAGAAAGGCGCGTTTGATTGGAGCGAGACTTCGCGGCGCGAAGCGGAAGCGGAAGCCAAGCTTTTAGAGGAGAAGATTTCCAGTTCCAAGTTTCAGGTTTCCAGTTCATCGAAAGCGGCCTGAAACTTGAAACCTGAAACTAATTATTTATGGGTTTAGAGAACGTCTTAGCTGATTCGCTGCCGGAAATCTTAACGACCAGTCTTGATTCGTTAATCAACTGGGCGCGCAAGTCTTCGCTCTGGCCCGCGACTTTCGGTCTGGCGTGCTGCGCGATTGAAATGATGAATGCGACCAGCGGCCGCAATGACCTGGCGCGATTTGGCTCGGAAGTCTTTCGCGCTTCGCCGCGACAGGCCGACGTAATGATTGTTTCAGGCCGCGTTTCACGCAAGATGGCCCCGGTGCTGCGGCGCATCTACGATCAAATGCCCGAACCGAAATGGGTGATTTCGATGGGCGCGTGCGCCACTTCCGGCGGAGTATTTGATAATTACGCAATCGTTCAGGGCGTTGACAAGATCGTGCCGGTTGACGTGTATGTGCCCGGCTGTCCGCCGCGTCCGGAAATGTTGATTCACGCAGTGATGATGTTGCAGGACAAGGTGATGAAGGAATCGATTCGCGAGCGGCGGG
>Ga0207511_100046_pt1 | contig 30381 bp, 27 predicted proteins | sample NitcycUWRSCHO22C_FD_188265 | JGI IMG/M metagenome (GOLD analysis project Ga0207511, IMG submission 188265) | Soil microbial communities from Arlington Agricultural Research Station in Wisconsin, USA - Nitrogen cycling UWRJ-SCHO22-C (SPAdes) | ecosystem: Environmental > Terrestrial > Soil >... | reverse complement strand
TCGCGCACCAGGTACTGTTGCACCACCAGCTTGCCATCGGCGTTCAAAGGCTTGACGTGCGCGTACATTGTCGTGTCGACGACCGCGAGATTCCCGGAAACGCTCACCGAGCCAATCTCAATCTTTTGGAGTTCAAAGGTGTCCTGGGTCCGTTGCAGTCCCTGCGCCAGACGTTCCCGCGTCGTGCGCGCACGGGCCGACGACGGCAGCGCGTCATACAGTGACGAGTACTCTCCATTTTTTAATTGATTGAAGATGCGCTGAACGGCGGCGCGCACGTCTGATTGATCAGAGGGCGCGGCGAGTGCTGCACTCGAGGTGATGAGCAGAAGCAAAATGGCGGTGATGAAAGCTGAGGTCCTATCGATCATCTTCATTTTCGGAAACGTCTTCTGAATCTGATTTATCATCGCCGATCTTCTTTCTCAATTCGACGCGATAACTGAGGAACCATGCGCAAGCGCCCAAAGCACCAGTAACGAAAGCCCCTGACAAATTGTTCCGCCACACAAAGAACGCGGCGAGAATCATAAGGATTCCCGACGCAATCATCCAGAGACGCTCGATCATCTTTTGATTGACGCAATGTCGATGGGCAGGGCCGCGTCCAGCGTCGCCGGCGGAAAGCATTGCTGCGTGTCGCAGGCCTGTACCCGAATTTTGAAGGGAATCGTGCGCTGACCCGTCGCTTTGCCGTCGGCGGTCAAGACAATCGGAACGGTTACGCTTCCTTCATAGACCGCCAACGGTTGGTCGGCAAACGCAAACGTCTCCATTTTCGGCGCCGGATAAGCCAGCTTATCGCCCACCGTGATTCCTTCGACTTTGCCGGGTGTGATTTCGGTGGCAATCAAATACGGAAATGTCGCCGGGTGCGCATTGATGTGGTAACCCGGCGAGACGACCAGCTCGATGCTGGCGGGCGGCGAAGCAGACGGGATGAAATGCGAAAAGGCCTTAACGACCTGCTCGGACGAGGAAACCTCTTTGGGCGTCGGTGACGAAGGCGCGACTGGCGCGTTGGAACTCCGGCACCCCGACACCAGTAACATCAGGACGATGCATGAAGCGAAAACAATGTTACGACTCATCTTCGTCTTCACCTTTCGCGTCAGATTTCTTGATGCCGAATTTCTCCAGGCGATATTGCAGCGTGCGAAACGTCAGGCCGAGCAGCTTCGCCGCTTTGGTGATGTTGTGATCAGTCTGATCCATGGCCTGGAGAATCAGGTTCTTTTCGACTTCTTCAAAGTTGATGCCTTCGGCCGGAAGTTTGAAACCGCCGGTCACGGCGCTCTGCGATTCCTGGCGCACCTCAGACGGCAAGTCGTCCGGCGTAATCAGGTCGCCCTCGCATAAAAGAATCGCGCGTTCGATCGCCGATTCGAGTTGGCGCACGTTTCCGGGCCAGCCGTAATCGTTCAGTATGCGTTTGGTCTCAGGCGCCAGTCCCTTGATCAAACGCGACGTGTTGCGCGTGTGCTTCTTGAGGAAAAAGTCGATCAGCACGGGGATATCGTCGCGCCGTTCGCGCAGCGGCGGCACGTCGATCGACAGAACATTGATCCGATAATAGAGGTCGTCGCGGAAACGTCCGTCACCCACCATGGCGCGCAAATCGCGGTTGGTCGCCGCGACCACGCGGACATCGATCGGAAGCTCGTGCGACCCGCCGACGCGGCGAATGCGACGCTCCTGCAGGGCGCGCAGCAACTTCGCCTGCATGCCGATATCGAGTTCGGCAATCTCATCGAGGAACAAGGTCCCGCGGTCCGCGACTTCGAACAAGCCTTTCTTGTCCGCATGAGCGCCGGTGAATGAACCCTTTTCGTGACCAAACAATTCTGATTCGAGCAGATTCTCGTTGATGGCGGCGCAGTTCACTGCCTGAAACATATCCGAGGATCGCGGCGACTGATTGTGAATCGCGCGCGCGATCAGTTCTTTGCCGGTGCCCGATTCGCCGCGGATCAAGACTGTCGAACTCGAGCGCGCGACTTTCAAAATCATTTTCTTCACTGCTTCCATCTTGGGCGAAGCAGAGATGATCTCCACATCGATTTTGTCGAGCGTGCCGAGCGCGCGCTTGATGGTCGCCATTAAGCGTTCGCGATCGAACGGCTTCTGCAAATAATCGAAGGCGCCGCGGCGCAGCGCTTCCTTTGCCGAGTCAATGGTGCCATGCGCCGTCAACAGAATGACTATGATCGACGAGTCCAGCGCCAGCAACTGCTGCAAAAGCTCGATGCCGTCCATGCCGGTCATCTTGAGATCGCTCAGGGCCAGATCGAAGCTGCGCTCCTTCGCGAACTTCATGGCAGCTTCGCCCGAGGCAGCTGACGTGACGTCGTAGCCGGCGCTCGTCAGGATGTCGTGCAGGATGTCGCGTTGTGGTTTTTCGTCGTCAACTACAAGTATCGATTTTCGTGACATGATCAGATTGGTTGTGTCAGTCCGCGGTGTCAGTACCGTGAGCCATAGTGACCGGATCAAGCATAACTACTCGTACCACTTGATCCTGTCGCTGCCGCTCCGGGTACTGGCACGGGCGGTCCCGACACCGGTAATGTAATTGTAAACGTGGTGCCTTCTCCGACTTTTGATTTTACCGTAATCGTGCCGTGGTGGTCTTCGATCGCCTTTTTCACAATCGCCAGGCCGAGTCCGGTGCCGGTCTCTTTGGTTGAATAATAGGGCTCAAAGACTTTCGAAATGTCGTCGGCGGCAATCCCACGTCCGCTGTCAGTGACATCGACACGCACGCGGCCGTTTTCGCCAGACAGAGCGACTTCGATCCTGCCGCCGGTGCCATCCATCGCCTGCAGCCCGTTGATAATCAAATTCGTCAGCGCCGAATGGAGCGAATCGGGATCGGCGGTGACCTGCGGTACGCGGCCATGAGTTGTGACGCGCGCGTCGACCCCGGTCTCGTTGGTTTGCACCTCGAAGATGCGCATTGCGTCACGCGCCAACTCCTCGAGATTTACCGGTTCGGGATGAAGTTTTGGCGGCCGCGAATAATTAAGAAACTCAGTGATGCGATCGTTGATGCGCGCGACTTCCGATTTAAGTTGCTTGGTGAGGCTTTCGAATTTTTCCTGCTTGGCGGGATCGCCGGGCGCGAAACTCGTCTGCAAATGATCGAGGGTCAGATTAATGTAGTTCAGCGGATTCCGAATTTCGTGCGCGATAGCCGATGCCAGACGACTGACCACGATCGCTTTCTCGGCATTATAAAGCTGGGCTTCAAGCTCACGCGTGCGCGCCAGCTTCACCGTCATCTCATTAAAGAGCGTCGTTAATTCGCCCATCTCATCGTGCCGGCCCTTTTCCGGCACGCGGAACGAAAAGTCACCGCCGGCGATGCGTCGCGCAGCGCTCGATAGCGATTTGATTGGCCGGGTGAACTGCCACACTACCAGCGCCGTGAGACAAGTCATCGCCAGGAGAACTGCCAGCGTGTAGAGCACCGCCTGCCGGCCCTGCCGGCGAAATACGGCGGACATGGTATTGGCAGAATCCAACACGACGACCACATACTGCCGCCCTTTTTCCGTCTCAACGGGAAAGTAGAAGGCGCCGACCAATCCGGCCTGCCCCGAGCGCGCCAGGGTCATCCCTTCGGGCAAAGGCGTGTCGTCCGCGGCCCCGCCGGCGCTGCTGAGCGGCGGCAGCGAGATGTCTTTGATTTTGACGAAGCGCGGGCTGTTGTCGGGATTCTCCTGGGGAATCTGGGTCTTATCCAGGCTGTCTTTGATGTTGCCATCGTCGTCGACGATGATCACGTTATTGACGCGCGCGTTTTGACCGCTGAGCAACGGCTGCTTCGCTTCGTCGCGCAGTTCGTCGAGATATTTCTTACTTGAGAGACTTCTGACGCCGAGCGAGACGCCCGCCAGGATCGCTTGCCGTTGTTCAATCATGAATCTGGTGTTCGTGCGCGCGGTACGCAAATTGACGTAGTACTGGGCGGCGAGCGTCAGCACGAGCAAAGCCGCCAGTAAAAGCAGCAATCGGACGCGAAAACTGTTCAGCAGCGATTTCGACAAGGGCAATTAGCCGCAGCAAAACACACGCCAATCACGTATAAGATTCGCTGATTTTCGTGTTGCTGTTTCGTTATTGCGGATGTTATAGTTGCGGCGGTCTCAACGCAAACCCCGGCTGAGGCTACCCCGCGGGAAGCTGGTCCCGCCTCACTACAGGTTAACGGTGGAATTTCGAACTCGGGTGATTTTGACAAGAAATTTCGACGTCTTCGGTTTTAGTAACACTTAGGAAGACATCGCGCCTCGCCCCTCGAAGCGCGAAAAAAAATCAGCAAGAGTAATACGTTCCACCCAGGTCACGTCGGATAGTTTTTTTTCGAGGGAGTTGCCAATGAATCATAGACGTTCCCCAAGGGTTGCACTCATATCGTTTACCTTCTTTCTCCTCATTGCACTAATCGGTTCACTTTCATTAGACACATACGCGGCGGCCAAGAAAGGTCGCGGTCGATCTGCGGGGAAGTCCTCAGGTCGCAGCCGGGGTGCATCGCGGCATGGCGGTCGCGGCTCACGTGAGTCAGCGCGGTCGCGACGCGGCGGCGGACGCCGGATGTCCAGGCGCGAGCTGCGTGCGGCAAATGCCAGGACGGCAAAAGAGCGATCGGCTTACATGGCGAAGTTGCAGAAGCGCGCCGGACGCAAGCTGAGCAAGAAGGAACTGGCCGCAGAGATGCGTAAGTTTGAATCAACGCATCGCCGGGCGCTGGAAGAAGCGCGTCGTCGCGCGGAAGCAGCACGTGCGGCCGCGATAGCTCGTCAAAGGGCGATCGACGAAGGCATGCGCAACGAAGTGGCTGAGAACATCGCCAAGGACAGCACCGCCGGCGAGGACCTGGATATTCGCCGGGCGGCAGTCAACGCGCTGGGCCATCATGCTGGCGCCGTTGTGGTCATGGATCCGAAGAGCGGACGCGTCTACACCGTCGTTAATCAAGAGTGGGCATTGCGCCGTGGCTTCAAGCCCTGTTCGACAATCAAGCTGGTGACCGGCGTCGCCGGCATTTCCGAGAAGGTGATCCAGCCGGTGGAACCCGCGGGTGGTAGCAGCCTGAATCTCACCGACGCGTTGGCCCATTCAAACAACACTTATTTCCAACGCGTTGGCGGCGAAGTCGGTTTTGACAAGATGGTTGGATACGCGCGCGAGATGGGTCTCGGCGAAAGAACCGGAATCAACTATCCGAACGAATACGCCGGCCGGGTCCCGCTATTCAAATCGGGGTACGCGGTAAACCATATGAGTTCCCACGGTGACGATTTCGAAGTCACCGCGATCCAGTTGGCGACGTTAGTTTCAGCGATGTCGAACGGCGGCAAATTAATCGCGCCGCACGTACCCCGCACCGTCGAAGAGAACGATAAGTTCAAGACCGAAACGCGCCGCAAAATCAATATCAGTCAGGACACGTTAGGCCGGATGTTGCCGGGCATGATTGGCGCCGTGAATTACGGATCGGGACACAAGGCGTATCGGCCTGAGCAGACGGTCGCCGGCAAGACCGGAACGTGTATCGGTCAGGGAGCCTGGTTGGGTCTGTTTACTTCATATGCTCCCGTGGCGAATCCGAAGCTCGCCGTTGTCGTTATCACTCGCGGAACCGACGCGCATAATCATCTGCCGGCCGCAGTCGCCGGCGATATCTACCGCGCCCTCAGTCCGCGATTTGGAACTCAGATTGACTTCCAGGTAGCGCAGACGGCGGATGACGAAGAAACACCCACAAAGAACAAGAAAAATGCGGCCCTCGACGAGGAAGCCCAGGAAACCAAGGCGGCTACTCAGGCTGAAGAGAAGGCCATAGAGGACAAGGCTGAGCAGGCTGCCGCGGAAGCGACGGCCACCACGCCTGAGACGGCCACCGAGAAGTCCGCGGCCCCGGCCAACAGCAAGGTCAAGGCGACCGTCATGCCGGTTGACAACAAACCGAAGGCCACGCAGAAGGCGAACACCCCTGCCAAGCCGGCGGCCAGTCAACCAATCGAGGGACGGCCCCGCAAGATTAACCAGCCGTAAGCCGGAGTACACCGGCGCGGTTTGTTTCGCGACAAACGCAAATGCCGAACTCTCGTAAGAACTTTTTGCGAGAGTTCGGCATTTTTAATGTAATCTCGTAACGCTGCCAGATCGGCGACATTTCCCGCTTGACACTGTTGGCAATGTTGCCCGATTATTGCGGCTCTGCGCCGCACGCAAAGTTCCCCGGAACAAGCATTACTGCAACGAGCGGCTCGCCGGTTGCATCTTAGGGAATCGCCCCATCCTTGGATACAATTCCGACAAGTTGCATCCCAGGAAAAAGGAAGAGAAGAATTGATCGGAGGCTGTTAACTCAAATGAAACGGATTATTCAATTATTGGCGCTCGCTGCTACCTTCGCAGTATTAGCGATTCCCGCCGTGGCGCAAGCCGACCAGTGCAACGAAGACAACAAAGGCGCCTGGTACAAGACATTTTTCGATAACTACAAAGGCGACGTCGCGGCCCAGAAGGTGGCCTACGACGCGGCGAAGAAATACATCAATGCTTGCCCCGACACCCCAGAGGATGCGCAGCGGAAGTATATGAAGAAGTTCGTCGACCTGGTCGATGAGAAAGACAAGAAAGTCGGCGTCGCCAAGCAGTTTGACGATGCAATGAAGAACAAGGATTACGCCGGCCAGATGAAGTACGGCAAGGAAGTTTTGGCGACTGATCCTGATAACGTCGACGTGAACGCTATCCTCGGGATCGTTGGTTTGTCCCAGGGTACCTTGCTGAACGAGTCGGTTCCCTACGCGCGCAAAGCTATTCAACTCATCGAATCCGGCAAACCCGTCAAAGCTTATACGCACGACCAGGCGCTCGCTTACTTGAATTGGACCATCGGTCGATCGCAGCTCACCACGGCGCCCGCCGAGGCGCTCAAGAGTTTGCTGGCGGCGGCGAAACTCGACTCTGAAGTTAAGAAGCTGCCACAGCTTTATCTCGACATAAATGGCGCCTACGAATTGGGCCCCCGCAAAACTTTGAGCGAGGAGTACAAGGCCAAGCAGGGCGCCGGTGGGACCGAGACACCGGAGAGCAAGCTCGTGCTCGAGAATCTGAATCAGGTCTTTGATCGACAGATCGACGCCCTGGCTCGCGCTGCCGCGACCGCGACTGATGCGGCCAAGAAGAAAGAAGCGATGGACGATTTGACCGCGCTCTATAAGTTTCGTAACAAAGGCGCGACCGACGCCAACGTCACGGAATTAGTCGCCGGCGTCATGTCGAAACCAATTCCGGATCTGCCGACGCCGATAACGTCTCTGCCAGCGGCTACTCCGGGCGCCACGCCGGCAGCTACGCCGGCAAACGGCAACGGAGCCGGCACGACCGGTGGCGCGAAGCCGGCCGGCAATGCGACGACCGGCAACTCGTTCAACGGCAACCCGACTAATGGTGGAAGCAAACCCGCGACTTCCAACACGGGAACGACCGCTCCCGCGGGAAGCAAGCGCCCCCGTTTGAATCATCGTCGCGGCTAAGCTGCGCTGCGATGGGCGGATTTACCATTACGCCGAATGCATCGTCCGTTTCGACGCTGCGTTCGGCGTTTTGCTAGAATCGACTTTCAGTGAAAACGACCGCACTCGAAAACCTCGACACCCTCGAACAGATTGTTCAGTATCGCTTTCGCGATCACAGTCTGCTTGCGCAGGCGATGACGCATCGGTCCTGGGCCCACGAGCAGGTCTCGCCACGCGCGCAGAAAGATGCGCGTAATCTGCACAATGAGGCGCTCGAGTTTCTCGGCGATTCAGTGCTGGGGTTGATCGTCGCTGACTATCTCTTCAGGGCCTATCCACATGCCAGCGAAGGCGAATTGTCCCGCATGAAGCATCGGCTGGTGAGCGCCCCGACTTTGGCGAAAGCTGCCGCGGAATTGCGTCTGGGCGACTTCCTGCGGTTTGGCCGCGGCGAAGAAAAGAGCGGCGGCCGTCGCAAGAATGCTCTGCTGGCCGACGTTTTTGAAGCGGTCACCGGCGCAATCTTTCTCGATGGCGGATTGGAAGCGGCGAGCAATTTCGTCGACCATGCTTTGGGCCCGGACCTGCGCGCGGCCGACCCGGTTGCCGCAGCGGCCGCCGATCCCAAGACGATGCTTCAGGAGAAGTTACAGGCCACGCGTCAGCCGGCGCCGCAGTACACGGTGGTCGAGACACTCGGGCCGCCTCACAAACGCATGTTTCACGTCGAGCTGAAATGGAACGGCGGTACGACCCGCGGCGAAGGGCAAACGATCAAAGCGGCGGAGGCCGCGGCGGCGCAGGCCGCTTTGAAAGAGATGGAACGCAGTGAGGCCGCTGCTTGACCGCGTGACCCCGTCAATCTACGATGAAGCTGATGGCTGATACGGCGATCGCTACCGAAAAAGAGACCACGGAAAAAACCGGAACGTTCACCGCGAGTTCGGTGAAACCGAACGGGCGCGAGCGCGAGGTGAAAGTCGAAGCTGAACCCGTGGGTCCGCCTAAGACTGTCATTCGTGAATACTTCGAGTCAGCGGTAGTCACGGTGATTATGGCGCTGTTCGGTATGACCTTCATCGTGCAGGCGGTAAAAGTTCCGACCGCCTCGATGGAGAATACAATTACGGTCGGCGATCACCTGCTCGTCAACAAATTCATTTTCGCTCCCGGTCCCAGTCTTCCCGTCTTGCCGCAACGTGACATCAAACGGTCCGACATCATCGTTTTTAAATATCCCGGCAATCCTAATAACCCGACGCGCGATAGCGATGAGGACAACATTCCTTTCAAAGTAAATTACGTGAAGCGGGTGATCGGTTTGCCCGGGGACACGATCGAAGTCAAAGGCTTGAAGGTTTATGTGAACGGCGAGCCGTTGCCCGAGCACGTCATTGCCGTCGACGGGCAGCAGGCGCAGATGAACCAGAAGGCCCCGCTAAAGATCGTGGGCGAAGAGCCGCGCCGTCCGACAGATCGTTACGATGTCTATTACTACGAACACAACATCGAAGCTGCGCGCGCCGGACAAGACATCAATGCCAGTCCCGATTTTCGCTACGCGGTGAACGGCAAAGCTACGAAGGTGCCGCCCAACTGTTACTTCGTGATGGGCGACGATCGTGACAACAGCCTCGACAGTCGCGCGTGGGGATTTGTGCCGCGCGATTTAATCATCGGCCGCGCCATGTTCGTCTATTGGTCGTACGATGAGACCCAGCCCTTTAATAGTCCTTTCGACTTTTTCAGCAACACCCGCTGGAGCCGGACCGGGACCATGGTCAAGTAGGCGAGAGCCGGAAAAGATCACGAGAGCCGGAAAAGATCATTTGCCATTTATGATTTGATATTTGTCATTTGGTCATTTGCTTTTGATTCGTGTGCGCGGAGGATGACGTGACGTCACGCACGATCAAGCGACAAGCGGCAAGTGACAAGTGACAAGCGCAAATGCCAAATGGCCAAATAACAAAATGGCAAATGGCAAATGGCAAATCGTCTTTTCTAATCTCCCCTCAAGGGCCCCCTAACCCAACCCTGCTCTTTATCCATGCGACGAATCGTCCTCTTTTGATTCAAAAGCCTCACCTTCGCCCCGCAATCAACGCTGTTAACTGCTGGCATGGTCCTTGCACTCCTTACTCCCGCTGGAATCACAGTGTTTCGAGAAAGGACGGACGGATTATGTTATGGACAATCTTATTAGTGCTGCTGGTGCTTTGGCTGCTCGGCTTGATCGGCGGCGTGGGCGGTAACCTGATTCACTTGTTGCTGCTGGTGGCGTTGGTTGTGCTGGTGATTCAATTGATAACTGGCCGCCGCACGGTGGTCTAACCCGACGGAGTGCTTGGTAAGGAGAACTGCAATGCGTTACGAAAATGAAGTTAAAGGTAAAGCGAAGCAGGTCAAAGGAACGGTAAAAACGGAACTTGGTAAGTTCACCAACGACCGCGATCTTGAATCAAGCGGTCGCGCAGACCGGGCCGAAGGCCAAGTGCAAGAGAAATTCGGAAAAGCAAAACGAAAAGTAGGTGAGGCCCTTGAGGACCTCGGTGGAAAGATCGCCAGCTGACGGTGAAGCTGGCGATCTTTTTCGCCATTCGCGAGGAATGATGATTACCAGAGTATTGATATTGACGGCGTTTCTGCTGTCTTCTATCGCGGTTGGCGCTTGCAACGAGGCGACCTCGAACGCGAATACGAATTCAAATGCCAACACGTCAGCCATAGGAACGCGAACCGAGCCCACGGCTACCGCCACGGCGACGCCACGCTACACGGAAGAGCAGGCGCGCGACGAACGTGAGAAGGCCAAGGCGAAGAAAGAAACCGTAGGCCAATCGCTTGAGGATGCGTGGATTCATACCAAGGTGGTGGCGAAGCTCATCACTGACTCGCAGACACCTGAGCGCAAGATCAATGTGGACGTGGTCGACGGCGCAGTGACCCTGCGCGGGCAAGTCGATACGGCCGAAGGAAAGACCGAGGCCGAGCGCCTGGCGAAAGATACAGACGGCGTGAAGTCGGTCAAGAACGAACTGAAGGTCGTGGCGGGGAACTCGAATAAATCGACGACCGGTAATTCGAATAAAGCGAACAAGGGAAAGACGCCTTAAGGCGCCGCGCTTTTCATAGTTTTAGCTAGCTTCGCGATGGAGAGGAAGGCCACACGTTGGTTTTCTCTCCATCGCGATTCTTGTTTGTGTCGGTGCGTTATAAACATCAAGTGCCGACTCGTGACGTTTATTTTCGAAGATGGCCAAAGAGAAAAGTTCTGATCTGCATGGCAACGCGCCTGATAACTCTCCGGTCGCGTTGCTGCTGATCGACGTGATCAACGACTTCGAGTTCGACGAGGGTGCGAACGATTTGTTTCGCTTTGCGCTGCCCGCCGCGAAAAGGATGGCGAGGTTGAAAGCGCGCGCGACGGAAGCCGGCATTCCCTCGATCTATGTAAACGACAACTTCGGCAAGTGGCGCTCTGATTTCCGTGCTCTGGTCGGGCACTGCATCGACGACGATACGCGCGGCCGTCCCATCGCCGAACTGCTCAAGCCGATTGACGAAGACTATTTTGTGCTCAAACCCAAACAGTCCGGCTTCTATTTAACGACTCTCGATCTTCTCTTGCAGCATCTCGGCGCGCGGACTTTGATCCTGGCTGGTTTTAGCACCGACATTTGCGTGTTATTTACCGCGAGTGACGCGCACCTGCGTGACTATCATCTGCTGGTTCCGAGCGATTGCGTCGCGGCACAAAGTGAATCCGAGAATGACCGGGTGTTGAATTACATGGAGCGCGTGCTGGAAGCTGACATTCGAAATTCGGATGAGATTGATTTGATGAAGGTTCTAAGCGCCGAAGGGGCGACCTTCAGTGGCAGAGATATCGTTTCATTGGGCCTTTGAATTTCATCGTGATTTAATCCACGGCCTTACGATTCTTCCCGAAGTGGCGCAGGCATTCACCAGACGTCCGAGTTGAGTATTCACCTGAAAGCTGTAATGACCATCCATCCTGACTCCAAACGCACGAGTCAATAGCCATGGCCGCAAATGCGGCTGGCGGTTCCTCTCATTCAAATCGTTGCGTGCTGAAAATTCAGACTACTTTGTCAGGAAGGTTGTGCTCGATGCGGTGTGATCGAATTCGTAGTTGTACGTGTAAACGGGCGTAACGATCGGGCGGGTGAATTTGACGTGGACTTGTACGCGCTTGTCCTGCTGCGACGCCTCAATCGTGGCGTCCGGCGGCACATGATAGTCGGGAGCGTTCTTCACCAATTGATCTTTCACCCAGCGCGGGTCGCTGCCCTGCGCCGCGGCCTGGTTCACCATGTTCTGCATGATGTCTCTGTAATAGTAAGAATCAATCGACACCGGAATGTATAGGTAACCGGCGTATATCACGATTGCAAAGAGAGCCAGGAAAACGATGAGCTTCGCGCGGGCCCCGCCGCGTTCACTGTGAATGTGCTTTGGTGTTAGAGAGTTCATGATGCGTTCTAAAACTGCAGACGGTTTAAGGCAGGTCCAGGGTGAGCGTCTCACACGCGCTGCTGTCGCACTTTCGTTTGAGCTCGGTGATCCATTTCAGGAATTCAATACACCCTCTCCCTGATCATTGCCGAGGCTTGAGTCCATCGCGCAAAGCCTTCCGCAGAAGGGCCGCACTCACCTCACGACCGTCGACGATTCGGGCTTGACCGATTTTCGCGAGCAGGACCCACTTAATCGATCCGCCGACGGATTTCTTATCGCCTTTCATTGCGGCGATCAGCCGGTCGATTTCAATGTCGTTCGCCGCGGGCAATGGCCCGCATAAGCGGACGGCTTGCCTCAATGATTCTAACTCTTCGGTTGGGAGCGTGCCTAGATTTTTTGAAATTTCAGCAGCTACCAGCATGCCATGGCCGACAGCCTCGCCATGCCGGAAGCGCTTGTACCGGGTGACGGCTTCCAGGGCATGCGCCGTAGTGTGCCCAAAATTCAGGATTTTTCGCGAGCGGGCATCGTTGCGATTGGCCGCCTCGCGCTCGTCACCCGCGACAATCGACGCCTTAAACCGGCAGTGTGCCGCGATGGTGGCCGAGACTTCGGTCTGCGATCCTTCGTGAATTGCGGAGCGATTGAAGTCGGTGCCATGTCCCCGCAGCAACCGAACAGTTCGATCGAATAACTTGCGATCGCCAATCGCGCCTTGCTTGACTGCTTCACACCAACCTGCCGTCAGCTCGCGCTGCGGGAGAGTTAGCAACGTCGCGGTATCGATGAGGACCAGCCGTGGTTGATAAAACGTGCCGGCCAGATTCTTTCCGGCGGGCAGATTCACCGCGACCTTGCCGCCCACTGAAGCATCGATCTGGGCTAACAGGGAAGTCGGAACTTGTATGAATGACACGCCGCGCATGTAGCTTGCGGCCACGAAACCGGCGAGGTCTCCAACTACGCCGCCGCCGAGCGCTACGACTGCGTCCGTGCGTTCAAATCCGGCAGTGCTCAGAAACGCGAGCGCCTGTTCCAGAGACCGCACGGTTTTGTATTGCTCGCCATCCTTCATCAACCATTGGGTTACGGCGAAGTCCGCGGCGCGAAGACTCTCGAGGGCGCGTTTGCCGTAAAGATCGAAAACAGTTTTGTTGGAAATTACGGCGATCCGTCGCGTGACCGGGCCGAGACAGGCTCGCGCTTCGCCGCCCAGCGACGACAACAAATTGGGCTCGACCTTTATTTCGTAGCTTTGCGCGCGCGCTTTGAGGCGCACAGGGACGGTTGGCATCGCTAAGAATCTAACGCGAGCAGTGACCTTCCGGTCAAGCTTGAGCGCGCAGTTTGGTTGGCCGTCCGACTGAAGTTTGTGGTAAATATCTCTGCAGATGCTTCCCCGGCCCGGGCCTGGACAGTGACTGGGTAGTTTGGCCAATTCATTTCCCCGAGTTAGCGGAAATTTGCTCTTATTCCCCTTTTCCCTTCAATGTCATCTCTGGATGTTTCGGGGTGCCGGGGGTCTAAGCTTCCCGAAAAAAACTCAGGCAGGCGCGGCCCGTTGCCCGGACGCGCCCCCATTTTGAAAGGTAAACACGATGTCCCGTAAGAGTCTCTGGCTTTTTCTAATCATGGCCGTAGTCGCTGCTGGGTTATTGCTCCAGCCGGCCGCGAGAGCCCAGAAGCAGAAGCAGCAATATTCCGGTCCGTCCGGTCCGCCGACGCTTTCGCTGAACGTCGAACCGAACGTGGTGAAAGCCTGTGAAGGCGGCGCCCAGGTTCAACTATTAGCGAACGCAAAATCGCCGGATGGAGCGCCGTTGCGTTATCGATGGAAAGTTAACGGCGGCCAGATCAAGGGCGATGGGCCGAATCCAGCGTGGGACCTGACGGGATTGGCTCCCGGAACATACCGGGCCAGCATTGAAGTGGATGACGGAAGAGATATTAACTGCGTCGCATTCTCATCGGTGCCGATCGTCGTACTCGATTGTCCGCCGCCGCCGCCGGCTTGCCCGACAATCAATATCAATTGTCCCGAGTCAGTGAAGGAAGGCGAAACCGTGACCTTCTCAACGACGGTAAGTGGTGGCCGGCCCGCGCCGGGCATGACGACCTCGTATGAGTGGACGGTTTCATGCGGCAAGATCATGAGCGGCGAGGGAACGCCGAGCATCACGGTCGATACGACTGGATGTTCGGGCCAGACTATTCAGGCCAACGTGAACCTTACCGGCTTTGGCGTGCCGTGTCCGGCGAATTGCTCGGTCGCAATTCCGATCATGAATAAGCCGCGCAAGTTCGACGAGTACTATGACATTGCGCGCAACGACGAGAAGGCGCGACTCGACAACTACGCGATTCAGTTGCAGCAGGAACCGGGATCGCAGGGTTACGTGTTTGTCTATCCGTCGCGTAAGGCTGGTGCGTCACAGGCCCAGGCACGCGCGCAACGCGTGATCGATTACCTGGTCACCACGCGCGGCATCGATTCACACCGCCTGGTGGTAACAATGGGGCCGGCGCGTGAAAGCTGGGTGACTGAATTGTGGGTGGTGCCCGAGGGCGCTCCGCCACCGCAGCCACAACGATAGACTGCTAGCTCAACTCAAGAGGGCGCGATCGGAAACGGTCGCGCCTTTTTGCATTAGCAGCGCGTGTAGACGCGCAAATCAAAGTGCCGCGGAGAGATCTGTGATTGACATCTCCGTTGCGCATATTTGCCCGCAACACTTTGAAACTGGTCGATGGGAAAAGTGGGGAGAGTAAGTTTGCCTGCTCGTAAATTGAACCGACGCGCTCCGTGTCCAATCAGAGCAAGCGTCAATTCAGCCGCGCAGATTGCTTGGTGAATTTTGCCGGATCGAGCGGCGTGTCGGCAGCTACGTAAGCTGTGACCTCGGTGCCTTTGGGAATCGTTATGTCCTTGCCGTGCATGAAGAGAAACAACGGAGCCGCCGGAAAGAACACGATACTCGTGGCCACCATTGCGCCGGTCATGGCCGCGACATGATTTCCGCCGTTGCCTCCTTTGACTGCGCGCAGCTGGACTCTATCTCCGCTGGGCAGCCGAACGTAGTCAATGTTCATCTTCAATCTCCCCGAGCGTCCCATTCTTCGTTTCGGGTGAGCTTCAGTAACCGTGGCAATTGCCATTGATCCGCGCGGGATGACTATCAGCTCGCCGACCTTCACGTCTTCAAGGACCTCGAAGTCCACGCGTTCATCAACTCGTGCGTCCTTTGACGTCATGGTGCGGGCGATCTTGATCCGGACCGGCGTGTCTTCCGCGAGGCCGAACGCCAGGGCCGTCTTGGTCTTTGGCATTGAGCTTTGGGCTGGTGCGGCTTTCGGATCGGTGGGTGGGGTAGTTTGCGGCTGTTGGGAAAGCGCCGATGACGATACCATCAAACAAAAAGCAATCGAGGTTGCAATTCGCAGAACTGTATTCATAGTTTTCTCCTTTGGTTGGGCTGAATCGGAGAGAGAGACTAAAGCAGAGGAGAGAACGAGCCTGACACGATTGTCAGTCTCGATGGAATTTACTTCTGGAGAGCTACAAACCCCTGGATCGGTCTAAACGGTAAGTACTTTTTCTTCGTGGTCTTCAATCAGATACGGAGAAACGGGCTCGGGTTGCCCGTTATCGTCTTGGGCGATAATTGCATTGATGATCGGCAAACTGAGCGAGTGCTTCTTGGGAATGTTCGGCACGTCGTGGCCGGCGGCGTAGACGGGATGGCGCTCGTGCTCTTTGTACCAGTCGGCGAGGTTCGCGGTCTTGTGCATTTCCTCGATGATTTGCCGCCAGCCGACGCCGGTGTTATAGGCGCAGAATGAAATCTCGCCTTCCTGCGTGCCGTACGGAATCACGCACATCTCTGTGCGGCGGAAATCGTAATTGAACAGGTCCTGGAACCACATGCCTTCGATGCAGAGGACGCGCCACTTGTCGGTCAGGTTGTCCTGACCGGCGCTCGTCATGCGATCGTTGCGATCGGAATTCGAATTGGTCGATGAAGGCTTGAACAGATTGACGATCTGCGAAATCGGAAATCCTTCGGGCGCTTTGCTCGCGTCGAAGTTGCGCATGATCGCCATGCCGAGCTGAGCGTATGAAAGCTTCTTGCCCCGCGCGGTGTCGGTAATCACCGCCACGTCCTTCATGAACTGTTCGTAGTTGAAGAACTCAAACAGCGAACGGAAATCGCCGGTCTCTCTATTTACCACGGCGAGCGTGAAGATGCCGCAGTTCGGGTGGCAATTGCATGACGACCAGCCCCAGGGCGCGTCCGCGCCTTGCAGCATGTCCATTACGCTCGTGAAAGCCGAGTAAGACGACAGCGGGAACCAATCACGCAGCGGCTGCAAACGACCATCAAGCTGGTCCTTCAAATCATGCGTCATGCCGGCGAGCGTGTAGCGCCACTTGGTTCGCAGCTCATCAGAGATGTCTTCGTCGCGACCGGTAAAGGAAACCGGCTGGAAAGCGATCGTCTGCACCTTGTCGATGTTCTTTGCCGCGAATTCAACGATCTGGCCAATCGCGTCGTTGTTGATGCTGTTGACGATGGTGACGACGAGCGTAACTTTAATCCCGACCTTGTGGAGGTTCTCAATCGCGCGCACCTTCACATCGAACAAATTGCCGACACCGCGGTGCTTGTTCTTCTCTTCGCCAACGCCGTCGAACTGGAGATAGACGCCGTGTTGGCCGGCAGCCTTGGCTTGCTTGCAGAATTCAATGTCTTCGGCGAAACGAATTCCGTTGGTCGCGGCCAGAATGCGGTAGAAGCCGATCTTCTTTGCATACGCCACCGCATCAAGGTAATAAGGCGACAGCGTTGGTTCACCGCCTGAGAAAAGAATGATGACCTGGCGTTTCGGTTTGAAGGACACCGCGCGATCGAGAATTGCTTTCGTATCTTCAAACGTCGGCTCGTGCACATAGCCAACCTGGTTCGCATCCATGAAGCACGGGTTGCACATCATGTTGCAGCGATTGGTCAGGTCAACCGTAAGCACTGCGCCACGACCGAACTTGATGTTCGAAGTTCCGTGGTGGTGGACGTTGGCATCTTCCGCGGCGCGAAAGTCGCGGCCGAAGAAGAGCGATTCGATTCTTTCCAGGAATGCCGGATCGGTCGACATCACGTCCGTGAACTCGCCGTGCTTCGGGCAAGTCTTGCGCATGATGACCTGGCCGTCTTCTTCCAAAATCTGGGCTTTGAGTTCACCCGGATGCTGATGCATCAGCGTCTCAAGCGTGGTCTCGCCTGAAATTACAGCCTCGCGAACTTCTTTCACGCAGCGCGGGCAAAGCGAATCTGTTTCCCGCGGAAATCCTAAAGGCGGTGCGGTGCGTTCGTATGATTTGAGCAGTGGTCCCGGCGCCCAGTTCGGACGAATGGCTTCGCCTTCGGGCAGACGCTGGTTGACCGATTGGAAGGCCTTCCAGGCGACATCCGACAGCGTCGAGACGATTTTCGATCCGGTGACACCGGACAATTTATTTTTATCGGCCTCGCCGCGGCGGAATTGATCGCTAAACAATGAAAACCTACTCCTTTGAAATTGCTCCAGACATAGTAAGACGTGTGCCTGAGGTCAAATAGCTACAAAAAAAACGTCGAATGTGATTTGAGCCACCGACGATTGAGCAATGATAGTTGCCCGCCGTGCGTTAAGCAAGACCAAATACGAGTTTTGCCGCTGATAATGCCGGGTCTTGCCGGACCCCACGGGCCTTCGTTCGCGAATTCCGGACCTGCGTTGTACTATCTGGCGGCACACGCAGACCTCGATGTCTATTGACTCAAAGCGAGTTTCGGAGCTGGCGGCACTGGTGGGTGGCCAAGTCGTCGGAGATGGCTCTACCGCCGTTTCGAGGGTCGCCAGCCTCGAGTCCGCCACCCCGGGCGAAATCGCCTATGTTGACGACGAAAAACTCTTCGACGCCGCGCGCGCGAGTCGGGCGTCCTGTCTAATCGTCCCGGATGGCTCAAGTCTGGAGACGCCGTGCCAAATATCCGTCAAAAAGCCGAAGCTGGCTTTCGCTTTGATCGCCGAGGTCCTTCATCCCCGAAAACGGCGTGAACCGCATGTTCATCCATCAGCGGTAATTGCCGACGATGCGAAGCTCGGAATCGATGTGTTCATCGGCGCGTTTGTGTGCGTCGGCGAAGGTTCAATCGTGGGCGACCGGACCCAGATTCGCGCCGGGGCAAAGATTGGCGACGGCGTTTCCGTTGGCAGCGATTGCGTGATTCATCCGAATGTCTTCATCGAAGACGGGATGACGGTTGGTAATCGCGTGGTCCTGCATGCCGGGGTCGTTATCGGCGCGGATGGCTTTGGCTATGTGCGCGGCGAGATGGGTTACCACAAATTTCCCCAGATCGGGACAGTCGTGATCGAAGACGAGGTTGAATTGGGCGCGAACACGACGGTCGATCGAGGCGCTTTGGGCCGGACCCGAATTGGACGAGGAACCAAACTCGACAACATGGTTCACGTGGGACACAACTGTGATATCGGCGAGCGCGTGGTTATCGCGGCGCAAACCGGAATCAGCGGCAGCGTCACGATTGAAGATGACTGCGTGATTGGCGGTCAGGTCGGCTTCGGCGATCACATTCGCGTGCAGAGCGGCGCCGTGATCGGATCGAAAGCCGGCGTGCTGCCCGGAAAAATTGTGAGGCCCGGTGTCTGGTGGGGAATTCCCATTCAACCACTCCAAGACTACAAGCGATTGAACGCACACCTGAGTCGCGTGCCACATCTTCGTGAAGAATTGAAAGAGCTGCAGACGCGTGTGAAAGAACTGGAGCAGGAACTGCGCAAACGCAATGACTAAACGCGTTACGGCGAGCTGATTTCTTTGCTGGAAAAAAGTTGGAAACACACGTAAGATGTTCCAGAACAATTTTGGAAACTTTCCCCGTATTTTCCAAAAGCCTTTTTGGAATTTCGCTCGCGAACTTCCAGAAAAAAAACTGGAAATGATCGCGTGATCTTCCAGCAAAAAAGTATTGACAACCGCGTAACGCGTACGCGAATCTGTGTTGGCTTCGCACTTCCCCGAAGACACTCCGCTCGAAAGTTTCTGCCGACATGAAAACCCGCTCAAGCCTTCTACTAATCGCGCTCGCTCTCCCCTTCATCAGTAACGTTCAGGCTCAATCGAACAAGTCAGTCGAACAAGCGACTCGGCCGCGGACAGTAACTTCGACGAATACGGTCCCAGCGAAACCCGAGCAGCGTCCCGCCCAATCAACAACTGCAACGCGCTCGTCGCAGCCGGCTAATAAAAAAGCCGCGAACCATTTTCAGCAGGATGAAGCTCGCGCGGTCGCGAAAGACGAAGCGAATCGACGACTGACTCCAAATCGCCTGCGCATTCGGATCTCGGAAGCGCAAAGGCTGATGAAGGCGCTGCCCCTGCCGACAGCGATGACGCCGTCGCTCGAGTTTGTAACCATCGCCGCCCTGCTGCCGGAAACTTCGCAGATTCATTTGATTCGAGTTAACAAGCAGACGTTCCTGACCAAAGGCGCTGAAGTCTCGGGCGTGAGCACGATGGGTTTGCCGGTTCAGGTTCGCATCGTGCGCGCCAATGGCGTGAACACGGCGGTCACGATCTTTGACGACAAAAACCGTTCGCTGTTGCCGCTCGTGGTTGAATTCCCGATCGAGCGCGCCGGCAAGTTTCGCGAGATGGCCTATTACACCTCGGCGCATCCGGCTTTGCTTTCGGCAGATTTGATGAAGGCGGGACAGACCTATGTCAACTCGATGGTTGATCTCGCGGCCAAACGTTTACGCGACCGGGGCAATCTGATCAACCCGATGCTGGTTGATATTGCCAAGCACCTCTGCATTGTCGAGCACGTCGATCACGAACGTTTCCGCAATGAAAATCGGATCGCGCTCTACGAAGAGATTTACACGCTGTACGCGCTGAACGAGCTCGATACTTATCGTTTTTCAGTTAGTTCAGCGGGCGCGGGCGGCATGGTCCAGATGATTCCCTGGACTTACAACCTGATGCGCCAGCGCCATCCCGGTGTGGGGTTGAATCCTGACTTCGTCTTCGGCATGCGCAATCATGGTAACGCGCTGGAAGCGATGCTGCTTTACATGCAGGATACCTGGAACGATCTTTCAGCGAATGAAGACGTGCAAGCTGCGCTAACGGCCAACCAGGCGACGAACGCTGAAATCATGGCCGCCGGTTATAACTCAAACGCGGCGAAGTTGCCCGGCTACATTCGTCGCGCCGGCGCTGGCTGGCGATCACTGATTCCGCGCGAGACCCAAATGTATTTGCAAATCTATCAGTCCCTCGATGTGCTGATGAAGGCGAAAGAGAATCACGCGCGCAAGAAATAGTTCGGAGTACCGCGTGATGCGGACTCACAATTGAACTTCGTCGCCAGACTTAAAGCACCCGGTGCGACGCCGGGTGTTTTTCTTTTCGCCCTCTGACTTTGGCGCGTTGCATCATCGGCGTCTTTCATCTATAACTTCGTGACCGTCGGTCTTCCCAGTTGTTTGCCCTTTCGTGGGAAATTGTGCAAAAGAATCGGAGCGAAAAATGAAAATAGTCGTCCTGAGATTCATCGTCGTGGCCCTGGCCTGTTGCTGTGCGGTAGTCGTCGTGAGCAACCTTCGCGCGCAGCGTGCTTCTGCGAATGAGGATAAATTCGCGCCTCTGTATTCGGCGTTGGGAATGCCGCAGCCGGCACAGACGCCCGCGACCGGCGCGGCCGAAAAGACAATCGCGCAGGAAGGCCGCGAGAAGAATGTGAAGCTGCTCGGCGACCTGCCGGTTTCGCAATTCATTCCCGTGATGAATTACTTCGCTTCCTCGTTGGGCCGGCGCTGCAATTTCTGTCACGTCAATACCAACGGCCAATGGGACTACGCCGCGGACACCAAGCCGGAAAAGAACACCGCGCGTGAAATGATCCGGATGGTCCTGGACACGAACAAGAATTTTTTCAAAGGCAACACCGAAGTCAGCTGCTATGTGTGCCATCGCGGTCGCAACAATCCGCTGAACGTTCCGCCGTTGCCGCTGCCGACACCGAATCCTCCGCCGGCGGGTGCGGGCGGCGCAGGCCCGGGAGGCGGAGCGCAACAACCGGCAGGCGCCCAACCGCAAGGTTCGCCGACACCGCGACCGACGCCGACACCGGCCGATGAGATTCTCAGCAAGTACGTCACGGCACTCGGTGGTCAGGCGGCGATCGATAAAATCAAGAGCCGCACGGCGACCGGGACCATCACGACAGCGAACGGCCAGAGCGGCGGCTACGAATTGATCCAGAGTCCAGACAAGGCCCTCGAGACCATAACCACTCCGAGAGCTTTAATAAAACTTGCCTTAACTCCAACCGGCGGATGGGAATCGAATGGACCAAATTCTCGTGAGCTGGCGGCAGGAGACCTAACGCGGGTACGCAATGCTTACCAACTGTTCAGCTTTCTGAAATTGAAAGAGCAGTACACGCGACTGCGGTCCGGCGGTCGCGACCGAGTCGGCGATCGTGACGCATATGTGGTGACGGCCTCGCGTAGCGAGACTGAGGTCGAACGATTGTTCTTCGATATGGAAACCGGATTGTTGCTGCGGCGCATCAGCTATTTGCGTACGATGATCGGCGTGATTCCGCAGCAGTGGGACTTCGAGGATTATCGCGACGTCGACGGCGTGAAGATGCCGTTCACAATCAGGCTCTCAACGACCGATGCGGGCAATCCATTCAGCGTGCGCAAGTTTACCGAGATCAAGCTGAATGGCCCGGTCGATGATGCGAAATTTGTGATGCCGCCGGCGCCAAAGCCATAGGCCGCCGTGATTCGTCGTTATTCGAACTCGCGCAATTGCGCATCCAATTGATCGAGTGCGAGTTGCAACTGAGCGCGGTGACGAGGATTGCGCGCAGCCTTGATGCGGCTGACGATTAGAGCGCGGGACAGGAGCAAAGACTGATGACGTTCGCTCTGCTCGCGCTCTTCACTTGAAAGCTGATGGCGATTGCGAAGTTCGCGTTCAGCCTCGGCCGCGCCGATCTGATCTTCGACTGATTTGCTTTCCCAGCCGCGCGCCATGGTTACAGTGTAGCGCAAGTTGTTAACTTGCGATTATCTGACGCAACTTAACAAGTTGCGCTACAAAAGGCTCTTCACCCAACCACCATCCACAGCCAGCGTCACGCCAGTAATGTAAGACGCCCGTTCCGACGCCAGGAACGCAACCGCAGCGGCAATCTCTTCCGGCTGGGCCATGCGACGAATCGGCGCCTGTAAGGCCCACGAATCGATTATTTCCTGCCTTGATTTGCCGGCCGCCTGGCCGCGGACTTCGGCCAGTTCGTCCTGGCGTTCGGTCAAGGTGTAGCCGGGCGCGACGTTATTGACAGTTACTCCCTGCGCCGCGACTTCGTTTGAAACTGTCTTGGCCCATCCGGTCAAACCTGCGCGCACCGTGTTCGATAATAACAAGCCCTCGATGGGCTGCTTGACCGACACCGACGTGATGTTGATGATGCGGCCCCATTTTCTTTCAAGCATTCCCGGCAGCGCGAGTTTCGCAAATCTGATCGCCGACAGAGCATTCAGTTCAAACGCCTCGCGAAAGACATCCAGATCCGTTTCGGCAAAAGTTTTTGCCGGAGGCCCGCCGGCATTTGTCACGCAGATGTCGATTCGACCGGCACGTTCGATGACGAGATTCACAAACTGCCGGACATCGGCGTCGCTGCGCACATCACAGGCAAACCCGGCGACGTCCGCGCCGGTCTCTTCGTGAATTTTCTGCGCCGCGTCCGAGGCGTGTTGCGCCTCGCGCGAGCACAGAAATACGCGCGCCCCTTCACGCGCCAGTTCGCGCGCGCAGGCGAAGCCAATGCCGCGACTGGCGGCCGCCACCAGCGCTACTTTGTTTCTTAATCCCAGATCCATTTCATCACCTGCCGTGATCTAGCCGCGCGTATTGACCGGCAAATCACGGACTGTTGCCGCCGCCGCCAGACAAGTTTCAATTAGACGCGTCGCATCGTCGTCATAGAATATTTGCGAGTCCGTCTGCTTGTTAAAGGTTTCCGCGATCCGTTTGATTTCATCCGCCACGCCGCCGGTGCCGACCAGACATCCAATGATCTTCCCTTCATCGTAAGCAATCGTAAATTCATTCAACGATCCTATCGAGCCGGCGATGAAAATCACCACGTCGGAAGACCTCACGAGGACGACATTGCGGCCTTTCAATCCGAAACCGGTGTAGATGATCGCATCGCAGGCGTCGGTTGGCAGTTTAAAAGTCTCGACGTGCTCGTGTTTATTTTCACCGGGTGAAATGCCTATGTGAAGAGCTCCGGCGGCGCGAGCAGTCCTGCCGACGAGATGAATGACACCGGTCGTGGCTCCCGTCAACAGCAACGAGTCGCTGCGAGCAATCGCTTCGCCGAGTGCGCGCGCCCTTTCAGCGACGTCCGCGGCGGGTGCTTCTGACGAACCCATCACTCCTATTTTCGTTTTCACGGCAATCAGATTTCGAAATGTTCAGTTTCAAGTGCCGCGGCGACTTGCTCTGAGCTAACCGGTTCTGTTTCAGCTTTGGCCGGAAATTTTTCTTTCCGGTCCCACCATCGCCGGGTAAGAAACCAAACGACGCCCGGCAGCATAAAGAAAATGCCAACTCCGGCAGTGACCACTCGGGGCGAGAATCCAAATCGATCCATCAACTCGCCCACGACATAGTTCGACGCGGCCATCGTCAAAGTAGCCAATCCGAGTTCGGCGGCAAATACGCGGCCGCGAAATTCATCTTCAGTCGCTCGTTGCAGCAACACCGTCGAGAAGACCCAAAGAATACTGCCGCCCGCGTGAGCGAGAGCCAGGAACAGTAAGGCGAAAGTAAAACTGGGGGTCACTCCGAACGCAAAATAAAATATTCCACCAACCAGGAAGGCGAGTCCGATGGCCGTTTGCATTTGGGTTCGGGTTTCACCGGCCCAACGTCTCGCCACAAACGGCCCAAACGCGGTGCCGATGCCGCGCGCCGTGAATAACACCCCAATTCCGGTCGCGGCTTTTCCGGCCACCGGATAAATCCTTTCACCGAACACGGCCAGCAAAGTCATAATCCCGCCGCCCATCCCCCAGGCAGTTTTGACCAGCAGGTAAGCAAGCACGCGCGGGTGATGATTGACATACCGGACGCCCTCGATCATTTCTGTAATGCCGAGCGCTTTTCCCAGTGTTAGCTTTGATTTCGCGCGTTTGGGGCGATGAGGAAAATGAACGCTGCCGATGATGATCGCCGAAGCAATGAACGTGAGCGAATCGAGAATGAAGGCGACGTTCGTGCCGAATAAACCAGCCACAAAACCGCCCACCGCCGCACCCAGCGTCAACATTACCGACCAGGTCACCGCGGCGATCGCGTTGGCCGGCACCAATTCTCGATCGGAAACGATCGAGGGAATAACTGCGGTCTTGGCCGGCTCGAAAAAGGTCGAAAAGGCGAGTTGCAGAACCGTCAAGAGGTACACCAGCCACATCTGATCGGGACGGCGCACCACCAGAAATCCCAACACCACGATTGCGCGCATGATGTCGGACGCGATCATGATCGAGCGGCGGCTGAATCGATCGGCCACGACGCCGGCGCCCGGACCCAGGACGACCGTCGGCAGAAACCGCGCGACCATAATCAGCGCCACCGATCGGCTCGAACCGGTCAGGCGCAAAGCGATCGTGTATACGGCGATCGTGTCGAACCAGTCGCCCATTTGACTGACGACCTGGCCGAACCAGAGCAAGCGAAAGCTGCGATTGTTGCGCAGCAGCTCACCGTAGCCGACGCTTTGACGCGGGCGCGGTTTCTTAGCAGGAGTACGAATTCGGTTCTCTGATCCCAAGGTTTATGAAAAAGTGCACTGTGCATACGAAGCTTGTCAACCGGATGTTTTCGCTGTCGCCGTAACGTAAACTGTCAGCTGGCAAAGGGCCGCGCATAACAGTTTGCGCGAGGCCATCTTTTTGACAGAGTCAGATTGAATAGATGAAGACTCGCCTGTTTACCGAAATCGAATAATCCGCGCAAATTTATGACCGCGAGTCGCGGCACGCTGGTTGTAATGAGGAAGGCGCGGCTAGTTAGTCCCACGTCGGGACTGGACAGGCCCACCGCACTGGGTCCGCTAGCCGCCTAAACATTTAGCGTTCGCGAGACGCTTGCCCAACACCCCAGGTAACGAAGGCGTGCCAGCCTTCGTTAGCTTGCCCGTCATGCACCGGAAGTGATTGCTGAGTTGCTCCAGTCAATTGCTTTCGGTGCAGGCTCTTTTTGGAACTCGCCCAGGAGGCAGCAACACGGCGCTTTCGATGTCGACGCTCGCTCTCCATCAGACTAATTAACCACAGAGGACACAGAGAGGAAGACTTGAGGGCTGAACCTGTTTTCAATCTTGCTGGCTTTTACTCCTCTGTGTCCTCTGTGGTTCGATCGGTTGAGGCTGGAGCGTCTTCACTTCAAAAACAAGTATTTTCTTGACAATCCTGGCTCAACCAGTCAGATTGGAAGTGTGGCAAGCGGGGTCCACCAACCACCTATCCCGCAACCGGCCGGCGTTCTGACGGCCGTCTAATTCCAGCGCCTTTGTCCTGTTTGTGCCGCTCGACGTGAGCGTGCCCAAGCCGCGCCCGCCTCAATTTCCCGAGTGGTCTGCGCTCCCGACACCGGATTTGTTTATCGATTTATACGAATGGCACTTTCATCAATTGAATCTACCCCGCCCGCAACTTTGCTCATCGTCGACGATGACAGTTCGGCGCGCGAAGGTCTGCGCACCATCTTTGAAACCGCAGGCCACAAAACCTTAACTGCTAACGATGCGCCGGCGGCTTTGCGGCTGCTGCGCGAACAGTCGTGCGACCTGGTAATGCTCGACGTAGAGCTGCCGGACGTCGACGGACTCGCATTTTGCCGTTTGGTGCGGGCGCAACCGACTTTTAAGCAGTTGCCGCTGGTTGTCTTCTCGGCGAACGACAGTGAAGGACGAAAAGTCGAAGCCTTCACCGCCGGCGCGGATGATTACATCGTCAAGCCGGCCAGTCCCGGTGAACTCATCTCACGCGTTAATTCTCATCTGGGAATTGCGCAACGCGAATCGCAACTGCGCGGTACAAATCGCGAGTTGAGTTTTCTTGCGGATCTCGGCCGCGGCTTGTTGCGCACTTTGGAACCTGAACAAGTCGCTCGCCGGGTGGCCGGAGCGATGTTCGAAGGAACCAATGCCGCGATGACCGCATGCGCGATTCGCAACAACGGCAAAGGTCTCGCCGTTTGCGTATTCGATCGCGAAGGCAGTGCCGGCAGTGCCACGCTGATTCATCAGAAGCGGCTCGAGAAATGGTTGTCTTCATCGAGATCGCAGTCTGCCTTGCGCATCACGACGGGCAAAGAATTTCTGTTTCGCAATGTCGAACACCAGGTTGAATATCTCGTGCCGATCGGTTCCGGCGCAAAGAATTCCGGCGCGCTGCTGGTCGCGTTCAGCGACCTGGAAGATTGCACGGAAGTCGAATGCGGCTTAGTGGATGCGGCGGCGCAACAAGCTGCTCTAGCGGCGCAGATTTCGCGCTTGTATCTGAAAGCGCGTGAGTCAAACGCGACGCTGGCGCAGGAGGTCGACCGGCGCACGGCTGAAGCCGAGCAGCAGCAGCGCTTCACCGAGGCGATCATCGACTCGCTGCCGCTCTCGCTGTATGCGATTGATCGTGAGTATCGCATCGTCGCCTGGAACCGCAATCGCGAGTTGGGCGAACTCGGTCTGCCGCGCGGGCTGGTGCTCGGCCGCAACATCTTCGAAGTCCTGACCAAGCAGAACCGCGAAAAGCTCGAGCGCGAATTTAGCCAGGTGTTTCTGACCGGTGGGATTCACCGGATTGAGCAGGAGGCGGTAAGCAGCGACGGCGAAACGAATAATTGGTTGATTAGCAAAATTCCCATGCGCGCCGGCGAAGACGGCGGGGTCACGCATGTGATTACCGTCGGCGAGAACATCACGGCGCGCGTCAAAGCTGATCGCGCGGTGGCACGCGCGGAAAAACTCGCCGCTGTCGGGCGCCTGGCTGCGGGCGTGGTGCATGAAATCAATAATCCGCTGGCGACGATTGCAGCGTGCGCCGAATCACTCGAGAAGCGGATCGGCGAAGGCGCGTTTGCCTGTTCACAGGATGCAGACGATCTGCGTGAGTATCTCGGGTTGATTCGCGAAGAAGCCTTCCGCTGCAAGACGATCACCAACGGTCTGCTGGACTTCAGCCGCTTGCGTGCCGGTCAGCGGGCGCCGGTTGATATGAATCAACTGATCAAGGCGACTGCCCGGCTGGTTACTCATCAACAGCGCGGCGAGCATATCCAGATCGAAATCGAGGCAGAAGAATTGCCGATGGTTTCCGGCGACATGGGCCAGTTGCAGCAGGCTGTCGTGGCTTTAGCGACAAATGCGATCGATGCCATGCCCGAAGGCGGAACCCTGACGCTGCGTGGGATCCATTCCGGATCGCGTGTGCTGGTCCAGGTGCGAGATACCGGCGTCGGCATCGCGCCGGAAAATATGACAAAGATCTTCGATCCTTTCTTTACGACCAAGGACGTGGGGAAAGGCACGGGTCTCGGACTGGCCGTCTGTTATGGTATTTTATCTGATCATGGAGGTCGGCTGGACGTTCGCTCCAGCGTCGGTGTGGGCACGACCTTCACGATTACGTTGCCGGTTGCAACTGATTAGTACCATCCAAAGTGCGGGGTAATAACAGGTGAACGAACAACGTGACGCGCGATTATTAATCGCCGAAGACGAAGCAAACCTCCGGCTCGTCTTACAAAAAGAGCTGCAAAGACTGGGTTATCGAGTCCAGGCCGCTCCTGACGGTGACGCTGCGCTGCGCAAACTCGAAGAGAGCAACGTCGATGTGCTGCTCTGCGATATCAACATGCCGAACATGGACGGCATGGAATTGCTGCGGCGCGTGCACCAACGGCCGAATCCGCCGGAAGTGATCATGCTGACCGGCCAGGGCACGATCGAGACCGCGGTCGAAGCCATGAAGCTCGGCGCTTACGATTACCTCACCAAGCCATACAGCATCAACGAACTCGACGTGCGCGTTCGTCAGGCGTGCGAGAAGCGCAACTTGCGTGTCGATAATCAGCGTCTGCGCGCGCAGATTGAACGGAAGACGCCGCTGCCGGAAATCATCAGCCAGTCACGACAGATGGCCGAAGCCATTCGTCTGGTCGAACGCGTGGCGCCGTCTGAGGCCTCGGTTTTGATCACCGGCGAATCAGGCACCGGCAAAGAACTGATCGCGCAAGCGATTCATCGGCTGTCGACGCGCGCCGGTGGCGCGTTCATCGATCTCAACTGCGCGGCTTTTCAGGAATCGTTGCTCGAATCAGAGTTGTTCGGTTACGAAGCCGGCGCCTTCTCAGGCGCCAAGGCGCGCAAACTCGGATTGATTGAGCTGGCTGACGGCGGCACCTTGTTTCTTGATGAAGTCACCGAACTGCCCGCCGGGCTGCAAGCCAAGCTGCTGCGCGCGATCGAAACCCGCACGTTTTTTCGCGTCGGCGGCGTGCGTAAGGTCGAGGTGAATGTCCGCATCGTGGCGGCGACCAATCGCAACCTCGACGCGATCGTCAACGACGGTACGTTCCGCGCCGACCTGCTCTATCGCATCAACAGTTTTCAGATTCATCTCGCGCCGTTGCGCGAACGGACGGACGATATTGAGCCGCTGATGAATCACATGTTAAAGCAACTCGGCGGCGCCAATCCTCCCGAGGTTAATCCGGACGCACTCGAACGGATGCGTTCGTATCAATGGCCGGGCAATGTCCGCCAGCTTCGCAATTGTTTGGAGCGCGCGGTGTTGCTTTCGAACGAAGGCGTCATCACTGCCTATGAGTTGCCGCCGGAAGTCGCACGCTTGAACGGATCGATGCCTTACGCCCCGGTGCCTCCGGCGGCATTTCCGGAAGCGACCGCGCCAGGCGCAGTTGCGGCCGCGGGAAATACGGGATCGCTGCGGGATGTCGAGAAGCAACAGATCATCGCGGCGTTGGAAAAGGTCGGATGGCATCGCGGCAAGGCTGCTGAGATATTGGGCATCTCGCCTTCGACTCTTTACCGCCGTTTGCGTGATTACGATCTCGAAGGAAGATTGAGGTGAATTTGTGGTGCGGTGGCTTGACACCGCTTTTTCATCCCCCTCACGCGACAAGAGAATAGAAAAGCGCCGTCAAGCCGGCGCACTCCAAAAACAAAAAAGCCGCGGAGGGAATCCGCGGCTTTTATTTTGACAAATCGCGTAGCTGTCTTCAGTCCGTAATCTTCGCCTGCTTCTTACGCTTGCGGCTGTAGTAGAGTCCCGCCAAACCTGTTCCCAACAAAACCATGGTCGTCGGTTCGGGAGTTGCGGTCGGCTTCGTCGTGAATTGAAAGACGATGCCGTCGTTCCAGAAGTGACAATCAGGATCTAATCCGAAGGCGATGTCGCCGCCGTTCATAAAGTAGGCGCTCAACACCGAAAGCTGATCGGCCGTGAAAGTATAGACGTAAGTCCGCGCCGTGGTCGTAAACGACTGCGACGTCAGAAAAGTATTTTGCGTCCCGGCCGAGACCAAAGGATTATTCGCATAGCGCGTTCCGGCAAAGTCGTCGTTGATGTCGGTGACCGGTGTCTGGCTGGTGGATGCATCCTGAAATGAACCTACGCCGGCGTTGCGCGCAGTATCGAGCAAATGAATGAACAACCGGTTCGCATTCGTGTCCCAGTTGCTGATGTTACGAATCGTTAGGGTTGCGCCCGTGATGGTCTGGCCCGCCAGATTCACACCACCAACACGCCAGGTGTAAGCGTAGTGATGATCAAGATTGAATTGGCTGGGCCCGCCGCTTCCCTGGTTAGCGCCAGTCGCCGGCGCGGTAAAAGTGATCGTGTCTGCCGACGCGGTAGCGGGCAAGGCAAATACGACGGCAGCAGCGATCATGAGCATTAGCGTTCGCATGTAATTAGCAGGTACTTCTCGTGTTCCCTCCACGCTTTTAAGAAATGGTTAGTAGGTATACATTTCCAAGACTTTGCCCAAAAAGTCGATGAAGGAGGGATTTGCTGCAAAAGTCGAACGTGTCAGTACCCGGAGCGGTAGCGACGGGATCTAGAAGCTTCCTTGACTAACAAAAGACCTTATTTTGCTTTGAGGACGCACCTCGATCCGGTCGCTACCGCTCCCGGTACTGACACTATCAATCACACCATCGACTTTTGCAGCAAAGCC
>Ga0207511_100045_pt1 | contig 30891 bp, 25 predicted proteins | sample NitcycUWRSCHO22C_FD_188265 | JGI IMG/M metagenome (GOLD analysis project Ga0207511, IMG submission 188265) | Soil microbial communities from Arlington Agricultural Research Station in Wisconsin, USA - Nitrogen cycling UWRJ-SCHO22-C (SPAdes) | ecosystem: Environmental > Terrestrial > Soil >... | reverse complement strand
TCAGCGCATAGTCCATCATCAGGCGTCGTTTCGTAATGACGTGATGACCGCCACCCGCCATGCTGCCTAATAACTTCACGAGGTTGTAGCCCTGACTAATGACATTCGGATCGGTGTTGGTGCCGTGATCCGACACCAGCACCACGACGGTGTCTTTCTGAAGCGGCGATTTCTGGACCGCCGTCCAAATTCGTCCCAGGGTCGCGTCGACTTCGCGAACGGCGGCCAATTGAGATTCGCGATCGCGATTGTGATGGGTGCGGTGATCGACGTCGGTTGTGTAGTAATCAAGATACCGCACTTGCGGATCGGACAGCTTGTCGATCAAATCACGCTCGAGTTGGTCCTGAATAAAGCTGCGCAGCTCCAGTCCGTTGGTGGTCCATTCGTCGATTACTTCCTGGGTGCCACCGAAGCGTTCCAAACGCGTCTTCACGCTCTTTTTGAAGGTCATCCAGTGCACGCCGCGCTGGTAAGTCTGAAACCCCTGGTAACGGTCGCGATGCGCATAAGCGTCGAGCAGCAGCGGATTGCCGACCTCGTCGAGCACTTCAACACCCGGCATGTCGACGTGCCGCTGCGCCAGGTTCGCGAAATAAAAAGGGATGAAGTTCAGGTAGTCATACGCGTGCAACGTCAGCCGATCGAACTCAACGTTGCCTTTGATTTGCAGCTGCTGTCCGGTGTCGAGCATCGACCATGAAGGCGCCGACAGGCTCATGCCGCGCACATAGAAGTTGTTGATGCGCGCGCCGTTTTCATAGAACACATGCTTCACCCAGGGAAGCCGGCTCTTGCCCGTTTCGGGATCGGTTTCGTTGGCAAACTCATCAACCAGCCGGTGCGGCAAGCCGTCGATTTTGATCAGCACCAGCCGGCGCGCGCGCGGTGTTGAGGCAGTGGCCGCTGCGGCTTTCTTTAGTCCGGCGAAAGCTGCGGCGCCGGCGATGCCTGCGGACAGGCTCTTCAGAAAATCTCTGCGTTTGACCGGCATTAAATGATTCTTGGATTAAGCGAGTCTTCGATAGGCAATTGCAGAGCCGTGCGAATTTTTGAACGAGGAGAAGATTATCAACGAGCTGAAAGTATCGAGGCAGATTTCGTTAGTCAAGTCTCAGAAACCCGACCGTCAGGGAGGGTGCCGCGTTGACTCCGAGTTTGCGAGCGGTTGAGGGCACCCTCCCTGACGGTCGGGTCTCTGATTACGCCGCGCACTTCTTGAGCAATCGTAAGACTGCCTTCTCGGCGCGATGCAGTTTCAATCCGCGATAGGAAGTCAGCTTTTGTAGGGTCGCGAAATAGCAGCTAATGACGTCGCCCTTTTCAAACGAAGTGATCACCGCTGGACAGACGTACGCGTCGCGACTGACGGCCGGCGTGTTGCCCAGGACCGACGCGGTCTCTTCGATGGCTTTCACAATCAAGTCTCCTGACAAAGGATTGGCCGCGCGATTCCGGGCCAGCGCGCAGGCGCAAACCAGCGTGCCCGCCCAGGTGCGAAAATCCTTTGCGCTGAAATGCTGGCCCAGTACTTCCTTGATGTAGCGATTGATCGCGGGCCGGGTCACGTTGACCAGCTTCCCGTCCGCGCCGACATATTTGAAGACGCGGCGGTTCGGATATTTCAAAAGCTCCTTCAAAGTTGCCGCGACCAGTCTGTCGCGAATCTCGCGCGTGTGGTCTTGTCCCGATTTGCCCACGAACTCAAAGGTGATGCGCTCACCTTTCACGGAAACATGCCTGGGCCTGAGCGTGGCGATGCCATAGCTTCCATTTTCGTCGGCGTAGATTTCGCTGCCGGGCCGGATGAAAGACATCGAAAGAATTCTGAGGATAGCGGCCATCACACGTTCCTTCGGAAGTCCGGGCAATCTGAGATCGCGCGCGACGGTGGCGCGCAATTTGGGCAGGCTCTCGCCAAACGCGATCAGCCGGCGAAACTTAATACGCTGTTGGGCGCGCACATGACTCTCATGATAGAGATACTGCCAGCGTCCCGCGGCATCCTGACCGACCGCCTGAATGCGGCCACCCGCGGCTGAGTTAATCGCGACGTTGGTCCATGCCGGCGGGATCTTTAATTGATCGATGCGCTCAAGCTCGGCCGCAGAAACCTTGCCGCCGTCGGCGCGCCGGTAACGAAAGCCGCGCGCGGGTGTGCCGCGCCGCAAGATTCCGTGAAGCTGTAGCCTTTCAATTGCCGTCATCGTCGCTCAGTAGCGTCGAGACCCTAGCAAACCTTTCACCACAACTGCGACCGGACCAACCGCTCAGACACTTCTTTTCTTTTTATTGTGGATTTTGTTCCACCGAAGCTTTTCCCCCATCGGCGACTACTTCGGTAATCGTTTGCTAAGAGAACACGATCGAGGCATTTCGGATCGACTCGCGAACACTGCGCAAGGGTACAACGTGAGCATTACTTCCTGGCGATGACGTCGATTTCGGAATAGAAGGTGTTGCCGAAATCGTCTGCCGCTTCCGTGATGTAACAGTCGAAAAGCAGGTAACGAAATTTCCCGAGACTGGCAGCAGCATCACTAATGCTGACGCCCCATTGGCCGCCATCGTTCGTCTCGTCGTTCGGGCGGGTGTCGACAGTGGCCAGCACCTTCCAACCGCAGCTGCGCGGATCGACGTTGGCCTTCGGCGCCTCGTTGAAATTGGACCCGGTCCCGTCGCTTACCCAAACTCGATAGACCTGTGGCCCACGCGATCCCGGATGCCATGAATACGAATTGATTTGCGCGACGTCGATCTGGCGGCCGAGATCGATCAGGATGCGTGCGCCGCCGCTGCCGGGAGCAATGAAGAAATTGCGCCGCGGCTGATCGTCAGAGTTCGGCAGCAGCCCGTCAGTCAGCGCGCCCACGCCCGCGCTATTGGCGTCGGCCTGCCCGTCGACGATTAAAACGCGCGCCTTTGCCGCCGCGTCGTCATGTGAAGGCGAGGGAACTGATTTGAATTTCCATTCGGCGTTAATGGCCGCACCGGTGTTGTGATCGATCGTGATCTTCGTTTGGGCGTGGGTGACAAAGAACGGCGACAGAAATACCGACAGCCCGAGAGATATTTTTCCAGCCCAAACGTTCGCCATGGAATCAGTACCATCCGCATGAGCGGATGGATGAAGAATGTCCTTAGAATTCGAGTGGTACGATGATCCATCCACTTACGCGGATGGTACTGACCTCATCGCACCCGCGCCGCTTTGCGCTAACGCTCATCCCTCATTAATGTGTCATACAAAGGCTGGGCCGGCCGCGTCACCCACGGCTCGTCGGCCACGGTCATTGCCAGAATCCGAATGCGATCATTGTCAGGCAAGGTGATTGTTTTTATTCCCGCAGGAAGATCGATGGCGTAAGCGAACAGATATGAATACGCGTACGGGTCCGCCATCGCATCGGGCGTGCGTCGTTGCGAAGAGAACCAGGCGATATCCGCGCGTTTGATGAACCCCGGGCGCAGCGCCACCATCTCGCCGTAAGGGTTCGTGCGAATACGCGGCGGCGTGCCCGGCGGCGCGCCCGGCGGTGGCGGAGTCTGTGTCTCAGTCGTTCTCCAGATCCGGTCATCCCACTGGCCCACAAATCCGGTCCACTCCTGAATCGTCAGGTCAGCCGTCTTATCGCCAACTTTGAAATTTGCTTTCTGATCGTTGTTGGCGGCAGCCGCCAACAAGTAGACACGATTGTATTTTCCAGTGGGCAGGTTGATCGTTTGACCATGAGGCACGAGCGCGTTGGCCTTATCCGATGCAGCCAGATCGAAGCGAATGCCGCCAAAGTTTACCTGCCGCGGCATTAGTTCTGCCGGCAAGGCGCGCCCTTGCAGCGCGCCCTGGTTGTTCGGCGCCCAGTCAAACGCGCCGTCTGCCGGCCTTCCCAGACGCGACGCGACCGGAATGTCGTAATCAAGCGGCACAGACTGGGATGCGATGGCCGCCACTTTTGTTCGTGAAGGCGCGAGCTTAATCGCAAAAGTACGCGGCTGATAAGGTTTGAACGAAGTTTCCAATTCGCTGCCCACGATTGTTGCCGGCCCGAGCGGTTGCTCCTGCCCATTGACTTCGCGCGCGGCGACTACGCCCGCAGGAAATCTGAGGCGCACATTCGTGGCCGGCGTTCCATCCATCTCCACCATCCGCACAATCAATTCATCGCTCAATTCAGCCTTCTTGAAAGCCATGACGCGAATGCGATCGTCGCTGAGTGTCAATAACGAGAGAGTTCGTCCGAGCGCGCCGCTGTGGGCGGGACTCTGAAAGGCGATCAATGGTTGATTAAGACGATAGGCCTGCCAATCAGTCCGCGCCGCGCGCCAATCGTTAGCATGGCCGGCGAGACCAAACATGATCTCGTGGCGGCCCATGTCCTGGGTGCCCTGGTCAGCGTAACCGCCGCGCGTTCCCGGCGTGCGAACCAATGTCAGCCGCAAAGTGTTGTCGTTAGGTTTGTCCGACGCATTCTTGCAGTCCGTCAAAATCGTCGCCCCGAACGCGCCGCTCTTGTCCGTGAGATCGATCCATTGATGCGAAGCTACTTCAAACTGGCGCTCTTCTTCATTCGGGCGCTGAATGGTTCCGACATCCCAGTTGTAAGTTGCCAGATTGTTCGCCGCGCCGAGTGGGAACGTCGCTTTCAGATTTGCTTCTTTCGTTTTCCAGTCGATGACGTTGCTGAACTCGACGCGATTGCCGGCATCGCCGGTTGACAGTCGAATGGTCTGAACAAATTTTGAGCCTTCAGTCTCCCGCTCGACTTCGACGGCGACCCGCACCGGGCCGGCCTCGGCAACGTGAATTTTCGCATCGCCGGAAACGAAATTGCGTGGCGCGCGCTGTTCATCTTCAAAGTCCATGTTCCACGCCGGCCACTGCCGCGGGTTATCAGTCGAGATCGCCAGGCGAATAGGCGCCGAGAGAAGTTCGTGATTGATCTTCTTATCGAAGATGCTCGAAACGTCGCCCTTCTTATCAATGCTTATGCGATACCGCGCGTTCTCAAGGGATGAGTCAGTGACCTTCAAGTCGCCGGCCGAAAGAAATGAATCAGCAGGCTGCACGTCATAGACGGCATAACCCACCGAGGGAACTTTGGCGGGGAACAATACCTTGCCGTTCGACATTTGCGAAGGCACTTCCTTGCCGTCAGGTCCGACGACGCGGACCGCGCGCGGTGGGCCAGCGCTGAAAGTGACGTTCGCTTCCACGACGTCTTCGCGGTCGATGTTGAGCGGGTTGTAGACAACGATGGCTTCGCCTTTTGCCTGCGTGTCCAAAGCGGTCGCCACGACGTTCGTGGCGCTGGTCAGCACGCCGGCAAATTGATTCAGCGCCACGACATCGTCATTCCAGGCGAACTCAAATGCCTTCGGGGTCGCCGTGCCGGGAAGCAGGTCATGAAACTGTCCGCCCATCACGAGCGTCCACGCATTGTTCAGCCGCTCACGTGGATAGGTTCGACCGCCTAACCAATCTGCCGCGACCGAGGCTTTCTCAGCCGCGTCGGCCAGCAATTCGTTCTTGCGCATCCAGCGCTTCTGATAAGCCTGCGAAGTGAGTGAGCCGGCTGAATGATTGATCAATTCCAGATCACCTTTATAGCGCGGCATGCGATCGGTTGAGCAGCAACTCGCAATGTCCTTAAACATCTGATCGGCCTTTGACCAGACGACGCGGATCGATCCGTCCCCAACCTGTACGGGTGGCCCGACCGCCGGCGGCGTCGAGCCGAAGGGGAAGAGCGGCGGCAGGGAAGTTTTGTTTTTGGTCGCGATCGCTTCCATCAATTTCACCGAACTCTCGTTCGGCGAACCGCCCACGTCGCCGGTGCCGACATAGTGATAGTCGGCAAAGACACCCGTCAGATTTCCGTTGACTTGAATTCGCTGCGGCCAGTCCTCCTGACGACGCGTGCGCTGCTGGTTTTGCTGTTCGGACAAAGCCGGGTCGGGGCCGGGCGGCGGTGGCGGCGCTTTGCTTATGTCGTATTGCACATTACTTCCATAGCTCAGCGGATTGAGCGCGGCGATGACCGTGCGTCCGTCAGTGCCTTCCCAAATTCCGACATTGAATGGAATGCCGACGGGCGTTTTCTCAGGTGAGTCCGGGCCGCCGACGTGCGGCGCGGGTTGCCATCCGGACGAAAGTTTTTGCGTGGAGAAGCCTTTGATTCCAGCATGCGCGAGGACGCTCGGCAGCGATGCGGGAAAACCAAAACAGTCAGGCAACATGTATTCATCGCTGGCCATTCCGAACTCTTTCCGGAACCAGTTGTTGCCGTAGAGAATTTGCCGGATGATCGATTCTGCATTCGGCGAATTGACGTCGCCCTCTTCCATCGACGAGCCGGCGGGAAACCAGCGACCCATCGAAACGTAAAACTTCAATCGTTCAAAGTCCGCCGGATAATATTCCTTCATCAATCGATAACGGTTCGCGCCGGTGAAGTTGAAAATGTAGTGCGGATATTTTTCAAAGAGCGCGAAGTTGTTGCGCATCGTCTTGGTGAGATATTCCGAAATCACCTGCGGATATTCCCAGCGCCATTCAGTATCGAGGTGCGCGTACCCAACCACGTACAGCGTCGGTTCTTTGGCGAGGTCCGGGTGCCATGAAAGCGCGGATTTTGTATCGGTTTTTGGAGTTGGCGGTTTTGACCGGCGATTCGACTTTTTAGTTTGGCCTAATCCGCACACACAAATGGCCAGCGAACAGAACGCGAGAAAAAACAGTCGAACAATTTTCATAACTGGTGGACCTGATGAAATCTGACGTGGTGAAAAGCGCACGAACAATACTACAAAGCGCGGTTTGACTGTAGGGGCGGGGCTGGTCCCCGCCCGCACTCTCCAAATGCGCGGGCAGGGACTAGCCCTGCCCCTACAGAATGCTGAATGCGTGTATACTCCGGCATCGCGTTCATAGCAGGAGGGAATCAAGTGGAGTATCGGCGATTCGGTCGCACTGATTGGCAGGTCAGCGAGATTGGTTACGGCATGTGGGGCATGGGCGGTTGGACCGGCTCGGATGATGAAGAGTCCTTTGCGTCGTTGCAGCGCGCCGTCGATCGCGGCTGCAATTTCTTTGATACTGCCTGGGCCTATGGTGAAGGGCGCAGCGAAGCCTTGCTCGGCAAACTGGTAAAGGCCAACCCTGACCGCAAGCTCTATACGGCGACGAAGATTCCACCGAAGAACGCGAAGTGGCCCAGCCGCCGCGAATTCACTCTGGACGATACTTTCCCGCCTGACTACATCGAGCAGCGCATGCACGAAAGTTTGGAGCATGCCGGATTGGCTAGCTTCGACCTGGTCCAGTTTCACGTCTGGGAAGACAACTGGTTGCGAGACGATCGATGGGCGAAGAAGATGGACGAACTTCGTTCGCAAGGCCTGTTCAGCGCGGTTGGCATCAGCATCAATCGCTGGGAACCCTGGAACGGTGTGAAGACCGTGCAGAGCGGTCTGATCGATGCAGTCCAGGTCATCTACAACATCTTCGATCAAAATCCGGAAGACGAATTGTTTCCCGCGTGCCGCCAACACGACGTTGCCGTCATCGCGCGCGTACCGTTCGATGAAGGCACGCTGACGGGGAAATTGACGAAGGAAAGCACCTGGCCGGAAGGCGATTGGCGCAACATTTATTTCACGCCGGAGAATTTGATTCCCAGTTTGGAGCGAGCCGAGAAACTGAAGGCGTTGTTGCCTTCGGATATGTCGCTGCCCGACCTGGCGTTGCGATTCATTCTCAGCAACCCCGACGTCAGCACCATCATTCCCGGAATGCGAAAGCACTCGCACGTCGATGCGAATATGGCTGCGAGCGACGGCGAGAAGTTGACTGATGAATTGCTCGCCGAGCTTCGCGAACACCGATGGGAGCGAAAGCCGAAAGCGTGGTCGGACTGATCGTGGAGTGTCAGAACCGCGAGCGGTAGCGACCGGATCAATTGACCCTCACAGTGCACTTGATCCCATCGCTACCGCTCCGGGTTCTGACACGATAAATCAATGACCGTTCTTGCTCTCGCAAACATCAGCAAACGCTTTGGCGCGAGCATCGCGCTCGATGACGTTAACCTGCAACTCAACCGCGGTGAGGTGCACGCGCTGATCGGCGAAAACGGCGCCGGCAAAAGCACTCTGATGAATGTGCTGGCCGGTCTGATTCAACCCGACGCCGGCGCGATGGAAGTGGACGGCTCGGCGTACTCGCCCGCGAACCCACTCGACGCACGCAGCCGCGGCATTGCCCTGATCCATCAGGAACTTTCTCTCTTTCCGCATCTTTCGGTTGCGGAAAACATCATGATGGGCATCGAGCCTGCGCGCGCCGGCCTGCTCGATCGCGCGCGTCTGCGTCAGCGCACGAACGAGGTGTTGGCGACCTTCAACCACCCTGAGATAACTGCGGAGGCGCGCGTTGCCAGTCTCTCGATTGCCGCCCGCCAGATCGTAGAAATTTGTCGCGCGATTGCGGCGCGCGCGCGCATTCTTTTGATGGACGAGCCCACGAGCAGTCTGCAACGCGACGATGTTGCCCACCTCTTTTCCCTGATTCGCAAATTCGCCGCGCAAGAAATTACGGTCGTTTATATCAGTCACTTTCTCGAGGAAGTGCGCGAGATCGCCGACAGCTTCACAGTGCTGCGCGACGGGCGGAGCGTGGCCACGGGGGCGATCGCGTCCGTGTCTGATGATGACTTGATTGCTCACATGGTGGGCCGGCCGATGGAGTCGCTGTTTCCCGCGCGCAGTCACGCAGCAACGAACGAGACGATCTTGCAGGTGCGCGACATCTCGGCGCCGCCTGCGGTCGAGAAGGCAAGTTTTGATTTGAAGCGTGGTGAGATTCTGGGCATCGCGGGATTGATGGGGTCAGGCCGCACGCAATTGATCCGCAGTCTGTTTGCGCTCGATCGACCGGCAGGTGGATCGATTTCGGTTAAGGGTCAGATGCTCAAGCTTGGTCGAGGCACGGCCGCGCAAAGGCTCTCGGAGAGTTTCGCTTACTTAAGTGAAGATCGAAAAGGCGAAGGGCTGGCGCTGGCCCTGTCGATTGGTGACAACGTGACGATGACGCGCTTTGCGTCCTGCTCGCGGTTTGGGTGGCTCAATCTATCGCGGCAGCGCTCGCAGACGGGATCGCTGGTGCGTTCGTTATCGGTGAAGGCGCGTAATCCTGATCAGCCGGTGGCGACGCTGTCCGGCGGCAATCAACAAAAAATCGCCCTGGCTCGGCTGCTGCATCAGGATGCCGACATTCTTTTGTTGGATGAACCGACGCGGGGAATCGACATTGGCAGCAAGGCAGTCGTGTATCAAACAATTGCCGAGTGCGCCGCGAAGGGAAAAGCGGTTTTGATGGTGAGTTCTTATCTGCCGGAGTTGTTTGGCATGTGCGACCGGCTGGCGGTGATGAGCCGTGGCCGGCTGTCCGAGGCGCGGCCAATCGATCAATGGTCGCCGGAATCAGTGATGCAGACCGCGATCGGCGTGTCAGAACCCGGAGCGTTAGCGACGGGATCAATTGACCCGTGAACGGAGCGCGGGCATCCTTGCCCGCAGCCTGCGCAGCACGTTCGATAATTAGTTCGCGCTTCGCGCTCATGCGACCGGGCCGCGTTCCGGTAACTTGCGATGAATCTGTTAACCGTCAAAAATCTCACAGTAAGTTTGGAAGATCGTTCAGTCGTTGAAGACCTGAGCTTTCAATTGGCCCCCGGCGAACGGCTTAGCATTCTCGGGCCCAACGGCGCGGGCAAGACGGTCCTGCTCAAAGCTCTTTTGAATCTCCTGCCGCACCAGGGCGAGGTCGTTTGGGCGCGCGATGTGCGCATAGGTTACGTGCCGCAGAAAATCGACGCCGACACGCACCTGCCACTGACCTTCACCGATCTGTTTCGCGCGAAGTGCACGACGCTGAAGATTCCCATCAGTCAGGCAGGTGAAATCAGCAGCACCGTCGGCTTGACGCCGCAGATACTGGCGACGCCCGTCGGCCACCTTTCCGGGGGGCAATTTCAACGCGGCCTGATTGCCTTCTCTTTGCTCGGCAATCCCAACGTGCTGCTGATGGATGAACCGACCGCCAGCGTTGATGAACCCGGTGAAGAACACATCTACGAATTGATTAATCGACTACAGACGCAACACGACCTGGCGAGCATCATGGTGTCGCACGATCTGAGTTTCGTCTTTCGTTATGCCACCAAGGTGCTTTGCCTTAACCGCCAGCAGGTGTGTTTCGGCAGTCCGACTGAAGCTTTGTCGACTGATGTGCTGACGAAACTCTATGGTGAGTCAGTCGGCTTTTACGATCATCGTCACAGCAGCTAAAGCCTCGATGACCGCAGCCCAAACCTACTCGACCATTCTGATCTTGCTGACCGCGTTCGCCGCCGGTCTGGTGGGCAGCTTCACGCTGATGAAGCGAATGAGCCTGGCCGGCGATGTCGTGTCGCACATCGCTCTGCCGGGTCTGGGTCTGGCGATGTTGTGCGGCTTCAATCCGTTGGTGGGCGCGGCGGGCGCTCTGTTTCTCGGAACGCTCTTAATCTGGCACCTGCAGAAGAGTTCAACCGTAACGACCGACGTAGCGATCGGCGTCATTTTTACTGCCGCGCTGGCAATTGGGACCGTCCTGACGCCGAGCGAAGATTTGATCGAGGCGCTGTTCGGCGACTTCCAATCATTGACTGCGATTTGGTTTGTCTCCGGATTGATCGCGGTTGCAGTGATAATCGGCTTCGTCGTCGTCTTCCGCCACAAATTGATCATGTCACTGTTTTCGCCGGAACTGGCCGCGGCCACCGGCGTCAACGTGTCGCGTTTGAATCTCTATTTTCTGATGATCTTCAGTCTCACCGTGTTGCTGGGCGTGAGGTTTCTCGGCGCTCTGCTGGTCGGCGCTCTGATCATCGTGCCGGCCGCGATCGGCAGGCAATTAACCCACACGCTGACGGCTTTCCTGCTGACCTCTTCGTTCGTGAGTGTCCTGTCGGTTGGGCTCGGTCTGGCGATAAGCCTCGCCTACCCACATATAAACATTGGCAGGGTAACGCTGAACCTCGCGCTCGGGCCGGCGATTATCGGAGTCGCGACGATACTTTTCCTTCTCAGTTTGCTGCGCAAGAAGATCTGACGATTAAGGATGAAGCTTCTTTTGCCGGCTTGTTGCTTATCTCTTCTTTTTGGGCTGTACCAGATGCAGATTCCAGACGATCGTGTACTGTCTGGTTTCAAGCGTGCCGGTAACCCTTCTGCCCGTTAAGACGTTCGGGTTCTTCGGATCAAGCTGTCCCTCAAAATTGAAGAACGACGAAGGGTCTGTTCTTTCGCTGGGCTTGTTTTCCGAAAATGGCTGGGGTACGCAGAAGTCCCTTACTCCGTCGTGAGACTCCTTTTTCTTCAAGAGTAGTTCCGGCGTCGGCACTTTTATCTCGAATCGTCCGGTGTCAGTCAGAATCGTAATCTCAACCGGCAGTGTTTCCGTGCGCTCGCCCTGCTCGTCGATCAGTTTCTTATGAGTGCTGGTGTATTGCTTCCGAAAGGGATTTGCGCCGCGCTGGCGGCAGGCTTCCTCGCCGGTTTCGATAACATTCTCCTCAACGTGATACACGTGCTTGCGAGAGACTCGCGACATGGTCATGCTCTGGTGACCGTTGGTGAAGAAATTCACCTTGCCGCCGTTAGCCATCGGTTGCAGCGTGACACTGACAGTCTGATCATATTTTTCCGAGTAGGTGACGTGGACCTTTTCGATCTTCGTCAGGTCTCGATTCTCATCCGTCTCTTTCAAGGTTTTCTGCGTGTAGGTAATCGTTCCCGTCCAACGTGCCTCGCATTCACCGCGAAAGGCGCCGGACAGATCCTGCAGAATGTTTTGGGCCACTGATTGAGCGGCGCTGTAGGAACCATCGCCGCTGGCGGATTGTTCCAACCTGTCTGCCACCAGGCGGGCGTTTTTGCCGTCGATGACTCTGGCTGAAACGGTCGTCTGACCGTTGGGCATGGTGAAGACTCTGACGATAATGATGAAAGTCGCGCCAACTGATTGGCCAAGTTCCGCGAGAGCCTTTTCATCCAACTCGCCGGTCAAGGTCTCTTGCTCACGTAACTTTTGAATTGCGTCAAAGAGAGTTTTTTCGTTCATCCAATCCACGCACGGATATTTGTCTTCCAGGCCCTTGATCAGCGCTTGTTCAAATGCATTCCCCACAGAGTTGTCTTCAGTTCCGGGTTTCGCTTTGTTATAAATCATCAACGAACTACCGTTGCCCTGTGCCAGGGCCGCAGAAGTGCCGCCAACCAAAATCGCGAAAATGATAAGAGATAGGCAAATTGAGTTTTTCATTTTTCTTACCGGTTCTTTGGCAGAGCGCAAACACAGTTCCGTTTTGTGAGGTCTTGGAAACGCGTTGAATAAGAGGTTCTAAGAAGTCGGCCGCCCGAAAAATCACGCAGTTCTGGGTGTTCTTGCCTGCCAGAGCTGGCGCTGCTCGTCCCAATCGCGCCCAAAACACCAGGCCTGCCAGCCGAGGGTAGTGGCTTAGTTTGAAAGGGCAGGGGCGTCTCGCCCGTGAAGACACGGGCAAGGTGCGCGGGCTACCTCAAACCGCACCGCTACCCAAGCGAGAATCCTCTTGTTTTTGCGGCGAGCGCTGTCGTATAGTCGAAATCAGGAAGTTACTCTTCTCGCCCCAACTTCCCAACCGACAACAGACGTTGTCAGTCCCTGGAAGTCCTCTCTTTCGAATTTGATTAAAGCAGAGAATCGATGGAGCAGTCCGTCTTAGCCACGAGACCAAACCCGCACGTGCAAACAATTGTATCCGGCGCGAAGCTGCAGGGCCGTTACCTAATCATCAAAAAATTGGGAGCCGGCGGGATGGGCGCGGTGTATGAAGCCGTCGATGAACGACTGCAGGTGACCGTCGCGATTAAAGAGACGTTCGCGGTCGAGGCCCGCATGCGACGACAGTTCGAGCAGGAGGCGCGTTTGCTGGCCCAGCTTACGCATCCGGCTTTGCCGCGCGTCAGCGATTACTTCACCGAAAACGATGGCTTGTTTTTGGTGATGCAGTTCATCGCGGGTGACGATCTCGCGCACGTGATCGCCGAGCGCCCCGGGCCGTTTCCGCGCGCGCAGGTAATCGCCTGGGCTGATCAGTTGCTGGATGCCTTGATTTATTTGCATACGCGCGAACGCCAGATTATTCATCGCGACATCAAGCCGCACAACTTAAAATTAGCAGCTAATGGCCAAATCGCTTTGCTCGACTTTGGTTTGGCCAAGGCCCACGCCAGTGATCAGACGACCACGGCCTCGTCGCACAGCATCTTTGGTTACACGCGACGTTATTCACCGCTCGAGCAAATCCAGGATCAGGGCACGTCGCCCCAGAGTGACATCTATGCGCTGGGAGCGACGCTGTATCACTTGCTGACCGGCATCAAGCCGCCGGATGCGCTGGCGCGCGCCGCGGCCCTGGCCAACTCGAAAGCCGATCCGCTGGTGCGCGCGTGTGAAGTGCACCCGGTGGTCGGACCTGAGCTCTCGGCGATTCTCGGCAAGGCCTTGGCGTTGAATGCCAACGGTCGTTTTCAAACGGCCCAGGAATTTCGCGAAGCGCTGAAGGTTGTCGGACGCAATGGTCTGCGGGGAGTCGATTCGTTTGCCGAATTCAATGATATGACCGCGAGATCGACAACCTCGTCATGCGATCCGTTCGACGGTTATTCGATCTTAAAGCCGGAAGAGGTGATGTGGTCGACACCGAAGAGATCGTGGTCCATTCCGACGATGATTTGCGGCATCGGAATCATCGCGGTGCTGGCTTTCATTGGCTCGTCCCTGGTTTCATCGGCCCCGGACGCAGAGCGCGCGGTCACCGATGCAGTGAAAGCCACGGCGGCGAGAAATCCGAGCGTTAATTCCACTGCACGAGAATCGAAAAGCGATCGGCCGCGACCGTCATCGACCGTCTCCGCGTCACCCGCAGTCAACGGTGAAGCACCTCACGGCAACGAAAAGCAGAAACGAAACAACGGCCGCCCGCCTGGCCCGGTTAATCCGCCGACACCTTCGCTGGGACCTGCTCTGCGCCTACCAGCGCAATAGTCGTAAGTGGAGCGCGGGCATCTCCGCCCGCATGAGCGCGAAGCGCGAACGTGCTGCGCATGGTTTGCGGGCAGGGATGCCCGCGCTCCGCGAAGAGGCGCTAACTCCGGTTATAGAATCGCCAACTCGTCTTGTAGTCGCGAGTCAACTTTTGATTCGTCATCACCGCGCGAATCATCTCGATCGGAATACGGTTCTCGTGCAGCAGCCCGTCGTTAAATTGACGGTTCGTCATCTTCCCTGAATCGACCAGCTCGTGATGCAGCGAGTACTGCTGCAATCCGCCAATCAGGTAAGCAATCTGATAGAGCGGTCCGTAGCTGCCGTCAAATGAACGCCGCACTTCGGCAGTCGCGTTGTCGCGTTCATGCCCGACGCGCTCGACGAGAAAGTCTATGCACTGCTGCGGCGTCATTTTTTCCAGGTGGAAACTGAGCGAGAAAATGATGCGAGCGCAACGGTGCATGCGCCAGAAAAGCGCGCCCACCTTGTCCTCAGGTTTCTTTTGGAAACCCATGTCCCAAAGCAGGAGCTCCCAATAAAGGGCGTTGCCTTCGGTCCAGAACGGTGTGCCGAACAGGCCGCGATAGGGGCGATAACGCGCGGTCATAAAACCCTGCAGATGATGTCCCGGGATCAATTCATGAAAGACGGTCGCGCGCGAGAAGGAAGGATTGTTGCCGCGCATGCTCATCATTTTCTGTTCATGAGTCATGGTGTTCGTCGGATATGAAACCAGAATGGTTTCGCCGCCGAGAAAGAACGGGCTCACGAGTTGTCTCTCCGGCGTCATCATCTCCATGCGCCAGGTATCGCGCGCGAGCTGCGGCACGGTGACCAGATCATGATCGTCGACAAACTTAATGGCTTCGACAGCGAGATCGCGAATCAGTTCCGGTTGTTTGCCGGGTTCGACATAGGTGTTCTTAACTTTCTCGAGCGCCTTCTTCCAGTCATCACCAAAGCCCATTTCGCGCGAGGCTTTCTTCATTTCGTTTTCGCACCACGCGAACTCTTTGTTGGCGAGGTCGATCAATTCTTCGGGAGTATAAGGAATGAACTCTGACTGAAGTTCACTCATCAGAGCGTCGTGCCCGATCGGGTCGCCGATGATGTCGCTGTTGTCACCGGGCCGCGCCTGGGCCGCGCCGCCGGGTCTCTGAAATCCGCCACCGCCGCCTTGTCCAGCACCTCCTCCTTGTCCGCCGCCTCCCGGTGCGCCGCCGCGCTGACCGCCGCCCCCACCCTGACCTTGCGCGCCCGCCGGTGCGGCCGTGCGCAATCCGACCAGTCGTTCGCTAATGAACGAGCCGTATGAATTGAGTGCCTCATCAAGTTCGCGATAGGGCTGCTCGTTCCACCAGGTGAAGACCGGATCGTAGCCGTTGTAGAACGTGTACCAGTTGCGCAGATTGCCGCGCAGCGCATTGATCGCATTTACGCCGCGAAACGCGACCGTCTTTTTCACCCGAATGGCGTCCGGATTTTCGCCAGGTCGCAGTCCCGCTTCGACGCGCCGCCGAGTATCGTCAAGCTGCTTTTTTAACGCGTTCAGCGTGTTGGCCGACTTCGCTGAATCGATCGGTGTCATGCCGCGACGCGCCTCTTCCATCTCTACAATCGTCTTGCCGAACGGAATCAGCGGTTCGATTTCCGCCTGCTGCTTCGCTTCAATATCCAGTTGCCGCAGTTCGTGTTCAAGATGGCTGCGAAAGAGAACGTAATCAACCTTACCCTCCTGTCGCATGGCATCGAAGTTTAGTTTCTGAATACGATCGAGCGCGTCCTGATAGAACTTTCTGAATCGCTCACGACGGACAGGCGAGTTGTTGACGAAGAAGGAGCGTTGGAGACTACCGCGATCGGCGACGTAGTATTCGAGGATTTGTCGCATTTCGCTGAAATTGGCGTCGGCGTCATCGCTGATTGCGTCGCTGGCGATCGCGGTCTTGGGTGTGTTCCGTGATTGCTGACGTTGGGCTGAGGTGCGAATCTGGAAACCAGCGACCAGGAAAGTTGCGCCGGCGCACAGGGCTATGGCGAGACGGGCGAATCTATTCATAAGAGGGCTCCTTCGAACTGATGGCTAACTGACGGGCGCGTATAGTATCAGAAGCCCGACCGTAAGGGAGGGCAAGATGCGATACCCTCTGCAACGCAGAAATGTGATGTCGCAACTGGCCCTCCCTGACGGTCGGGCTTCTGACACGGGCCTTGCGCCCGTCTGATGCCGTTTGTTATTATCCGAATTCGTAATTATACGAAAGATAAGCATCAAGCTTGTCTGATTCGAATTTTTGATAGGATGCTCCGGAAGACCTTCGTCATGAATCGTAAGACAACCACACGATTCACATTTTGATTGCCAGTCCCAACTGAGGGAATGGCGACGAGGGCGCTCCTATCGAAACCGATCATTTGCAGTTAGTAAATCGTGAATCGTAAATCGTGAATGGAAGCGCCGGCGTTCCGGCGTTGTTTTGCGCTCTGGGCGCTCAGTGTCAGAAGCCCGACCGTGAGGGAGGGCCGCGTTAGTTTCACAGAGTGATGATTGTCAGAGTTGCCCTCCCTTACGGCCGGGCTTCTGACACCTTAGGCAAGTAAATTGAGCGAGATAAAGGTACAAGTTAATAATGGCCCGGCCGCCGAGATGTCTGCGCCGGTCACGGTCGCGGAAGCCCTGAAGAAGCTCGACCGCGATCTGGCCAAGCAGGCGCTGGCTGCGCGTGTTGATGGTCAGGAAGTCGATCTCGCTTACACCATCGAGTCGCAGGCGAACGGCGATGCGGTAAAGATTGAACCGGTTCTGCCGCAGACGCTCGAAGGACTGGATGTGTTGCGTCACTCGACGGCGCATCTGCTCGCCGCGGCTGTCCTGGATCTATTTCCCGGAACCAAACTCGGTATTGGACCAGCGTTGTTGGAAGATCCTCGTTACGGGTTTTTCTACGACGTCATCGCGCCGCGAGCGCTGACCGAAGCCGATCTGCCAGTCATCGAAAAGAAGATGCGCGACATTGCCAAGCGCAATATGTCTTATCGCCGGGATGAAATTCCGAAGGCTGAGGCGTTACGTATCTTTAATGAACGGGACGAGCCGCTCAAGTGTGAATTGATCGACGAGAAGGCCGGCGAACGGGTGAGCGTGTATTACATCGACGGTTCACCCTTCCTCGATTTCTGTCTCGGGCCGCATGTGCCTAACACGAACAAGCTGAAAGCCTTCAAGCTGCTTTCCCTCGCCGGCGCTTACTGGAAAGGTGACGCCGAGCGTCCGCAGATGCAGCGCATCTACGGCACTGCGTTCTTCACGCAGGAGGAGCTTGACGCCTGGTTGAAGCAACGTGAAGAAGCCGAGAAACGCGATCATCGTAAGCTGGGCCGCGAACTCGATCTATTTTCCATTCAGGAAGATTACGGCCAGGGCCTCGTTTTATGGCACCCGAAGGGCGGCATCATACGCCAGCAGATGGAAGATTATCTGCGCGAGGAACTCGTCCGGCGGAATTACAGCATTGTCTATACACCGCACATAGCGAAGCGCGACCTCTGGAAAATCAGCGGGCACGAAGAGAACTACGGCGATTCGATGTTCGCGCCGACGAAACTCGAAGAGACTGAGTTTCGCTTGAAGCCGATGAATTGCCCGATGCACATCGGCATCTACAAATCCCGACAGCGCTCGTATCGAGACTTGCCGCAGCGCTACGGCGAGATGGGGACCGTCTATCGCGCGGAATTGTCGGGAACGCTGCATGGCTTGATGCGCGTGCGCGGGTTCACGGTCGACGATGCGCACCTGTTCTGCACGCCTGAGCAGGTGCAACAGGAAATTTTCGATTGTGTTGATTTTGCCTACGAAGTTTTGAAGACTTTCGGTTTTGACAAAATCAAGTTCGAGCTTTCGGTGAAGGGCAGCGATACGAACAAGATGTATCTCGGTTCTGAGGAGGACTGGGAAAAAGCTGAGGCCGAAATGGCTGCGGGCCTCGACGCGCGCGGGATTGATTACGAGCGCATCGAGGGCGAGGCGGCTTTCTACGGCCCGAAGATTGACTTCAAGATTGAAGATGCAATTGGCCGGTTGTGGCAGTTGGGAACGGTGCAGCGCGACTTTAATCTGCCGGAACGTTTTCAGCTCGAATACATCGGCGAAGATAATAAGCCGCATCGCCCGGTGATGGTCCATCGCGCCTTGTTTGGTTCGATTGAAAGGTTCTTCGGCGTTTTGATCGAGCATTACGCGGGGGCTTTCCCGATGTGGTTGGCGCCGGTCCAGATTGTCGTGCTGCCGATCACGGATCGAATTAACGAATATGCGGACAAGGTCGCGCAGGAATTGCGTGGCGCCGGCTTGCGCGTCGAGGTGAACGTGCGAAACGACAAGATTGGCGCCAAGATTCGCGACGCGCAATTGCAGAAGGTTCCGTTCATGCTGGTCTTAGGCGATCGCGAGATGGAAGAAGCAAAGGTCGCGGTGCGCGAGCGGACGAAAGGCGACATCGGCGCGATGTCGATCGAAGAGTTTAAGCAGATGGCGACGCGTCTGATTGCGACGCGAGCGCTGACGAATGCGTAGCGTAGACTTTAGTCTGCGATACAAATTTAGAAACAACACAGACTGAAGTCTGTGCTACTTCCCAGGAGGTGTTTCATAGCTACAGGTTTTCGTGGACGCGGTCGGCCGGATTTTCGTCGCGGGCCGGTCACCAGAATTAACGAACGGATCCGCGTGCCCCAGGTGCGCGTGATTACCGACGAGGGTGAGCAATTTGGCGTGATGGACACGCGCGAAGCCATTCGCACGGCGCGCGAGCGTGGCCTGGATTTGGTGGAGGTTTCGCCAAATGCCGACCCGCCGGTTTGCAAAATTATCGACTTCGGCAAGTTCCAGTACGAGGCGAAGAAGAAAGCCAACGAGGCCAAGAAGAAACAGGTCGTCGTCACCGTCAAGGAAGTTAAGTTTCGTCCCGGAACCGACCTTCACGACTACAGCTATCGCATGAAACACGCGCGCGAGTGGCTGGCAGGGGGTGACAAGGTGAAGGCGACCATCTGGTTCCGCGGACGAGAAATGACGCACCGCGAACTGGGCGCGCGCATTCTGGAGCAACTGGAAAAGGACCTGGTTGACGTCGGCGATGTCGAGATGCGGCCGCGCATGGAAGGCAATCAGATGTTCACCATCTTTGCGCCGAAGAAACATAAGACAAGCAAGCCGCAGCAGGAGAAAAGCCGCGAGCCGGCAGCCGCGAGTCAGCGTCAACCTGCCGGCGACGGCAATCCGAGTGGTGGCGCTAGTCCGGCTGGTGGCGGTAATCAAGCGCCCGCTGCGTAGAAATTTTTATTAGCGATTAACGATTTACTTAGGAGAGTTATGCCAAAACTAAAAACACACAAAGGCGCGGCCAAGCGATTTCGCGTGACCGCGACCGGCAAGATCAAACGCGGTCATTCGCACGCGCGTCACATCTTGACCAAGAAGACGAATAAGCGAAAGCGGTATCTCGACGTTGACGTAATGGTGTCCGACGGCGATCAGAAACGGGTCGAGCGCATGCTGCCGTACGGCAGAGATTAAGACTGAGGGATGAGGGATGAAGGATGAGGGATGAGAGCCGCTGAGTAGTCGATGCTTCATCCCTCATCCCTCCGCCCTCATCCCTCAAAAGAAGGGAGTTTGTTATGCCGAGAGCAAAACGTGGAAATAAGCGTCTTGAGAGACGCAAGAAAATTTTAAAATTAGCGAAGGGTTATCGTGGTACAAAGTCGAAACTTTACCGTTCGGCGAAAGAGTCGGTCGAGCGGGGATTGAATTTCGCTTACACCGGCCGCAAATTGAAGAAGCGCGACTTTCGTTCGCTGTGGATTGTGCGCATTGGCGCGGCAGCCCGTTTGAATGGCATGAATTATTCGCAGTTCATGCACGGACTAAAGCTGGCGGGGATTGAATTGGATCGAAAAATTCTCGCTGACTTTGCGGCCAAGCAACCGGAGACGTTCACTGAACTGGCGACCCAGGCCAAGACCGCATTAGACAATAAGCCGGAAGAGCGAGCGGCGGCGTAAGGCGCGCCGCCAGTGCCAGAAAGGAAGCACAACATGAATTCCATAAGCAAAAAGATCGTCACAGCAGCAGTCGCAAGTTTCGCGTTGTTGCTGCTGGCTTCGATCGTGGCAGCTCAGCCACAACCTTCGTGGGCGGGGAAATATGCGGGCGTCGTTAAGGACGAGAACGGCGCCGAGCAAAAGCTGGCGTTGGACATTATTGAAGACTCCGGCAAGTACAGCGGGACCTTCACCACCGCCAAAGGCTCTTTCAAGATCCTGAAAGGACAGACGGCGAATGGCGTGCTCACTCTAGACATCGAAAAGCCCGGCGGATCGTCGGGGCAGATGTCGTTCAAAAAGAACGGCGAGGTGCTGGTGGCTACCTTCACCGAGGCAGGGAAGACCGTCAGCATTGATTTTCGCAAAGCCGCGGCGGAAGACATTTCGGGTGAATGGGAAGCGGTGGCAGATGCGAACGGCCAGGCATTCCCATTTACGCTGACGCTGAAAGTTGATGGCGAGAAAGTTACCGGATCGAGCAGTTCGCAACTCGGCACGTCCAATATTTCAACCGGTACATGGAAAGATGGAAAACTTTCGTTCGTGCTTGAGGGCGGCAATGGCCAGATTACGATGGCGGCGGTGATCGTCGATGGCAAGCTCTCCGGTGATTTTGATTTCGCCGGCCAGATGTCCGGCAAGTGGGTAGCGCAAAAGAAGAAATGACGTGTGCGTCCGCGAAGCGGACGGTGTGAAAATAGCCCAGCGCTTGAGCGCAGGGATTGTGTTCATATTTGATAATTGAGTCCGCGGAGCGGACGTTTGATAGTAGCCCAGCCATTTATGGCTGGGATCACGTATGTATGTTTGAGTGAGTCCGCGAAGCGGACGGCAGAGTGTCAGAACCGGGAGCGGTAGCGACCGGATCAGCACGCAACGGAATCTCGATGCAGTTCCTTTTTGTTCTGTCGCCCGCTTCGCGGGCTTTTGATTAATACGGTTGCTCTTACCCGGCACTGAAGTGCCGGGCTATTTTCAATCGTCCGCTTCGCGGACGAAGGCTTTCTTATTTCATCGATCATGTCGCAACCGGACCAGAACCCGAAAACCTTGAGTGACAAGATTCGCGAGGATTTCAACCGCGAATTCAACGATCTAAGTAACCTCAGGGCCCACCTTATCGTTGCGCGTTCACCGCTAGCTGAAACGGAAGCTCAACTGCGCGGCGTACATGATCTACGCGTAAAATTCCTGGGGAAGAAAAGTGAGATCGCCCGACACAAGAAGATGATCGGTAGCATCGCTCCAGAGTCGCGGCGAGAGTTTGCGCTTGCTTTTCAAATCGTTGAAAAGGAAATCACTGGGCAACTCGATGAACGAGAAAACGAATTGAATGAATCTCGTTCTGCGACGCTTATCCAGCGCGAATCAATCGATGTCACCATCCCGGGGCGCCGGCCGCGTCCGGGTCATTTGCATCCTATTACGCTGATGCGCCAGCGCATCGACGACATCTTCGTTTCGCTCGGCTACATCGTGGAAGACGATCGCGAGATCGAGACCGACTTCTACAACTTCGATGCGTTGAATATTCCGGAGGGTCATCCGGCGCGCGATCCGCAGGACACTTTTTATACGACGGAAGGGTTCGCGTTGCGATCGCAGACCTCGACTGTGCAGATTCACGCGATGCAACGGCGGGGCGCGCCGGTGCGCATGATTGCCCCGGGTCGCGTCTTTCGTCGTGACACGCCCGACCCGACGCACAACCCGATGTTTTTCCAGGTCGAGGGACTGTGCGTCGATCGCGGCATCACCATGGCGCACCTCAAGGGGACGCTGACCGAATTTGTGCATCGATTGTTTGGGCCGGACACCGAGACCCGGTTTCGTCCATCGTATTTTCCGTTTACCGAACCCAGCGCCGAAGTCGATTACAGTTGTTTCAATTGCGGCGGCAAGGGTTGCCGTATCTGCAAGCATTCAGGTTGGATCGAACTGGGCGGATCCGGAATGGTGCATCCCAACGTCTTGCGCGCGGCCAACGTCGATCCGGAAGAATTCACCGGGTTTGCCTTCGGTCTCGGCATCGATCGTACGTGCCAGAGAATCTATGAGCTCGACGACATTCGACTGCTGTTTGAGAACGACGTCAGATTTTTAGAGCAGTTTCGATAAGAGAAGTGATGAGTGATGAGTCATGAGTGATGAGCCGAAGCTCGTCGCCCACTCATCACTCATGACTCATCACTGATCACATGTTCATAAGTTATCACTGGCTTTGCGAACTGACCGGCACGACGCGATCGCCGGAGGAAGTCCGCGATCGGCTGACGAATGTCGGTTTGGCTGTCGACGCAGTCGAGTCGCGCAACGATGACAGTGTGCTCGACGTCGAAGTTCCTTCGAACCGCGGAGACTGCCTTTCTCATATCGGCATCGCCCGCGAGTTGGCGGTATCTGACAAGTCCAAACTCCAGCTGCCAACGTCCGAAGTCACCAACACAAACGGCCAGACGAGCGAGTTTACTGCCGTCGAGATTAGCGATCCGGATCTCTGTCCGCGCTATGCAGCGCGGGTTGTGCGCGGCGTGAAGATCGCACCCTCGCCGGAATGGCTGACCAGGAAACTTGAAGCCATTGGTCAGCGGCCAATCAACAACGTGGCGGACATCACCAACTACGTGTTGCATGAAATGGGTCAGCCGTTGCATGCATTTGATCTCGCCAAGCTGGATGAGAATCGCATCGTCGTACGCCGCGCCGCGCCGGGCGAAAAGATCAAGACCCTGGACGGCATCGAACGAGAGCTCGACAAGGAAATGCTGGTAATCGCCGACGCGCGCAAGCCGGTCGCTGTCGCCGGAGTCATGGGCGGCGAGGAGTCTGAAATCTCAGATTCGACGACAGATGTTTTGATTGAGAGCGCATACTTCAATCCTGCTTCGGTCAGGCGGACTGCGAGAAAACTTGGCCTGCAGACCGAAGCTTCGCACCGGTTTGAACGAAACACTGATCCGGACGGCGTGCTCCGGGCCCAGCAGCGTTGTGTGGCGCTTATCTGCGAGATTGCCGGCGGCGTCGCCACCGCAGACGCGCTCGATGTTTATCCGAAACGGTTTGCCTCAAAGCCGGTTAGTCTTCGTCCCGCTCAGGTCGAAGCGATCACCAGCCTCAAGGTTGACGAGACCGAGATGAAGCGGATTCTGACCGGGCTCGGTTTCAGTCAAATCTCAGATGACGGGCCGGCTCTGACCTACCAGATTCCGTCCTGGCGTCACGACGTAGCGATCGAAGCGGACCTGGTCGAAGAGATCGCGCGCCACACCGGGTACGACAACATCAAGTTGGCGCTGCCGCCGGCGCAATCAGCCGGTGAATATCATCCAGCCGAGACGCGCAAAAGAAAGTTGCGCCGGGCGCTCGCAGCCCTCGGATACGACGAAGCCATCAGCTTCAGCTTCATCGAGGCCACTCGTGAATTCGAATCGATCCCCACGTTTCGGCAGCGCGAAGCCATTACTCTGACCAATCCGATTATTGAAGAAGCCTCGAGCATGCGGCAGACGCTCTTGCCGGGATTGCTGAATTCAATTCGCCACAATCTTAATCAGGGCCTGCGCGACATTTGTTTGTTCGAAACGGGCCGCGCCTTTGCCGCTTCGCCGGACCGCCAGTTGCCGCAGGAGCGGGAAGTGCTGGCGCTGGCGGCGACCGGGGGCGTGATGGAGGCCGAGCGGGCCGAACCTGCGCGCCAATTGGATTTCTTCGACGTTAAGGGGGCGCTCGAAGCGGCCGTCGATGCGATGAATTTGCCGCCGCTGACCTTTGCCGCTGCGGACGTCAAGCATTTGCGCGCCGGACAATCGGCAATCGTTCTCGCCGGCGGCGCCGAGGTTGGCACGATTGGGCGGCTGGAAGAAGCGATCACCGGTTCGTATAAATTTCGGCAGCCCGTTTACGTTGCCGAATTGGATTTGAGTGCGATGTTTGAAATGCCCGGGCGTCCGGTGCTCTATTCGAGACTGCCTCGGTTTCCGGCGATAGTGCGCGACGTGTCTCTGCTCGTGGATCGCAGCGTTTCGGTTGGGCAGTTGATTGGCGCGGCCGAAGCTCAGCAGGCGAATTATTTCGCCGGCGTAAGTTTTGTCGGCACCTACGAAGGCGGAGGGATCGCCGACGACAAACGATCGGCTACCTTGCGATTCGAATATCGCGCGGACGAACGCACGCTGCGCGACGAAGAAGTCGACGCCGTGCATTGGCCGATCGTTGAAGCGCTCAAAGAAAAGTTCGGCGCCGAAACCAGGTAAATGTCAGTACCGAGAGCGGTAGCGACCGGATCAAGGAGCCACTGAGTCTTTGGGAGGCCCCTTGATCCGATCGTTACCGCTCTCGGTAATGACACTTAACTCTTGCACTCCCGCATTCACCATCGCATAATCAGCCCGCCTGATTCTTACATCCGGAGAAAGAAATGGCGGCAACAAACGGTCTGGAAAAATTCTCACATCTCGAGGACAAGATTTACCGCACCATCGAGCTGACGAAGGCTTTGCGCCAGGAGAAAGATGATCTCGAACGACAGCTGGCGACGGCGCGTCATGCCGGTGGAAACAGTGAAGAGCTGTCGGCCCAAATCGACCAGTTACTAACCGAACGCGAGGCCGTGCGCGCGAAGGTCCAGTCGATGCTCGATGCGATTGCCGCTGCCGATCCTGAAGTCGTGGAGGCGATTGAACAATGAGCGGAGACGGAATCGCTTTAAGCAAAGAGTTGGAAGCTTCGCCGACGATTAAGGTGGAGATTTATGACCAGGCGTACACCGTGCGTTCAGATGGTGATCCGGAATACCTTAAGCAGCTCGCCGAATATGTCGATCAGCGGATGCGTGAAATCTCTTCCGGCACCCTGACGGTCGATTCGCGCAAGGTCGCCATCCTCGCGGCGCTCTACATCGCGGATGAACTTCATCAATTGCGAAAGTCACACGAGCAGGCTGACGAGCAGCTGGCCAGCCGCAGTGCCGAATGTTCAGAATTGCTTGATCGTTTGCTCAAGGTCCCTCGTAGCGCGGAGCGGGTAGTCGTTTCCTGAGACTGACTCGGAGGTTGCTATGACGATTAACAAATCGATCTCTATCCTGCTGCTTCTTTGTTTGGCGTTTGGCCTGACCGCACGATCGGCTTATGCGCAACAGTTGGAACCTCTCAGTGCGCGTCTCGCCAAAAACGGGAATGCAGAATTTGTTTTTTCGGTGGCGCCTGCGCACAAGTCGGATGAAAAGTTGAGATCGGACTTATTCAAACTCACCGAGGAAGCCAGAGCGGGCAAGCTGAGGCTAGCCACTCAATCACAGTTGCCGCCCGGCAAGAGCCACAATCTGTCGAAGACCGCGAAGATTGCGATCATCGCGGGTGTCGCCGTGGTGGTAGTTGGTTTGGTGGGGTGGTATGCATTCACACACACCTCGTGCAAATCGCGCTGCGTTCTGTGACCAAATCCGCAGGCTACAGAATTCAAGCAGAGACATTCAGCAACCCACCGGACCTAATTGAAAAGTATCCGGCTCGTCTCGCGTTAATCTCTGGTATAGAGTTCGCTTTCCTTGTGTCATGCGTCACCGCATGACGAATCAATCCACGGTTAGATTGACGTTACGCCACAGTCGACCTTGCGTTGACGCAGGTGCTCGTCGAATTCTGGTTTCAGATGTCGGACATTTGCGGCAGTCCATCGCGCAAAATTCTGATCCGATGAAGGTCCCAGTGACCGAACTTGGAGAACTTATGAATAAGAGACTCTTGGCATTCCCGCTCGCGCTCGCGTTAGCGTTTTGTGTTTGCGGTACTTCGGCATTCGCTGAAGTTCCAAAACCCAACGAACCCGCAACCGCCGTCAAGGCGACTTCCGAGAAAGCCACGGCCCAGTCTGCCGCGAAATTGAAAAAGGACATGGACAAGCTGGTGAACGAAGCCAAAGCCGGAAAGATCGCGCCGCGTCCGCAGCAATTTCCGCAAACCTCGAGAAGCAATTTGTCGAAGACGACCAAGATCGCGTTGATCGCTACGGCAATTGGGACATCGATTTTTCTGATCGTTCTGTTCCATGATCTGAGCAAAGACTAGGGTTCCCGCGGGGCTTACGGCGCGCAAATTTTGCATTAACAAACTACCCGTCTCGTATGTTAGTATCGCCTCGCGACGGAGGGAAGGGTTCTGCCGGGTTCGTCACCGACTTATGATGATTGAGCCAACGTCGTTCAAAAGGGAGGCCGACATCGCGAGCTAGTGCTTGTTCTCAACGTTAGGATGGGCCGACAGTTTGCGGTGAAAAAAAGGCCACCCACCTGATTAACTCAGGTTCAATTACGACTTCGGAACGGCCAGGCGGTTTTCCCTCTGTCGTTTCCAGTGACAAGTTACCAGTGACGAGTGACAAGCCTTGGAATCTTCTTGTCACTTGCCACTCGTCACTTGTCACTTTCCTTTTATGAAGCTCCTTTTAATCGGCGATGTGGTGGGCAAGCCCGGGCGTTCGGCGCTGGTCGATCGGCTGCAAGACCTGAAAGAGCAGCACGCGATCGACTTCACGGTAATGAACGCCGAGAACGTAGCGGGCGGATTTTCGATTACTCCCGCGATTGCCGACTTTCTTTTCTCGTGCGGCATCGACGTGATGACGTCGGGCAATCACATCTTCGACAAGCACGAAGTCGTCGAATACATCAAGAAGCAACCACGTCTGCTCAGACCCGCGAACTATCCGCCGGACACTCCGGGAAACACGATGTGGACCGGGCAGGTGAACGGGGTTGGCGTCGCGGTCTTTAATCTGTTGGGCCGCGTCTTCATGCACCCGGCGGACGATCCATTTCGCGTGGCGGATGAACTGCTGGCTTCTTTGAATGGCGAGGTGAAGGTGCGCATAGTCGATATGCACGCTGAAGCGACGTCAGAAAAATCGGCGATGGGCTGGTTCCTGGACGGACGAGTCTCTGTCGTTTTCGGCACGCACACGCATGTGCAGACGGCGGACGAGCGACTACTTCACGAAGGCACTGCTTTCATCACCGACATTGGCATGACGGGCAGTTACGGCGGCGTGATTGGCATGAAAAAAGGTGACATCATCCATCGCTTCCGATCTCCGCTCCATCGCAAACCGGATCATTCGAAGAGCGAGGTTCGCATTTGCGCGATCGTGGTTGATGTCGATGAGGAAACCGGGCGGGCGCGATCGATTGAGCGGATTAATGTTGGGCACCAGAGTTAGTGTGCAGTGAGCGGTGGGCAGTGCGCAGTTTAAGCAATCCGCTTTTCGAGGGCCGACATTAATCCATTGAGTAGACGCCCGACGTCACCAGCTCGATCGATTACAGATTTCACGTTCGCGCCCGCGACGTATTTCAACCTCTGAGCGATCATAGCTTGCGTTTCGACTTCGCGAAGCGATCCATAGGCAATAGATAGGTGCCTCAGGAAATCGGATGTCGTTCGGCGTCCTTGTCCTTCAGCGATGTTAGATGGAACAGACACCGCGGCTCTCCGGATTTGGCTCGTGAGAGCATAAAGCTCTTCGCGCGGAAAATGTTTGGTCAATTTGTAAACATCTTCCACGAGGTCCATTGCTTTTTGCCAGGCGACCAGCTCTTGATAGTTCTTCACTGTCATAGGAGTCTCCCTTTTAAGAGTAAGTCGGATGCGTGATTAGACCGCCCTGCCCACCGCCCACCGCACACTGCCCACTGTCACAACGGCCCTTCATCTTCCGGAACAGGCTCGCCAACATTCTGACTCTCGGTCGGCGGTGAAAGCAGCAATTCGGCAAAGCCGGGCGGGAACGAACGGACGCGGCTGTTGGAATCGGTGACGACGTGGCCGGTCTCGCCTTCGGCGATCACCACGCCATCCGATTCGCGAACAATTTCATAGCCAAAGCGCAGGGAGCGCCGGCGCAGTTCGGTGATGTGTGTGCGGACAATCAACACGTCGTCGTAGTAGGCCGGAGCTTTGTAGCGGCAGTAACTCTCAGCGACGACGAGGAAGGCGTTCTCGTTTTCTTCCATGTCGCGGTAGGAAAATCCGCGCGCGCGGCAGAACTCGGTGCGACCAATTTCAAACCAGACCAGATAGTTCGCGTGGTAAACCACACCCATCTTGTCAGTTTCGGCGTAGCGCACCCTTAACATGGCCTCTTGCCACTCGTCGATGTCTTCCAGTTCTTCCGGACTCACCAAGTACGACTCCTTGTAATGCAACCGTTTCGCCTGCGCCGCAAGCTAACCGTTGGCGTCTACATCGTTGATTGAAATGCGAACCGTTTTAGCGGACTATAAGAGCGAAATATGAGGATGTCAAAACAAATCAAACACGGAGCCCCGGCACCTCTGCGGGCGGTACGCAGGCGGCTTGCCTGCGTTTTCTTTATCTCGCTGGCAGTTTTTCTACTGGCGCTGGCGCCGACCCAATTCGCATTCACTCAGGAACCAGCGACCTCTGCCGCGGCTCGCAACGCGGCGCTGATTGCCGCGACCGATGAAGTGCTGAAGCAAACCAGCACCATCCGGCAGCTTGCCGTTCTGCGTCCAGTGCAAAGTTCGACTCAGTCACGCGCCGAGATAGAACGGGCCATCGTGAAGAACCTCGATGAAGACATTTCCGCCGCGGACATTCATGCCGCGGAAGTCACTCTGAAGAAGCTGGGTTTTGCGCCTCCCGACTTTCAGTACCGCGCTTTGATGATTCGGCTGCTGACCGAACAAGTCGCTGGTTACTACGAGCCCAAGACGCGGCAATTTCATCTCGCCGATTGGATCGATGTGGAAGGTCAGCGGCCGGTGATGGCCCATGAACTCACGCACGCGCTTCAGGATCAGCACTTTGATCTGAGACGTTTCGAGCATTGGCCGAAAGGCGATGCGGATGCCGAGCTGGCCGCACACGCGCTCATCGAAGGCGACGCGACGCTGGCGATGGTGATGTACATCTCAAGCGATCCCATGCGGTTTCTCAAATCACTGCGCAGCATGGACGTTCAAACCAAAGAGTTCAATCAGGCGCCGAGGGTTATTCGCGAGTCTCTACTTTTTCCGTATCAGGAAGGGTTGAACTGGACGCGTGCGCTGTACAAAGAAGGTGGCTGGCCGCAGGTATCGCAGGCATTCAAGACCCTGCCGCAATCGACCGAGCAGATCATGCATCCGGAAAAATACCTCGCGCACGAAGCTCCGGTAAAGGTGACACTTGCCGATATTACCGGCCTGCTAAATGACAGCAGGCAAATGAGACCTGGGGTGCAGACGCCAGTTACCTGGAAGCGAATTCTTTCTGACGTTAATGGTGAATGGGGTACTTACCTGTTGCTCGATCAGTTCCTACAATCACCGGTTGATTCTCGTCGCGCCGCCGCAGGATGGGCTGGCGATCATTACGCGATCTACGAAAGTTCCGCCGGACAGGCACTTTATATTTCCTCTTCAACCTGGGACACGCCAAATGACGCGAACGAGTTCTTTGATGCGTATTCCAGGCGCGTGCAGCTTCGTTATCCAGGCGCTGCGGCCCAGCCGTCGCCGGCTGCGAATCGACCGCTCAAAGTTATGAGCTGGAGAACGACCGAAGGTCCTGTGACAATCGAACAAGATGGCTTACGAGTATTTATCGTTGAAGGCTACTCTGATAAATTGAGTGCAGAACGTTTGATGCAGGCGTTGTCACGCTAAGGGTGCTGGTCCCACGTTCAATATTGCCTTAATGCTCCGAGTGAAGGTGCGATTACCCGTCCCCGCAGGGGACAAATTTAATAGCCAGTGACAGCGGTCACCGGACATAAGTCACGCCACGATTGTCCCGACCTTGAAAGGGTCGAATTCTTTTCAAAGAAAACTACTCGCCGTGGTAGTCATTGGGACGATCAATCCCGGTTAGTTCCACCCTTTCAGAGTCAGATACTTTGCTCGATTGCATTTCGTGGGCGTTGCCCATAACTCCTTCATCTGACTCATTGTTAGTCATACACAGCTGGCTCTTGCGAATGCGTTGACATCGTGCCGCATCAGGAGTATAGATGCACAAGAAATCAACCGGGCTGCGTATCACATCAAACGATGGCCCCCCATGAGCCCGCAAGATGGTTGTGTGAGGAAGAGATTTAATGAGTTCCGTTTACACAACGCGGACGTCGTCAGCGGACGTTCTTTCATCACATTAGTCCCCTCAAAGGAGTTAAGATGCGCTTCAAGTTACTCGTCAACCCTATTTTGGTGATGATTGTTGTCGGCGGAGTCTTAACATGGCGTTACAAGCCAAGTAACAACCCAACAGGAGCACAGCAACCTGTCGACGGGACCGTTAAAGTTGTGCTGAAACAACTCCCTGTCCAGGACCATGTTATCCCTGTTGAGATAATCCTACCGGTGGCCACGTCGAGTGCTCCCAACGTGCTCGATGATGTAACCTATTTTGTAAAAAATAACTCCGGTAAGGCCATCAGTGCGGTCGCCGTCACGAAAAGAATTCTTTTCCGCGAAGACGGCAAACTGGAGGCATTCACGCGCTGCTCGGTGGTCGATTTTTTACTTCATCCCGACTTCCCTTCCAAACCTTTAGCTTCCGGGGCTCAAGTACACATGGACGGGCCCGGCCCAATCGACCTCGAGGATGGGACTGTTATCGTGAATGTTACCTTACAGATTGACTATGTCCAAT
>Ga0207511_100044_pt1 | contig 31325 bp, 27 predicted proteins | sample NitcycUWRSCHO22C_FD_188265 | JGI IMG/M metagenome (GOLD analysis project Ga0207511, IMG submission 188265) | Soil microbial communities from Arlington Agricultural Research Station in Wisconsin, USA - Nitrogen cycling UWRJ-SCHO22-C (SPAdes) | ecosystem: Environmental > Terrestrial > Soil >... | reverse complement strand
CCACGGGTTAACGCCTAACAACCAATCGATCTGCCTCTCGGTAAACTGTCGATAACTCCGATCGCCGGTCATGCGGTCGTAAAGAATCGCTTGTGTCGCCAACGCGACAATCAGGTTGTTTGAACACCAGATGAACGGCACGCCAATTTGATATGGATTGGTTTGCGTGGCCTGGAGCGAGCGCTCCAGTCCTCTTCGGTAGTAGGCCGCCAGCTCTCTCCGAGTCGTGACCTCGACCAAATCATAAAGGCGAAAGTGGCCGACATTCATGAACGGGTAATACTGGTAGTGCTTCGTCTGCTCTTTTCCCATCCACGACTCGTCGGCCGCGATGCGCGCATAACGGACAGCGTCCGTAAGGAAACTTCGTTCGCGGGTCGCGCGGAACAATTCCGCGGCGCCCCACTCCATGTCGTCGGCCCAGGTGGTTTCTTCATAACGATAAGGCGCTCCGAATGAGTTCCCTTGTTGCACGCCTTCCTTCGCCTGGCCCAGCGCGTAAACTTCCCGGCCCGCGCGCAAAAGTCTCTGCGCATAATCGTGGAGGCGTGGATCACGATTCCAAATCTGATAACCGAGAGCCATCGCGGCAGCGTAACGCCCCGCCAAATTCGCAAGGCCCGTCGATTCGCTTTTGAATTCGCGCAAGCCTTGCGGCTTTCCGTCTGCAAAATAAACAACCCGGTAACTGCCCGCGCCCCATCCATAATCGACGGTTTCGTTCTGCGGCAGACGAAATCCTTTATGATCGCGATCGTCTGCCACCTGGTGATAAAGCTGTCCAGGCGCCGGATGCAGCCTGAGCATCCAGTCCAATCCCCAACGAGCTTCGTCAAGCACGTCGGCGATTCCGTTGGCGCCCGGCTGACCGAGATCGTTGAAACGATCGGCAAAGATGCGCTGCGGATGCGTTTGCAGTTGGTAGGCTAAAAGCATCTGCGCCGTTGCGTTGCTCGACGTGAGCAGATACTTCAACAAGTCGCCCGCGTCGTGCCAACCGCCATGCGCGTCCAGATACGTTCCCGCTGGTAGCGGTCCATAAGCTGTCCGTCCGTCGAATGAATGACACTCGGCCTCGACGTACGGGTTGTAACCACAACGTTGCTCGCGCATGAACTCGAGCAGCTCGTCAGGAAGTTGCGCATAAGTGTCGTCGCCAATTTCAAACGCGGACGATTCGATGTCGCCGAGCCGTAAGCGATATCTGCCAGGCTGTCGCAGTTGAGAGAAGTCGAGCGCCGCGTGATGATCGAATTCACCCCAGCGCCCGGAAATAGGTTTGGGTGACGCCGCAAGCACCGTCTTATGCGTGGTCGCATTAATCACGACGAATTTCTGAGGCAACTCATCTCTGGCAAAAGCGACCGCGACCTTTGGATCAGCCGGCCGGTATCCAATTTGATTTATCCGGATGAAGCCCTGCGGTGCAGTAACCGGCGGGTTAGAACGTGCGAGGGATAAGAGAGGAAATAGCAGCGCCACAGAAAGCAGCAAACGTGTCGGAATCCGTAGTCTCAATTCCAACCCGGCGAGGCGTTTGTCGATCATTCGCGGTAGGATTTATCGATTCTGTCCAACTTCCTTAGCAAACCGGGCCACGTCAGCATCGCGCCCATGCCAATCGTGACGGCGTCCATTTGTGAGGCGACTCGACCAATGATTTCCTGCGGAATGGGCGAGAGTTCGCTGCCGCCTGACTGCGCCAGGATTTGAATCTCGCACGCGCGCTCGAGCATAAACATTCCGAGAAAAGCTTCGGCGACGGTCCGGCCCACGGTCAGCAATCCATGATTGCGCAGGATCAAAAATTTCTTGTTGCCAAAGTCCGACACCAGGCGCGGTTTCTCTTCGGCATCGAGCGCCAGGCCTTCATAGTCGTGATAGGCCAGCGACGCCAGCGCGAACATCGCCTGCTGCGACAGCGGCAGTAATCCGTCTTTCTGCGCGGACACCGCAATGCCTCTGCGCGTGTGCAGATGCATCACGCACTGCGCGTCCTCGCGCGCTTCGTGGACAGCACTGTGAATGGTAAAGCCGGCCGGATTGATGAAATGCGGCGAGTCCATCACCTTGTTGCCTTTGAGATCGATCTTCACCAGGCTTGAGGCAGTGACCTCCTCGAACATCATGCCGTACGGGTTAAGCAAAAAATGATGTTCGCCGCCCGGCACGCGCGCCGAGATGTGCGTAAAGATCAGATCATCCCAGCCATGAAGGGCGACCAGCCGATAAGCTGCCGCCAGATCCACGCGCGCTTGCCATTCTTCGGCGGTAACCTGTTCGCGAATTGATGTCGGCTGAGGAGAAGGTGTCATGGATTCGAAACCGCTCCCGGTTTGACACTTACTTGAATTCAAACGACTTCAAATAATCGTTATATGACTGGTCCCAACGAGCGATCGTTTTGGCGGGGCCGGCGAGTTTCACGAAGTAATTCCCTTTCGGCGTCTCGATCACCGCTGCGCGCAGCCGATAATTCTCATCGTTATGAAAAGTGCCGCTGCCCGGCGCCATCTCAGCCGTGTAAGTGCCAGCCACGTCGACGGTCGTCACCTTCAGTCCGTTTACCGTCAGCGAATCAGTCTTGGACCTGGTCTTCGAATCGCTGCCGTCGGGTTGTTGCATCTGTCCAATCCAACGGTCGATATTCGCCTGCGGGCTGCCACCCTGGCTCGCGCCAAAATAATAAAGCACCAGCGACGCGTCCTCTTTGTCGCCCTCGACCTTCGGCAGTTTGTACTGGGCTACGCGCGTCGTCGACGTCGACTTCTCAGTCGTCCACCCGTCAGGCGCTCTGAAACGCAAATCGCCCGCGGCGCTTTGACTATTTGATTGTTGATTGGAGACGGCGGTAGCGCCTTTGTTGCCGCAAGCCCAGCAAATGAGCAGTGCTGAGAGCAAAGCGATCGAGCCAAGAAATTTTTTCCTCATGTGTGCCTCGCGCGTGAGACTCTACACCTTCACGTTTGCGTTAGGCAATGAGGTCTTTAGCTATTCACCCGCGCCGGCAGCCTTCGCGCGACGCTCCATCTCTTCCATCGAAACGTCTTCCTGGTGCGTCGCCAGGTGCCAACGGTGGCCAAAGGGATCGATGACCGTGCCAATGCGGTCACCATAGAACTTATCCTGGAGGGGTTCCTTAACGGTCGCGCCGGCCTCGACTGCGCGATTGAAAACCGCGTCGACGTCCGCGAGATAGACCATCAACGCGATCGGCGAACCGCCGAGCGTCTGCGGTCCGTTATAGCCCATGTCGGGATATTCATCGGCCAGCATGATTCGTGAATTACCAACCTGCAGCTCGGCATGGCCAATCTTTCCGTCGGGCCCCGGAAAGCGAAACAGCTCGGTCGCGCCAAATGCTTTCTTATAGAATTCGATGGCGTCGGCGGCGCCGCGAATGATCAAGTACGGTGTTACTGAGTGATAGCCTTCAGGAATTGGATTGACTGGCATCGTAGCTCTCCTTATTTCTAACTGTAGGGGCAGGGCTAGTCCCTGCCCGGATTTTCTCTCAACCAAGACGGGCAGCCACGAGGGCTGCCCCTACAATTATCTTCCCGTAAACAGTGTCGTCTCGTCGACAAAGCATAAACCATTGCCCCAGGGGTCTTCGACATAGAACGATAGCTCGCCCCACGGCCGCTTCACAATCTGCCCCGCTTCCTGATCGTGGTAGCGGTCAGTCGCCAGACAACCAAGCGCTTTGGCCCGCTCAAATATTTCTTCGAGGTTGTTCACCGCAAAGTAAATATAGTCCGGCGTGGGCTGCGGTTTCTCGCCACCCTTGGCGACATCAACCAGCGCCAGGATGATCGGCCCGCAATTGAAGTAGTGACGTGAGCCGCGTGGAATCGGAATGCCGGGGTCGTCGAGCAGCTGCGCGTAAAACTCTCCGGCTGCCGCGAGATCACCGACCTGCAAAGCGATACGAAACATTTTTGGTGCGCCCATCGATTTCCTTTCTGCTTCGGCCGGCGGCTCGCCGGCGGTTTGGACCTGAGATGCGATGTACCAGACATTGTCGAATGGATCCTGAATCGAGCCCATGCGCGCGCCGTGTGGTTGCAGCTTCGGTTCGTCTTTCACGATCACACCTTCAGCTTTGATTGCGCGTTCGTACCATGCATCGACATCATCGACGTACATCATGAAGACCGAAGGCATCGGCTGCCATTCACCATGCGCCTCACCCATCTCGATGACCGACGTGCCGACGCGCATCGAGGCGTAACGCACCGCGCCGTCCGGCGATCGATGCACGAGCAGTTCCTCGGCTCTGAATGCTTCCTTCAGAAAGGCGATCATCTTCGACGCGCCGACCGGCTGCAGCGACGGCATCAGATTAGGCTGCCCGCGCGGAATAAATGATTCGCCCTGATGTGTCGCTACAAACCATTGATTGCCGCCGGGATCGCGAAAGCCGCATTCCCGGTCGCCGTAAGGTCGCTCACCCGGCGCAGACAGGTTGGTCGCGCCCGCCTGCACAGCCTTTCCGTAGATCGCATCGACATCTTCAACGTAAAGATGAATGTAAGTCGGCAGCGGCGTTCCCTTCCACTCGGAACCCTTGCCGCCGCCCCCGACCATGATCATCGATCCGCCGATGTTGTATTCAGCATGGAATCCACCCTGCGATCCCAGGCCATAAATGTGACCAGTCACGCCGAAGGTCTGCTTGAGAAATTCGGCTTCCGCATGAACATCCGGTACGACCAGGTAAGGCGTGATCGTGCGAAATCCCTCTCGCACTCCCTCTCGCACTCCCTCAGTCTTCTTAGGCGCTTCTTTCGTCGCAGTACTCATCGCTGCCTCCTGTTCAAGTTCTCTTTGCAAGCGCGCCTTGAAATCGGCACGCGGCAAATCGCGCAACTCGGCCGCGATGCCGATTAGTCCGGCAATCTGCTCATCGGGGTGGGCCGGCAAGTCTCCGGCCGCTGCCAGCATCGCCTCGATTGCCTGATCGAATTGCTCTGTTAATTCAACTTCACTCATATCCGATCCATCCGCTCACGCAGATGGTATTGACCCGTTACTTGATATCCAGCCTGGCGCGCAGATTCTGAAACGCGCGAAACTGCAACTGCTTCACGGCGCCTTCTGAACGCCCCAGCGCCGTGGCGATTTCGTTAACCGACTTCTCTTCGGCAAATCTCATGCGAACTACCCGCCGCTGATCGTCGGGCAGTTCATCTACCATCTGAATCACCCACGCGCGTCGTTCGGCCTGTTCCAGCTGGAACTGTTGTGACTCTGCCGCGCTCGCGTCGCCGGCCATTTGCCCGGCCTTTACGGATGAATCGGAATTATGTTCCTCGCGCGCATTGCGTTTCGCCCGGTCCGCCATCAGGTTCGACGCGATCCGCAAAAGCCAGGCACCGAACGGCGCACCCGTAAATTTGAACCGATCAATATTTGCTAGTGCTTTGCGAAACACCTCGCTGGTCAGGTCTTCCGTCATCGCGCGATCGCGTATGCGCCGCGCGATGTACCCATAAACCAGTTCGAAATATCTCTCGTACACGTCTGCAAATTGCGCGCGATCCTGCTGCGCCGCCTCGATTAAGCGCCGCTCGTCCGTTTCCTCCGTTGCCCGGAAACGTGCTTTTTGTGCAGGTTCGCTGCCCGTCATTGGCTTCCAATCTATATAAACTGCGTGAACAGCAAAAGGTTATGGCGCGCCGGCGAACTTTTCAGTGGATAACGGCGCCAATTGGTGGTTTACCTCAATGTAATTTGATGGAGCAGCCGTTCATTTTCGCAAAGCTTGGTGTAGACTAATCGCCAAGCCCGAACATTGTCATGCAGTTGCCCGCGAGGCTCGTAATGTGAGCCGAGTGAAACTCTCAGTTCTCAGGAGAATTGTGCCCATGTTTTCGAAATACTTGCCCCTGATCATCGCCACCGTTGTTCTGTTTCTTGCCGTTGGCCTTGTGACCTATCATCCAACATCTGTGGCGGCCCAGAGCCGGCCCGACAATTCGCCGGTAAAAATGTCCAGCCAGGCGACCGAGAGACCGCTGGTGGACTTCACCGTGTTTAGTGTTGGTGACGGCAAGGCCCAGGTTGGGGCACAAGGTCCTGATTCGCCGGCCGTAGCTTCAACGCTGCGCATCAGTCAGGTATACACCCGGGGCGGCGAGGCAGGCGCCACCTTCCAAAATGACTTCGTCGAGATTTTCAACGCCGGCAGCTCGAACGTTGACCTGAATGGTTGGACGTTGGCCGTCAATACTTTTGAAGGTTCGACGAATACAACCAAATTCGCCACTTTTATTCAAAGCTCGGCGATCGTCCCCGGAATGCATTTAGTTTTGAAGTTTGGGGCCAACGGCACAAATGGCCAGGCGCTGAATGCTGATACCGCTTTCTTCGCCGACACCAACCTCGGGAGTACCAGCGGACAAATCATGTTGTTGTCACCCGGCCAGAGCGTGCCGGGAGGCTGTCCGACTCAAGCCACGGCCGCGGACTTTTTAGGTTACGGCACAACCATGTGCGCCGAAGGATCGGCGGCGGCCGTGCCTGCGTCAAACAAGTCGCTCACGCGAATCAATGGCGGCTGCACTGATACAGACAATAACCTCAACGACTTCGCTGCGGCCGATCCGAACCCGCGCACTCTGGCTTCGCAGACGACGCCGTGCGGTTCGCAGCCGACGCCGACGCCAGCTGCATCACCGACTCCTCCGTTCATTTCGGGCAGTCAGTTCAATTTTTCAGCGTCACGATATGACGTCAACGAAAACGCCGGCAAGGTTACGATCACAATTACCCGAACCGGTGATGTCGCAACGGCCGCTACGATCGACGGCGCCACTTCGAATGGCACGGCGAGCGCGGGCAGCGACTACAGCGGCGCTGCCGGAACTCTAAGTTTTGCGCCGGGCCAGACCCAGGCGAATGTCGACATTTCGATTCTTGATGACTCCCTGTCCGAGTCAGATGAAACCTTTTCCGTAACCCTGTCGCGTCCGACCGGCAATGCCTCGCTCGGCGCCACCGGTTCATCGACGATCGTGATTCACGATAATGACGGCGGAGCGCCAAGCGCATCGCCGACCCCTACGCCCGTGCCGGGAGCCACCGGCCTGCGCATCAGCGAAATCTACACCCGCGGCGGCGAAGCCGGCGCAACGTTCCAGAACGACTATATCGAAGTTATCAATTCCAGCAGTAACACGATCGACATAAATGGCTGGACGATGATCGTTAACACCTTCGAAGGCTCAACGAATTCGGCCATTGGCGCCACCTTTAACCAAAGCTTTGGGATTGAGCCAGGCAAACACTTGCTATTCAGATTCCTCGGCAACGGCTCTAACGGCCAGCCTTCCTCGAGCGATTTTCCGATCACCAACATCAGCCTCGGCAGCACCAGCGGACAAATCATGCTGTTGGCGCCGGGTCAGGCTGTGCCGTCATTCGACAGCTGTCCCGCGGGGACCAACGCTGTGGTCGACTTTGTTGGTTACGGCACCACCCAGTGTTCCGAGGGCTCGCCCGCGCCGGTACCGCCATCAAATAAATCGCTGACGAGAATTAACGGCGGCTGTACCGACACGAACAACAACTTCAACGATTTTGCTCTGATCGATCCGAACCCGCAGACTTTCTTGTCGACGGTAACTCCGTGCGGCTCGCAGCCGACGCCGACGCCGACAAGCAATCAATTCAATTTCTCTTCGTCGCAGTATGAGGTCATCGAGAACGCGGGCAAGGCTACGATTACGGTTACGCGTTCGGGTGATTTATCAACGGCGGCGACCGTTAGCTTTACCACCTTGAATGGAACCGCCACCGCCGGCAGTGACTATACGACTGCTTCCGGCACGCTGAGTTTCGCGGCCGGCGAAACGCAAAAGACTTTCGATGTAACGATCCTTGACGACGGGTTGATTGAAGGGAAGGAAACTGTTTTCCTCAACCTTTCAAATCCCACCGGCAACGCCGGTCTCGGCGCGACCAGCTCGGCAACTCTGTCGATTCTCGACAACGATATCAATCCGCCGACCGCGCCAAAGTTGCGGATTAGCCAGGTTTATACCCGTGGCGGCGAACCCGGCGCGACCTTTCAAAATGATTTCGTCGAGCTCTTCAATGCCGGTACTGACCCTGTCGAACTGAACGGTTGGGGGTTGGGCATCGTTTCCGGTGAAGGGGTAAACGAAAAAACGCCGATTAGAGGCGCCCGCTTGCTCAATAGTTTTACCCTGCAGGCCGGTATGCACGTGGTCCTGCGCTTTCAGGCCGGTGGCCCAAATGGCCAACCGGTAAATGGCGAGTATCCAATTATTAACGACGTCGCTGAAATCAACTCTCACGCTCTCGATAACGCCAGCGGACAGATCATGTTGCTCAGTCCAAGTCAGAGTATCCCTACCACCTGTCCTACTTCCTTTGGTTTCGGGGGCACGGTGACCGATCTGGTCGGCTATGGGAACGCTAGTTGTTTCGAGGGCGCGCGGGCAGCTTCGCCCGCGGCGAACCAATCATTGACTCGCGTCAACGGCGGTTGCACCGATACCGACAATAACGCGAACGACTTCACGCTTGCGGCTCCGAACCCGCGTAGCGCCTCCGCGGCTTTAACTCCCTGCGGTTCTATTTCAACGGCGCAAAAGAGTTCGATCCAATTCTCGAGTACGCAGTTCGATGCGTCCGAGAGCTCGGGCAAAGCCACGATCACAGTGCTGCGCACCGGCGATGTTTCAGCGGGAGCAACTGTCGATTATTCCACCTCGGACGGCACTGCCACCGAGCGAAAGGACTATACGACGGCGGTCGGCACGCTGCGCTTCGCGGCCGGAGAAACGAAGAAAACTTTCGACGTGCTGCTGACTGACAACGGCATAGCGCAGCCGGCTGAATCTGTTTCGCTGGCCCTCGGCAACGCCACCGGCAACGCCACCATCGTTACGCCCTCTGCCACCAAACTCATGATCGGCGATAACGATTCGTCGTCTGCCGGAAACACGATCGACACGTCATCGACGTTTGTCGATCAGCACTACAAGGATTTTCTTAATCGCGTGCCTGATGGCTCGGGTTTGGCTTTCTGGACCAACAACATCGAGTCGTGCGGCATCGACCTGCAATGCCGCACCGTGAAACGCGTCGACACCTCGGCCGCGTTCTTCCTCTCGATTGAATTTCAGAACACCGGCTTTCTGATCTATCGCCTGTACAAAGCGGCGCTGCCCGCAACCACAAACCGGCCGCGCGGTTTTCCGCGTTACCGCGAATTCGTGCGCGACAGTCAGGACATCGGTCGTAACGTCATCGTCGGCAACGCCGGATATGAACAAGTGCTGGAGGCGAACAAGGTCGATTTTATCAGCCGCTTCGTCATGCAGCCTGAGTTCCTGGCGAATTACCCGGCATCAATGACGGCGGGCCAATATGTTGACAAGCTCAATACGCAAGCCGGCAATCCTTTAACCTCGGCCCAACGCGATGCGCTGGTGAACGGTCTCAACGGCGGAAAGGAAACGCCGGCGACGGTCCTGCGAAAGATTGCTGAAAACCCGACCTTCACCAACGCCGAAATGAGACGCGCATTCGTGCTGATGCAGTACTTCGGCTATCTGCGACGCAACCCTGACGATGCTCCGGATGGAAACTTTGGGGGATTTGATTTTTGGCTGGGCAAGATGAACCAGTTCAATGGCGATTACAAGGCGGCGGAAATGGTGAAGGCGTTCATCACCTCCGGCGAATTCCGCAGTCGCTTCGGACCACAATAACTTTCCACTAACGCCCCGAAACCTGGCGGTAGCGACCGGACCATTTGATCCAGTCGCTACCGCTTTTATTTTCAACGCTGCTGGTAATGTCTCTAGGGTTTCGGCGTAGCCGGCGCGGCAGCTGTCCGCGGATTCTTCGCATTGAAGTCGTTAATGAACGCCTGCGTCATGTCGGCAGCCGGAACGACGGTCAGGATCGCCGGCAGAATCTTGCTGACATCCAGCGTCATCGTGACGCCGCGCTGCGCCGCAAATTGGTCCAACGCCACACCGATCTGACGCGAGATGGGAGACACGACCTGGTCATATCGCTTGCCGAGGTCTTCATCCAACTTCGCTTTCTTGTTGTCGTACTCAGCCTGAAGCGCCCCGCCTTGCTGCTGCTTGGCGTCGATGACTGTTTTATTTGGCGGATTGGCTTTCATCAGCGCGTCGACTTCGTTAGCCAGCGCGGTCAGTCGCTTCGCCAGGTTATTGACCTCGTCACTGCGTGTCTTGAATTCAGCTGCCACAGCCCGCGTCGCATCCACAAAGCGATAGATGCCACTCTTCTCATCACCGAACATCGAGGTATCCACCAGAGCGATCTTCGATGGCGGAACTGGAGCGTTGGCGGGCGCGGGCGTCGGCGTCGGTCTGGCCGCGACTGCCGGAGTCGGCGTCGGCCGGGCGATTTGGGCGTTTGCCGATGCGGCCCATCCGCCGATAAAGGTGAAGACGATAAAGCCGTAGACTGTGATTTTCATATTGTCTCCTGCGATCTTTTTTCTGAGGGACTGTATCGGATCGGCGATCGGGCCGTGAAACTGGCGATCTGATTGCGCGCGAACGAAGCTAGGATTCGCGAAAGAGCGAAACAGTTTGTCCGCCCGGTGATTTTATATTCGTCGCGGCCGGAAATTACCGCAAGCGTCTCGCATCACTACTGTATGACTCCGGGTTATTCGTGAGGAAGCAGCGCTCAGGCTTTCGGCTTTGCGAAAGCTTTATCGGCCAGCTCTCTCGCCTTTAGGTTGGCATTCGGTGTGCGCGCATCGACGGACCCTTCGATGTGCTCGTAGCCTTTTAACCCCTGAACCGTCAGCGACTCACTCTTGATCTTGCCGGCGGTGCTGCACAACTCATTGCCGGCGTATTCATAGACCCGCATGATGACGGCAAATGGTTTCCCGTCCGCCAGTCGCCACTCCACAGTTTTCTGTGGCCAATCAATCGCCTGCATGCCCAATGAAATGCGTTCATCGCCGCGCGTCAAACTGAAGCTGGACGAACACGCTGAATACGAGATGTCGACTGCATATCCGGCCAGACCTTTGCACTTCGAGGGAATGTCCGATCCATGCTTCTCAGCCTCGCGCTCTTCTTTCTTCGTCATGCCACTGCCGCAATGGGTGAGCGGCGTGTAGCTACTCGAAAACACCGGCTTTGATTGCAGTGTCGCAGTAGATTTACGAGCGTGGGCGCCGACCATGAGCAACGAACAAGCCATCAGCGCCAGGAGCAATCGACTTTTCATAAACAAGTTCCCTTCAACGTTTATTCTTTTTTACGTTAACGGCAATCAGCTTTTTCAGCGTCGGCAGATCGACATCAGACAGACGCTTGATGTGCAGGCAACTCCCGGACACTTTGTGCTTCCCAAGTTTTGCCAGGAGCTCCTTTTTATCCGGATCGCTCGGGCTGACGTACAAAGTCAGACTCTGCTTGCGCGGCGAAAACGCAACCGACGGCCAATCTGCTTCCCTGCCGCCGGCATACGTGATCGTGGTCGTGCCAAAACCGACAATGCTCGTGCCCCACATCACACCTTTCTGCTTCGTCGCCTCTTCCATCAGCTTCGCGATGATCGTGCAGTCATCGCGCGTCTGCTTATCCGGCAGCTTGCTGATAAAGTCCTTGACCGTCTGTTTGGTTGGTTTCGTTTTCGCTTCAGCCATAATCTTCCAGATTTTTATGAAATTGATCCAGCTTATTTTCCCAGCCGGTTAAAGAGCTCGCCGATTGGGCCGGCCAGCAATGGCGCCAGGATGGCCAAAAGCTTCGGCAACGATTCAGTAAAAGAGAAGTTCAACCCCATTGTCTGTAGCTCTTTTTCTTTTTCCGCCCGGTCCACGGGGAGACCTTTGAAGTTTTCACCGGTCTTTTTCAGGATTACCGCGGACGGCAGGTACACCGCGCCGAGCGCCAGCGTATAAAACGCTCCATCGGCCGTCAGCAAGCTCGCGAAAAAACTCTGGGCAGTCTTAACCGCGTGCTCTTCCTGGGGCAAGAAGGCCATCGCCCATTGAAAGACCGATCGCTCGAGCAACACACCGACGACCAGCATGAGGGTGCCCGCGTAAAGCATAGTTTGGAGCCGGTTCATTCCCTGCCTGACCACATCCAAAGCTCGGACGGTTGGTTCTGCCGCACTGGGCGGGCTGGTGACAAAGCCTTCCGTGGAAGCCGTAGCGGCGATCAAACTTACGTTGTGCAACACGTCCCAGTTGATTATCCAAATCGTTATCCCGACAAATACAGCCGTAGCCAATCCTAAGCCATTGACTCGTTGGATTACCGCTTGAACGCCGTGAACGTCTGATTCCAGGGTGTCCGGAATTATGAAACGGAGCACCGGCATTAGATATTGAGGGAGCCCGGAAAGGAAGTACCACAAGGCACTCCAGCCGGCCAGGCTGAGTGCGAGCATACGCCACCGTAGCCGACGAACGTTCTGCTTCTCGCCTGGACCGGGTAGCGGGACCACAGGTCTCCAAATCCACCACGCGCCCAGCACTATCGCCGCGAGACTGGTGAACACCCAAAAAAACATCATGAAAACCCAGTTCAGCCGGCCACTATAGATCTGCTCGTCGCGTCCGACTTGTTCAACCTTCGCCTTCGCTTCGGCGGCAGCGGCGTCGCTGGTCTTGTCCTTCCACTTCTGTTCCGTTTTTTTTGCGGCGATTTCGGCAGGCGACGGCGGGTTGTCTAGCAGCAAAATTCTGGTGGCATTCTCCGCTATTGAGTGGCAACGGTTCGGACCCTCGGCGCAGAACACGAACTTATTCGCCAAATACAGCCGAGCCCCGCTGATAAATAAGAGCAGCAGCACCGGCGCGGCGGCTAGCAACAAGTTGGCCCACCACCTGACTTGAGGTGTCATCTTTGTCGGCATTCAGCTAGTTCGTCACCACCGGCAAAATTACCGCACTCGCTTTGCCCGCCGTGTGATACACGCGCTGCGTCGCCTTCTGATAATCCTCCGGCCTGGCCCAGAAGATGTTCGGCACGAACTTCTGCGGGTTGCGATCGTAGAGCGGGAACCAGCTCGATTGAATCTGGATCATGATGCGATGACCCGGCAGGAAAACATGATTCACCGTCGGCAACGCCCACTTATAAAGCAAAGGCTCGTTCGGCGTAATCGCTTTCGGATTCTCGAAACTCTCCCGATACCGGCCGCGAAAGATATCCATCGACACCGCCAGTTGATATCCACCTAACTTCGCATCAGGCGCAGTCTCATCCGGATAGACGTCGATCACTTTGACGACCCAATCGGAATCAGTCCCGCTGGTTGAGGCGAATAGATTCACGATCGGTTGTCCGCTAATCTTCACCGCGTCTTTCAAGACGTCCGTCGTGTACGCGAGCACGTCCTGGCGACCTGAGAAGTCGCGCTGATCGTCCACCAACCAACACGGCCATTGCGCGCATGAATCGTAGCCGGCCGTCGGCACCGGGCGAATGCGATTGGTCACCGGTTTTCGCGGATCGGAAACGTATTCGTCGTACGGTTCGCCCGGTTTGCCGACTAACGTCCCCGGGGCCTGACTGAAACTCGCAATCTTCCCCTGAAACAAATATAGCGGCGTTCCCTTTCCCGCACTTGGCCACGAATCATACCGCCGCCATTCATTCGTCCCCGTCTCAAACGCCGTCACCGCGGCCACATCCATCTTAGGCGCATCGTCTTTCAAATAATGATCGAGAAACGGCCGCAGAATTTTCTGCCGAAAATAAAGCGCCGTATCACTGCCCCACTTGATGGCCCCGAGCGATGAACCATCCGCAATCTCCTGCCCGTGATGCCACGGTCCCATCACCAGAAACACCCGGTTATTCTCGTTATCCTTCGGCTCAATCGCCTTGTACACCGCCATCGCGCCGTAGATATCTTCCTGGTCCCAAAGGCTATGGACCAACATGACAGGAACTTTCAACGGCTCCTTCGCAAGCAATTTATCAACAGCCTGCTGTTGCCAGAATGAGTCGTAGGCCGGATGCTCGATCAGCTTTCGCCAGAATCCGACTTGTTCTAAACCGCGCTGCCGGCCCAACTCGCCCGCCGACCCCGCCTGCATGTACATGTCGTAATCGTCAAAGTGGGTCGTCCACCACTTGTAATCGTTTGAGCGCGACCCGTCCTGCTCATAGATGTAAGGCAGGTTCTGTTCGCGGAACGCGCCGTTATGAAACCAGTCGTCGCCCATCCACCCATCGACCATCGGATTCATCGGCACTGAAACCTTCAGCGCCGGATGCGGATTCACCAAAGCCATCAGCGGCAGAAACCCGTCATAAGAAATCCCGAGAATCCCAACCTTCCCGTTGCTCTCCTTAACATTCTTCACCAGCCAATCAATCGTGTCGTAAGTATCCGTCGCATGGTCAACCTTCGTCGGATTGAGCGGCCCCCGCAACGGCCGGTTCATCACATAATCCCCCTCCGACCCATACTTCCCGCGCACATCCTGCACCACGCGAATGTACCCACCCTCAACAATCACTTCGAGCGCATTGTCATAGCCATTGAGAATCGGCCCCAGATGCGAACTGTTTGCATGAGAAGTTAATTCCGTCGCGTTATAAGGCGTGCGAGTGAGCAGCATCGGCGCATGCTTCTTCGATTCAATCACGCTCTTCGGCACGATGATGACTGTATGCAACTTCACGCCATCGCGCACCGGAATCATCACCTCGCGCCGTTCGTATTCAAGGCCGTAGTTGGTTGGTTTGAGTTCTGGTGGTGTTTCGCTGGGAAGTGTTTGGGTGAAACTAGGAACGCTAATGATGGAGAAGGATGCGACAGTGATAATTGCGACTGACAGGATTCTCAACATGTGGAATTGGTCCCCAAATACAAAGTTCTAGTGGCAGTTGCAGTCTTTATACGTCAACTGAGTCGGAAAACAAACAATCAACGGATTTTGCGCTTAGTGCCAGCCAACCAGTTGTCAAGATCAATTAAGTCTTTCAAAAGGGCAATCGCTCTTTTGTACTCTATTTCTGGATCAAGCGGAGTCAGTACTGATCGCATAGACTCATGAGCATGCGCACCTCGCAATTCGCCATACGAATCGAGATTAGGAAGGACTGTGGAACTAAATGCCGTCATGGGAACACCCAAGGGAGCCAACAAATTCAAAATATTTGCTTCCTTTATTCCATGGTTGTTCTTTATAGCCTTGTAATATTTCGTGAAGACACTCGTCATCTCCTCGCCTAATCGCTGTGGGCTGTCCTTAACATTTGGACCCACCAAAGTTGGAGGAGGACTTATTCCTCGACCTATTGTTGCTAACAGAAATTGAAGCGGCTGGGACATCCGACCAGAGTTCTGCCAAAGAATCTCGGATGTGCGCACAATAGCCTTCGCCCATCCCTCAATGTAACTCTCAACTTCGGCATGCGTAAAAACAACGAATGCCCGGGCGTGTGCCTGAACCTTATCGGGTTCATCATAGTTTCCTAGTGGATCGAACGCGTGCGGGAGAAACTGCGTTCGTAACCTCTCGACGTCTTTATTAAGTTGTTTCCATCTTTGGGAAGTTGGCATGACGGAATCGTAGACATCAGCTATTTCTTTGCGCTCTTCTTACCCGACGTTCGTTTCTTAACTGCCGCAATAGGAATTCTAGGAGGGTGAATACTTTGCCCAGCAATTCGCGCCAACTCCTTCGCCCAAATATTTAATCTCGCGGACGTGTTAGGCGCGCCAGCGGTATCGCTTTCCACAGCTTTCAGGAATGCTGAACCTTGGGTAAACAGCTTGTCATAGGCCCTCTTAACCTGAGATCGCTTTGCACTCACGCTCAAAGCACGTCGAATACCTCGCTGAGAATGATAGTAAATAAGCGCATCGAAAATGGCTCGGTTAAACTGCGGCGACGTCGGCTTTCGTGCGACGTCGTCACCAAAGACGTTCATCAATTCGGTAACACCACTATCGAAGTCTTGGATAGCCGAATCCACCTTAGGCTTGTATTCAGCCCATTTCTTATTGAATTCCTCAAACGTGTCGTCTAGGAATCTCTTCATCCTTCCAGGATACTTCTCCGCAAAAAACCGAAATGCCAAGAACCTCGCCAAGACTTCTATGTCTCGCATTCGTGGATCTGGACCGCTAAGTCCGAGCAGACTCTGAAGAGTCTGTGATTGCCCCGCTTTATCATCAACGTAGTTTGAGAATTCACCCGGTAGCAATGCCTGACGTAGTTCTTGTGGAGATAGATTGACGCTTCCTGTATTCAAGCGAAGAAAAACAGTGTGAAGGAAGTTAGTATCTCTCCAATTGCGAATGACGACAGTACGTATCGTTGTATTGGAAAGAGCATTATAATCACCTTCAAACGCCGCGTTTGTGGACAAGTCATTAAAGGTCTTCTTTTTTAGATCCGTGCGGAGAGTAAGCCCCGAAAGAGCGTAGGCATTGTTTTCACCTTCAGCGTGTCCCCAAAACTGCCAAATCGTAAGCAGCCGTTGCTTGCCATCGAGCACGATAAACTTTCCCCTATCTGTCTTTGATTCCGCCAAGACAATCTGAGGAATAGGGAGTCCGACAATCAAAGATTCAATAAATCGACTCTTACGATCGATTTCCCAGGCGTCTCTTCTCTGAAATCGCGGGTTCAGTTGAATGTTTTCTTTCCGCAATTGCGACACTATCGTTTCGGTTGTCCAATCGGTACCGCTTACAACCGCTGCGATGTCGCCTGGTTTAAGTTGCTCACCGACATCTTGCTCATCCGACTCACCTTCGAATTCCAGTATTTGTTTAGATTCAGTGCCCATATGTTCAAAACCTCATGCTGTTTCTCATATCCCTTGTTGCTGATAAGGCTGCCTAATTTAGTCCGCACAGCGGACCAATTACAATAGCCCACCCGATTCATCGGTGGGATCGCGTCGCGTTTGAATTCGCAGTTCGCGAAAAGGACTGAATTAAGAGGAACCCTTCTATCAAGAGAACAGTTTCTGAAGATATGTGGTTATCAAGGAATTCGCGCGATCCCACACCATGTCTGCCCACCTAACAAGCTCGGTAGATAGGCGATGCTCATATTGTGAATGTTCGATTCTGTCTTCAAACGGCCATTCTCGGGCAAATCTTTTCTTGTTCGCTTCAATCTGATTAACGACGTCGTCTGTGACATACTCATGGGACAGCGACATCATTAATCGGGCGATTCGATCAATCTCGAAGATTAGCTGGTCATATCGCTCCCAGAAATCGTCGGTCTGTAGAAAACCTTTACTCCTAATTCTTACGCTAAATCTCCGAGTAAACAGTGCAGCGCGTTTCTCGTTAAGTGGCGAGGTTACATCCATTCCAAAATCACCTCTGCGGATATGACCGTACATCAGCGAGATCACCGCGTTGATATCCGAGCCTACATCTTCCAGTAGCTGTAGGGATTTTTCTCGAATCTTTTCACGTTTAGATCTTAACTCAGTTAGTCGGGCGAAAAGATAGCTCCCAATGGTCAAGGTTAAAGCCGTTATGATGATCGGCTTACTGAGAACAGTTAGAATTGAGTCCATATTGCTTGCTTAAGCGAATCTCGCTTCCTTTCTGAAGGTCATATCCAACTGACGTTCTCGAATAAGTAACTCAGTTACACCCCGCAGACTAATCATCAACCCATGCGTGTTGCGCCTTGACCCGGTCGCTACCGCTCCCGGTACTGACACGGTGCGCGATGAAGGCGTGCGATTCAATTAGCCAGTGGCACCGTCACCGGATCGCCAGTCACTCAGCGCGACCCTGTAAGGGTCGAACCATCCATCGAATCAACGGGTCAATCGATCTGCGTAAGCAGATGCGATCGGGAGGCGCCTTGCATGTCAGGAGGCCTTTTTATCCTATTCGCTAACGCGAATGGTACTGACCTCGCTCCGAGTTGCCCCCGCCAGGCATTGCGGCTTCGACCACAGCACAAGGCGGAAAGCCTGTGGCGTTCCGGCCGTCGTTCCTAAAAAGATGCGTCGAGGCTGAGCCTCGCGGAGAGAATATTAATTGATGACGCGCCGGTAAGGCGGAGCCTTACCGCAGTGTGACGGCGGCAGAGCGCTGTGGTCATCACGCAAATTCAAAGCGCCGTGGCTTCGCCCAAAAAGTCCTGGCAGTAATCGAAATTCTGAGAATTCTCTCAGGTTGGGAAGGGTGGTTTACCCCCGCTCCTTCTTTTGCTCAAGCAATCCGGCCATTCAGAGGTGCGGGGGCAAGCCACCCTTCCCGACCTGAGAGATAATGCTTGTTCCAATTTTCCTTCGATCGATTTTTTGGGCAATCCAAAGCGCCGTCGAGGCCGGCGCACTCGAAATTGCGGGCGCGGACGCCCGCGCTCCCAGCGAAATCGCGCACTCCAAATCCCTCTCCCGTTGTGAGAGGGACAAAGGGTGAGGGGTTAGTGCGCCACGGTTCACTCTTATCAAATTCAAGGCGCGCCCGCCTGCATGAGCGCGCAAGCGCTCATGATTTCAATACAGGTGCAGGCGCGTTTCGGCTTTATCAGTCGCGGTAAGCGGAGAATCTCGAAACGACCTACCTCGACTCGAAACGCGCCCGCCTTCATGAGTGACTCACACACTCATGAATCTCTGCGCCGGCTAATTTGGAGTGCGCTGACTTGTCAGCGCTTTCGCTGCTTCCCCACGCAAGCAGCCCGCATGGCGTAACCAAAAGCGGCGACTAGTCGCCGCACTCCAAAACTGATCACTGACCACTCGTTGGCGGTCGTGGTGGTTCGGTGGCTTTCGCTCGCCGCGGCGACCGCTCCACATGACTCGCGCTGGTCCATTCAGCCAACACGGCCGGGTTGTTCGCGTATTTGTTGCGCACGATGGCGTCGACTTTGCGCACGGCTTCGTTTCCGCGACTGAAGGCATCGTCGAGGGCGGCGCTGGCGGCTACGTGGTTGCCGACGCCAGTTGATTGATCGCGCATTGCGGCCTCCATCGCTTCAATGTCGGCTTGCAGATCTTCCAGAAAATCTGCGGGTAATTCATGCGCGATGAATTGCGCTTTCAAAGGTGTGGCGTCAGCGAGAAACGCGCGCGCGGCATTGATCAATTCGCGATCGTTGTTACCACGCGGCATCCGAAACATCTCGTTGATGCCCGGCACGTCATTGGCCATGGCGCGAGCTGTGCGATTGATGGCTTCGAGATCATCATGGAGGGCCACGCGCGCCTGTGCGCGAGTCTCTGTTCCGTGACGCGCACCGCCGTGGGCGGACACTTCGCCGGCGGCCAGGCCATCTATTTCGATGATGACAGCGCCGACGATCGCGAATGTCTGCGTGCCCAAGCTGGCTGGGGCAAAATCTGATGCGTGCGCCTGGGCAAAAACGTGGACCCGCACAAATCTCTGATAGTTTCTGCTTTCTTTGTCGTTCATCGAAAACCTCCTTCTGAGGGAAAATCGGTTAAAAGGTTTTCACTTCACGATCGTGGAAGATCGGTGAGTGAGTTGATAAGCAACCCGCTTGAAGAGTGGCCGCCCGATTCTGATTTTGGGTTGGCGACCGGCCTGTTTTGAGAAACGGGCCGGATTCTATCACTACTTTTAGCAAAAAACGCAACAATCTTCGGTTTGCCGCGTATTTTCCGAGGTTTGAGCCACTGCACGTGGCTTCGGATCACGTGCACGTGAGGTTAGATCACGTGTACGCGGAGTCAGATCACGTGTACGGCGGATTAGTTCACATGTACGGCGGTTTAGATCACGTGCACGTCGGTTCAGGTCATGTGCACGTGGTCCCAGATCAGGCGCACACGACGCCGGATCAGGAGTACGCGACCTCAGATCAGGTGTACGCGGCATCAGTTCGCGCGCACGCCACTCCAGATTAGGTGCACGTCGAGTCAAAACAACGCGCACACGGCTTGGGAGTGCGGGAACGTCGCGCGACTTTGAATGCACGTTAGGTCTGATCAGGCTAACGGGGCCTCGGATAGGTTGCACGCTGCAAGCGCGCGATTCAATAGCCGGTGGCAACGCCACCGGATCACGTATCACCCAATTCGTTCCGACCCTGTAAGGGTCGAATTCATTTACGATTCAATTCGACCGTTTCAGGGTCGATGAATCATTACGTGTCTGATCCGTGGGCGTTGCCCACGGCTATTCAATCTCACGTCTACGGCGTGAAGACGAGGACGTCGTTGCCTACTCAGTGGGCAGTGCCCTCGGCTATGGAATCGCAGCCTTTCAGGCTACCTCAGGACGCTCAAACTTTTCTCAGGATCCAGTTCGACATTGCGCGCTGATGATGCACCACGACGGTCTTGAATGGCTCGAGCAACTGACCGCCGATTGCTTCTGTTTCCCGCACAAGCATTTCTTCATCCACTAGAAATCGCTCGCTTCCGTCCGGCAGGTGATAGCGCCGGCCTTCGATTAGTCTGATTCCGTCAATGCCGACGGTTGAAGCCAGGCGCGCAAAGAAAATTCCGCCGGGCTTCAGGACTCTCCACATTTCGCGCACCATCTGGTCCCAGTGGTTTTCATCGCGGGCAAAATGGAGGACAGCGCTGCTCAGCACCACGTCAAAAGCTGAATCGCCGAAGGACATTTTCTCAACCGGTTCTATGCGGAAGTTTTCGGCAGGAAGCCGCGGTGCCAGCGTGGCAGCGAGCGAGCGAATCTCGGCAATCGCTGCCGGAGACTGATCGACGCCGGAGACATCAAAGCCCGTCTTGAAAAAGTAAGTGAGGTTGCGACCGCCGCCACAGCCGGCATCCAGCAATTTCAATTCGGACGTGATGCGGTCTTTCAAAAGCAGATCGAACAAATAAATATCGATGCCGCCGAACCATTCGCGTAAGTTCATCATTTGAGTTTTGGCAACCTTACGTTAGTCGCAACGAGAAAAGCCAGCGCCAAGCCTGCGAAGCAGGCGTAAGCATAAAGCCTGGGGGTGGAGCGCAGCGGAACCCCAGGATCACAATCAATTAAGAAGGACGAGCCCGTGAAGCGGGCGGACAGACGCTGTCATTGCAAGGCGCACAATCGCGATCGCTGTCGCCTGCTCCGCAGGCTCTCATTCCGGTGTACGCCTGGCCCTGGGGCTCACGCCTCAGGCTTTATGCTTACGCCTGCTCAGCAGGCTGCGGCGGTCTGCCAAGGCTCCGAGGATTCGTCAACTATATCAATCACTCTGTCGGCTCTACCCAGTCGCTACCGCTCTCGGTACTGACTGCATCACCCTGGCAGAACGCCTGCAATTGGGGCCTTTCGCAACGCGACGGTGTGCGATATTGAAATGAGTGTTACGATGGAACCAGATTAATTCAACGAGGTGACAACTATGGCATGGGATGGCGACGCTTTAGCAGGCCAAATGGAAGAGATATCTGAACGGCAACAGGCAATCGCTGATGCCCGCGTGTTCAATAACACCTCAACTCTTGAGGAGCGCATGCGCAGCTCGAAGTTTCAATCGCTGCGAGTTTCGCGCTCGCGCATCACGACTCAACTGAAGACGGCCACGAACCCGTCGCACCGCACGGTACTCGAGCGCGCGTTAAAATCTATAAACGATCAGATGGCCGAAGACGAAGCGCGCGGCTAGCTTCTTATTCGTATCGGAACCGCGAGCGGTAGCGACCGGATCAGGAGAAACCCTTAGAGACCCAGAGGGACTTCTTGATCCGGTCGCTACCGCTCGCCGTTCTGACACTTGATGTCCCTCATTCTTCCCTCCCGACGGGAGAGAGAGAGTTTCTGCGCGGGCATCGAATCACCCTTCCAATTGGTCCGAGCTAGTTCTGCTCAGGAGGAGCACTCTCAACTCCTTCATCGGCTGGCGCACTCGACCGGGCGATCGCATCCGGCCTTAACAGAACCGCGGCGCCGTAGATAATCAAAAAGATGGTCGCCAACAAAAACGCCAGAATTTGCAGGACCGCCGGTATCTGAAGATTTGTGCCGTACATCGCCGAGGGATTTGGACCCGACACCGCAGCGAAGATTGATCCCGTAACCGCCATCATCGTCCATATGCCAAACACAATGCAGCAGAAATACATGAACCAGGCAACGACCAGCGGCCATTTCACCACTTTGCGATCGCCTTTAAGAACGTCTTTGATGAAGGTAATGCTTAACGCCAGAATTCCAGTTGCCAGCGTTATTAGTTGTTTGGCCAGTTCATTCGCCGAGTTAAATCCTGACAACGCATCCATAACAGACCTTTCATTTGCAAAAAGGAAACAGTGGGCAGATACCGGAACTCGGGTTGGCACTCTGCCCCGTGCTGCTGTCTAATAAACGGCCGACGTCTCTTGCATCAATTCTGATTTCATTGCCCTGATGGTGTGCTCTTTCTAACAGTCTATCCAGAAAGAAATTCAGATTCTTCATAGCCTGCGGCAGTTGACTCGTTTGTTTTGTTTCGACCAGTTCTTTGGCGCCGTTCCTGACAGTTGCAATGACCATGGTGGTGGCTCTAAACGACAGGCAAATGTGCTCGTCATTCAGCCTGGCGTCCAATATCTCGGAGAAGTGGTTCATCACTTCTTGTCCTGAATATTCGCGCTGAGGGGTTGCTTCAGGTTTTGGCTGCTGGGCCAGAGCGGTGGCGCTAAAGCCTAAGAGCGGCAGAATTATTAAAGCACTTCGAAAGATTCTCATGGGAAATCTCCTTCTTTCAGCAGAGCGGAAACAAGGGACACAATCCGCCAACCCTTTGGCCAACGATAGAATGAGGCGGAGAGATGAAGACGCCGTTCAAGGTTCGGTCGATCGTCCATGGAGTAATCTGCCTCTTCCCTTCCAACCGCTCCGCATTCTTTAGCAGGCGTTTTGCGAATGTTTTCAGGTTCCGGTCGGCTTGATCCAAGTTGCTGAACTGCTGTTTCTCGACAACTTGTTTAGCCGACGTTTCGACGATCTCCTGAAGATCCTTTGCGGCGTCTTCGGAGACTGAGACATTCTTAGCGCCAAGCTTCTCGTTCAGGATGTGATTGAACCGGTCAATCAATTCCTTTTCGTTCGGTTGCTGTGGCGCGGGCAGCGAGGTTGGCGCCGCAGCTGATATTGCTCCGAAGAAAACCAACACCGCTGCGCTAACCAGGAAGGCCTTTGAATACTTTCTCATCTTTGAAATCTCCTCTTGCGCCGGCTGCCAAAGGTTTGCGCGGTCAGACTGTCCAGGGCGAAGTCGGCAGCGTGTGCGGTTCCAAATTCGCGCACACGGATGAGCTTCTGAAGCGTCCTGTTCTCTTTCTCATTCATGATTCGAAAACCTCCTGCTGAGGAAAGACCGGTCAAAGGTTTTCACTTCGCGATCGTGGAAGATCGGGTAGTGAGTTGATGAAGCGCCGCTGGTTATGACTACTCCGCGCGGGTTTTCATGAGATCAAAAGGATCCCGCGCGAGAAGTCTTAGGAAACGGCGCGGATTCTAGCACGATCAATTGGCAGCTTTAGCAGAAATCTCTACGATGTTGGGCTCTCGCGGCCGAATTTGGCGTTTTTGGGCGAATTTGTGAAGATTTGGGCGCCGCGCTCGGGGCGAGATCACCTGTGCGGCGGTGGATCAGGTGCGCGAATCAAAGTGCGCGCGCGGCCCCGGATCACTGCGCGCGCATTACATCTGCGCAATAAATGCAGGCGGTTAAGGCGTCAGTCAGCGCGTTTGACCTGCACGTCTCATAAACCATGTTCACGATCTCAGGCTGGTTGGTTCTTAACTGCTCCCCTTATGTTCATGAGCGCGAGGCCCAACTGCAGCATGATTAACGCATAGGCGTGATCATAAAGTCCCCAGGCGATCCACAGAACATTGCTCAAGAGGAAGAGCCAGAAGCCCCAATTGCGTTTCAGTTTTCGCTGCGACGCTACCAGCCAGGCGGCCATCACCGTCACCATCATCGCCGGCCATTGCAGTAAGTTGATCCAGTCCATTTTTGTTTAGAGATTAGATTTTAGATTTTAGATTTCTAGAGCTTAGGTTAGGGCAGACTTTCGACGATAGACGCTAACTAAACAATTTGGCTGTTCTAAGCTCTAACCTCTAAGCTCTAAGCTCTAAAACCTAAGCCCTAATCTCTATTCTCCTACATCAACAACACATCGACGCGATGCGCATGGACCATCTGTTCGCAGGGTGACCAGGCGAAGACGGTGAAGCGGCCGTCCTGAGAGGCGACCAGGCCGAGGCAGTCTTTTTGATCGTGGACGAACTGGGCAGCGGACAGGTGGCGCGTGCCGCCGTGGAGTACCGGGTGGGCCACTTCCGCTTCATTGCCGATGACTGGTTCGGTAAGCATCATCTGCTCGACTGATTCGTGACCGGCGGCGCGTTTGATTTTCGCGCCGAACGCCAGCACTTCGTACGTGCTGCTGATGACCGTGGCGCCGTCGACCGCGGTGAGGCCGGCTACTGAATCAACCACGGTGCGCAGAGCGGCTTCCCATTCGTTCTCGCCCACCCGTGCGGCGCCCTGGATGATCAGGTTCGCGAGTCGCGCAAACGGCGGCACGACCGAATACAGAATGGGATGCACGATCGATTCGCGCCACTGCTCGGATCCATCCGGCACGACCAGAAGCGAGCCGCCTTGTCCGTGCGCGCGCATCGACGCCGCCAGTTGCACCAACGCATTGACCTCTGGCAGGTATTGCTCGCGCGCGGTGAACGCGTGCAGTGACTTCAGCAGGTCGGGACAGTCGGGCAGGCTCTGGCCTCGCTCATCAATAATCTTCACTTGTTCGCCTTTGAGCACGGCGACGTTGGCGAACTTGCCGAAGCCGGCGGCGCGCCGATGCTTGATGACGAGCAGGCCGGGCTCAATATCTTCGAGCACAAAGCCGAGACTGGGCACCTTTCGCGTGGCTCCCCAGATGTAGAGTTCTTCGGCGCCGGTGCTATCGCGCTCGTGCCAGACACCAAGATGAATTCCGGGCCGTTCAACCGCGGGCGCGAGCTTAATCAAACTTGCGGTCGTCAGTGGCAGACGCTGTGCGAAGGTCAGCGGTTGGCGCGCTTGTTCGGGAGGCACGAAGGCGAGTGAGATTTTCGGGAAGCGGCCTTCCTCGGGCCGGAAGCTGGCCCAGAAGCTGGCATCGATCATTGTCTCGATGGCGCGCGCCGAAGGTATCTCGGCGAGGCCGGTCTCACCACGTGCGCGCGCGTCGGCCAGGTGCTCGGCAAAGTGCGTTCCCACGATTGCCGCCACGGCTTGCGCAGCGTGATAAGTCGATGAACGGGTCATGACAGGGATTGTATGAAGAGATTGAAAGGAATGCACTCGACGAAGCAGATGTCACAGATACGAGAAGTCATTGATGACGGTTGGGACGGCGCGGGCCCAATCGCTCGCATCACGTCAAAATCACAGTCGAACTACTGACCGTTATCCAATGCTCATTCAATGGTATTCTGGGGCGCATGAGCAGACCCATTAAGCTGAGCACCTTTTTCTTCTTACTTATCGCGTCGACTGTTCTGGTCGCGAAGGTTGACGCTCAAACAACCAACCAATTCACGGAACGCGAAGTCACCTTCACCGGCGCCGGCGGGTTCCAATTGCGAGGGACATTGGTGCTGCCTTCAGCCACCAAAGGTAAAGTCCCCGGCATTCTTTTGCTCCCTGGCTCTGGCCCAAGCGATCGAAATGGAAACCAACCCCCGCAGCTGGTCACAGACGTATTGAAACAGATTGCCGAGCGACTGGCCGCCGATGGCTATGCGAGTTTGCGTTTTGATAAGCGCGCGGTAGCCGTTTATGCGAGTAGCTGGCCCAAAGACGTGGCGGCTTTGAACGATTTCTTTTCATTTGACGCTTTTCTGGGAGATGCGCGCGCGGGTCTTGATTTCCTGAGATCTCAACCTGAGATCAATCCAAAACAAACCGTCGTCGCGGGTCACAGCGAGGGGGCCCTGTTCGCGATGCAGCTCGCGCATGACCTCGAGGGCAAAGCGAACGCCCTGGCAGCATTGATCGTGCTGAGCGGCTCGGGACGCCCGTACGGCCCGCTCATTATCGACCAGGTAGCTGCCAGCTTGAAGCGCAGCAATGTGACGGGCGCGGCGGCGAAGCCTTACGAAGATTATTTGCCAGGGGCCATCGATCAGGTAATTAAGACCCGGACCGCGCCGCCGAATCCACCGCAGGGGTTGGCGCCACTCTTCAACCCGTCGTCCTTGAAGCTATTGCAAGTTGAGTTAGCGCTCGATCCCGTGAGCTTGCTTTCCGCTTACAGCGGGCCGGTGCTCGTCATTCAAGGCGAAAAAGACATTCAAATTTCGCCGACGAAAGATTTTCCGCTGCTGCAATCAGCGCTGAAGGAGCGCAAACGCGGAACGTATAAGGCAGTCGTGGTGCTCACGGCGAGTCACAACCTGAAGCGCGTTGAGAATGAAAATGTCGAGCCGGGCTTCACCGGACCAGTGGTGCCCAACGTCCTCGCCACGATCTCAGATTGGTTGAAACAGACGTTCAAGAAATAATTTGTAAGGGCAGGGCTCGTCCCTGCCCGCTTGTCCCCGCCGGCGCTCGTCCCTGCCCGCGCGAGATAATCCAACCATCGGGCAGCCACGAGGGCTGCCCGTGCAATTAATACTTCACGAATTCAAATTTCAAACGCGAGCTGATGCCGGGACTATTATAGAAGCCGCCGAATTGCGGGCTCGCGATGTTGTTCTGCACGTCGCGCGGATTGAAATGGTTGGTGACGTTGAAGAAGGTGATACCGACGCGGCCGTGATACTTCTTTCCTTTGAATGGAATCGCCAGCCCTTTCATCACCAGCACGTCGAGCGTCAACAAATGCGGGTAGCGGCCCGCCGCGTTGCGCGCGCCCACGAAATCCTGCTGCTCATTCACAGCTGAATAGGGAAAGCCGTTCCGATATTCGACCACCGGGCTAATCACAATTTGATGAGGCAACGCAAAGTCGCCCCAGAACAGGAGACGGTTCGGCACGTCGAAGTTCTGCCGGCCATACTCGTTGGGCCGGATCACCGCGTTGCGCAGATTTCCAAAATAAGTGTTGTAGTCGTTCAAATCGCCGCGCGCTTGCGAACGCACATACGACAGAAAGATGTTCCGGCCTTCCTGAAACCGAAACCGCGTCACGACCTGGAATTCTCGATAGAGCGAACGTCCGTCGTTCTGTAAGAGAAGTTGATTGGCCGCGGCCGAAGGCTCAACGATGAAGTCGCGCCGCGTGTGCCTTTCTTCATAACCGAGACGAAGCAACAGCCGCTCGGTGAATTGATGATCGACCTGGATATTGCCGGCGACGCTGTACGGATTTTGAAATTCAGTCGGCGCCGTGTTGCGGAACAGCCTTGGCCCATCGATGGCGGTCACGCCGTTGGCCGCGAAGGTGGTCACGCGCTGGCTCGGATACTGGGTGAATGAACCAATGTTCAAAGGGATCTTGTCAAAGAAGAGTCCCACGCCTCCGCGCACGACCGTGCGGCCGGATTGCGTCGGGAGGAATACGAACCCCAGGCGCGGAGCAAAATTGTTTTGCCGGCCGATTTCATCCCGATCAAAACGCAGACCTGCATCAAAGGTGACGCGGCCATTCACTTCCCATTTATCCTGAATGAACGCGGAATATTCGTTCTGTTTTTGGGCCAGCACACCGCCGCCGGCAAAATCAATGAGCTGATAACGCGTTCCGTTCGCCCTCAGAATCGTCACGGGCTGGCTGACATCCGTGCCTGCAAACGAAGTGTGGCTGTAGTTGAGACCCGTCTTCAATGAATGCGTGCCGTGCCACTTCTGCGGCGCGAAGCTGTAAATCTCCAGCAGTTCGTAGCGGCGACTGTCGCGGTGTTGGCGATCGTACCAGCCGCCAAAGTTGCGGCTCGGCGCGATGCGGTAAGGGCTCCCGCTGTTGCCGAAAATATCGCCGTCATATTTTTTCGCGCTCAAGCTCGACTGCAGCAGCGCGCCTGATTTGAACGCGGCTTGCTCGTTAAGCGCGACGAACCATCCGCGCTCATGAAAATTCGCGGTCGTCTCGATCGGGTTGAAAGTGTTGAGATTGAAATAGTCGATCTTCTGCGGAAACAGCGAGAAGCTAACGGTCAGACGGTTCGCCGGATTAATCACGTAATCAAGGCGCGAAAACGAATCGAAGCTTTCTCGCTTGACATCGCTCGGCACATCCAAATCATCGAGACTCGGAACGTTCGTGCGCACGAAGCGGTATTCCAAACTCTGAAAGAAGAAAAGCTTGTCCTGCTTGATTGCGCCCCCGACGGCAATGCGCGGCGTGGCGGCGCCGATTCCGTAGATGTGCCCGTCGCGCAGACGTGGACGCGGCAGCGTACCGGTGAAGAGATAGCGAAGTTTGTTTGCGCCTGAACGAGTTTCAATCGCCGTGACAGCGCCGGTAAATTTACCGTACTCCGCTGAATAAGGATTGGAATAGACGTTGATAGTTTCGACGGCTTCAAGCGGCAGTTCGATCGCGGGATTGCCGGTCACCGGATCAGTAACGTTCAGACTCGAGACCAGGATGCCGCTTTGACCCGGCCGCGTGCCTTTGATGTTCAGCGTGCCGTCCGGACCGCGCACGACTCCAGGCAACAGCGGCAGAGCGTCCTGAAACTTCTGATCAATTAACGGCGCATCCTGCAACGCAGCGCCAGTGATGACGCTCGGTGCGGTCGTATCTGTTTTCGCCGCGTCCGTCGCATCCTGCTTGACTGTTACTGTCGCGCTTACCGTTTCCGGTTGCAGCATGAGGTCCTGCTCGATCATCGCATCGATCTGCACGCTGATCTTCAAATCGTATTTCTTAAATCCTGACAGCTCGACTGACACCTGATATTCGCCGGCAATCAAATTCGGAAAGCCGTAACGGCCCTCGTCGTCGCTCACGGATTGCAGCTTTTTGCCGGACAGCCGCTCGCCGGTCAGCGACACAACGACGCCCGAGAGCGCCTTCCGCTGATCGGGTATGTCGGCGACGACCTTGCCTTTGATGGTGCCTTGCGCGAACGTGTTTGCGGACGCAAACACAACTAACCCGACAACGCCTGTGATTAATAATGAAATTCCCGGCCTGGTTGCGACATGGCCGGGAGACCTTAACCGCATATTCCGTTTTTCCTTAAGTGTTTCTGCGGCTCAACCGCCCCACCAATGCGGAAAGCCCACGGCTTTCCGGCATGAACTTCATTTAATTTTCAGCGGCAAGCCGCAATTACGTACGCGTCAATTGGCGATACTTGATTCGATGCGGCACTTCAGCTTCGGCGCCGAGCCGCGCTTTACGATCCTCTTCATAGTCTGAATAATTGCCCTCGAACCAGACGACCTTGCTGTCACCTTCGAACGCCAGCATGTGCGTCGCGATGCGATCGAGGAACCAACGGTCGTGCGAAATCACCACAGCGCAACCGGCAAAATTCTCCAGTGCTTCTTCCAACGCGCGCAGCGTATTTACATCGAGATCGTTCGTCGGCTCATCGAGCAGCAGAACGTTGGCGCCTTCTTTCAGCATCTTCGCCAGATGCACGCGATTGCGTTCGCCGCCTGAGAGCATCGAGACCTTTTTCTGCTGTTCCGAGCCGGAAAAGTTGAAGCGGCCAACATAGGCTCGCGAGTTAACTTCACGATTTCCCAATTTCAAACTGTCCTCGCCGCCGGAAATCTCTTCCCAGATTGACTTGTCCGCGTCAAGCGTGCGGCTCTGATCGACATATGCCAACTGCACCGTTTCACCTATCTTGATCGCGCCGTTATCCGGTGTTTCCTGTTTCGTGATCATGCGAAACAGCGTCGTCTTCCCCGCTCCGTTGGGTCCGATGACACCCACGATGCCACCCGGCGGCAAAGCAAAAGTCATGTTCTCAACGAGCAGCTGATCGCCATACGACTTGGTCACGTTCTCCGCTTCGATCACGACATCGCCGAGACGCGGGCCGGGTGGAATGGGAATCTCCAAATCCTCGCGGCGCTTCTCTGATTGCTTGTCCAGCAGAGTCTCGTAAGCGTTGATGCGCGCTTTGCCTTTCGCGCGGCGAGCTTTCGGCGACATGCGAATCCATTCCAACTCACGCTGCAGAGTCTTCTGCCGTTCGCTCTCAGACTTTTCTTCGCGCCGCAGACGCTCCTGCTTCTGCTCGAGCCAGCTTGAATAATTCCCTTTCCACGGAATGCCCTCACCACGATCCAGCTCGAGAATCCAGCCCGCGACGTTGTCCAAAAAATACCGGTCGTGCGTCACGGCGATGATGGTCCCCGGATAATTTTGCAAATGATGTTCCAGCCAGGCCACCGATTCGGCATCGAGATGATTCGTCGGTTCGTCGAGCAGCAGGATGTCAGGTTTCTGCAACAACAGTCGGCAAAGCGCGACACGCCGCCGCTCGCCGCCCGACAAAATTTTCACCGGGGTCTCGGGTGGCGGGCACCGCAGCGCGTCCATGGCCATCTCGAGTCGCGAATCCAAATCCCAGGCATCGAGATGATCAAGCTTCTCCTGCACTGTGCCTTGTCGTTCCAGCAACGCATTCATCTCATCGTCAGACATCTCTTCGCCGAACTTCGCGTTTATCTCTTCGAATTCATTGAGCAGATCGACGGTTTCCTTGACAGCTTCTTCGACGACTTCACGGACGGTCCGGTGGTCATCCAGCAGCGGCTCCTGTTCGAGATACCCGACGGTGAAGCCGGGCGAGATGACCGTCTCGCCGTTGAAGTCTTTGTCGACGCCCGCAAGAATCCGCAGCAGCGAAGATTTGCCCGAGCCGTTGAGACCGATGACGCCGATTTTCGCGCCGTAAAAATAAGAGAGATAAATATCTTTGAGGACCGGCTTCTTGTCGTAGAACTTACTGACGCCGACCATTGAATAGATGACTTTGTTAGGTTCAGTGGACATAAGAATCTTGAGTTTTGCGGTTGAATCAATCTGAACGGGAGTGACAACGGTGCAGCAGCCCGACCGCTAGCCTCGCTTCTTATCAGGCCGCGGAAGAAAACCGGATTGTTGTTTCGAGTCCCTGGTGGAAGTCGGGGTTGGATTTTGACTCGGTTTGGCCTTTTCCGAACGATCTTTCCTTATGGCTTCCACGAGACGCTTTTTCGCACGCTTATTCATGGGGTGATTATAGCGCACCGGAAATGGATGCCAATCTGCGCACGCTACAGCGGGACCAGTTCCGTGGTGGTATCGCGGCGTTTCTTTTCTTTGAAACCTTCAACAAACACGCGTGAACCAGGCGTCGGGAATTTTTCGGCGTACGCGCGATCGACTAATTTCTTCAGCCGCTCGCTGCGCGTGAAGATGGGCCGGACTTTGATCTGCTTGCCGCTGACTTCGATTACGCCGCGCGGC